>ERZ772961.916-NODE-916-length-11311-cov-5.154229_pt1 | contig 11311 bp, 9 predicted proteins | sample MGYA00580677_ERZ772961 | MGnify/ENA primary metagenome ERZ772961 (study PRJEB29015, sample SAMEA2738088) | human oral metagenome | biome: human oral; feature: human-associated habitat; material: saliva | place: China | collected 2227 ... | reverse complement strand
CCATGAGGGAGTCCACGTCGATGTCGATGCCCTCGTTCATGAGGTCCTCGCCCAGGGAGAGCAGCAGGTCGGTCGTCTCGGAGACGACCTCCTCGATGCGCGAGTCGGGCCGATCGACCTTGTTGACGACGACAATGACGGGCAGGTGGGCCTGGAGGGCCTTGCGCAGGACGAAGCGAGTCTGCGGGAGGGGGCCCTCGGAGGCGTCGACCATGAGGACGACTCCGTCGACCATCGACAGGCCACGCTCCACCTCGCCGCCGAAGTCGGCGTGGCCGGGAGTGTCGATCACGTTAATCGTGACACCGTTCTCGAGGCCCAAGGCCTGGGCTGCGGGGCCGCTGTAGTGGACGGCGGTGTTCTTGGCGAGAATGGTGATGCCCTTCTCGCGCTCCAGGTCACCGGAATCCATGACGCGCTCGCCGGTTTTTTCGACCGTGTCGCGCTCAGAGAACGCTCCGGACTGCCAGAGCATTGCGTCAACCAGCGTGGTCTTGCCATGATCGACGTGTGCGACGATGGCGACGTTTCGCAGGTCGGGACGCGTGGACATATGTGGACTCCTCAGATGTGGACACCTATTATTGCGTGTGATGGGGCACAGAAGCCCTCTAGACGATCAGCCATCTGACCGATTCCACGCACAGACCCCTCCAGAATATCCGCATACGGAGGGCCAACGCGCACGCCACCCTGCGACATCCACCACGTCACAGGCCCGCCCACCCAAACCGATCGGTCTATTTGCCGAATGCCTTCCCCAACATTTAACTGATGACCATGAGCGACATAGCCACACTCTCCACATCCGTCCCCTCGTCCTCGACCCTGATCTCTCCATTCGGCGCACACCTCCTGTCGTGGCGCCCCACCGGCGACGAGGACGTCCTGTGGCTCTCATCTCGCGCCGTCATGGATGGCACGCGCGCGATCCGCGGCGGCGTCCCGCTGTGTCTGCCCTGGTTCGGCGGCCCCGAGGACTCCCCCGCCCGCCCGGGAGCGGGCGCTGGAGCACACGGTTTCGCACGCACCACCCCGTGGACACTCCGGGCCTCGACCCAGCCCGCCGACGATGCCCCGGCCTCGTTCTCCTTCGAGCTGCACCACACAGGCGAAACTTCCGCCCTGTACCCCCATTCGTTCTGCGCGCGCCTCGACGTGAGCGCGGGCGCCGAGCTTCACATGAGCCTGACCCTGATGAACGAGGACGATCACCCCTTCGCGATCGAGGCTGCGATGCACACTTACCTGGCCGTCGGCGACGTGAAAGACGTGACGGTCGAGGGTCTGGACGGCGCCCGCTACTTCGACAAGGTCCGAGGCCGCTTCGCCACCCAGGTCGGGGACGTGGCCTTCGTCGGCCCCACCGACCGCGTCTACACGACGACCCAGCAGGTCCAGGTCGTTGACCCTAAGCTCGATCGCCGCATCATCGTCGACAAGAACGGCTCGGGTTCGACGATCGTGTGGAATCCCTGGTCACAGGCGGCGGGCATGAGCGACGTCGGCGAGGGCGAGTGGCAGCACTTCGTGTGCGTCGAAACAGCGGCGGTTCGCGAGAGGGCGCTCACACTGTGGCCGGGGCACCCTCACATCATGACGCAGACCCTTGCCGTGGAGGCGCTCGACTGAGCTGAGCGCGAGTAGGATTGAGGGCAGCTACGAACAGAAAGGCCCTCATGGCTCTCACGCGCGCTCTTGCCTGCGCCTACTTGACATTCTCCCGTTGGACGCTCGTCACCGAGCCGCTGCCCGAGAAGGTCATCGTCATCGGCGCCCCGCACACCTCCAATTGGGACGGCGTGTTCATGGCCGTGTCCATGTGGAAGAGTGGGCGCAGCTTCTCCTTCCTCGTGAAGGATTCCGTCGTCAAGGCCCCGGTGCTCGGCTGGTTTGTGAAGAAAATCGGCGCGGTCCCCGTGGAGCGCAGCGCCGCACATGGACTGGTGGAGCAGGTGGCGGCGCGTATTCGCGAGTCCGACTCCTTCACGCTGTGCATCACACCGAAGGGGACGCGCTCGCCGCGCGAGTTTTGGAAGTCGGGTTTCTATCGCATCGCGATGGAGGCGGACGTGCCGATTCAGCTGGGCTTTATTGATCGCACTACCCGGACCTTCGGGTGGGGCCCCACCTACCGCCTGACGGGCGACGTCCGGGCGGACATGGACGTGATCCGCGCCTTCTACGCGGACAAGGTGGGCGTCAATCCCGCCAAGACCTCGGTTCCTCGCCTGCGTGCCGAGGTCGAGGACCAGTGAGGCTCGCCCGCACACTGCTATGCGCCGCGGGCACGGTGGCCCTGGTGGCTCTGGGGGCACCCGCCTTCGCCGACGAGGCAACGCCGATCCACCTTGTCGAGGTTTACGACGTGACGCCTGGAGTGTCAGCGACGCACGAAGTCACGCTGTCGACCGGCTCGCCCCTGCTGAGCGAGCAGTGCCAGTCGATGGGGACCGGGGCGCGCGCGATCTCCACCGTATCCGTGGAGGTCAACGGGGTGGCGGCCTGCCGCTTCACCTGGGATCTGGAGGAGAGCGGCGCCGAGGTCCTCACGGTGGACGACGGAGGAGTATTCCATTTTCGTTCCGTGTCCGCCTCGCTCCTGGAGGGTTTTTCCTCCCCGGAGGCGGTCGCCTCCATTGAGTCCGTGACCCTGGTCGCGCACGCGTCCGAGATCGTCGAGGCTTCCGCCGGGTGCGTCATCACGTCGCCGGGAGCTTCCACGAAGAACGACGCGAGCACGGTGACGTGGACGCAGGTGAGCGATGACGTGACTGCCACGGGGACGGTGGACCTGGAGGCCACGGCGATGCCCGCTGCCCCGGCCGCCTCCCACTCCGCCGCACCCTCTTCTCGGGAGGAACGAGGCGGTGGCTCCTCACGCTCGTCCCTGACTCTGATCGTGGCGATGACGGGGGCCGTTGTCGCGCTGGCGCTCGCCGGCGTTGTCGCGCGCTCCATGGGCAGGTCACGCCGTGCGAGCGCGGATGCGCAGTTCGAGCGCGACGCTGCCTTGCGCGCAGCGCAGCGAGCCGCCGCTCAGGCCGCCAGACAGGCGTCCGCCGCCTACACCGGAACCAGGTTGGGCTTTGTTCGCGACGCCGTCTCGGCACCCGCGGGCATGCCCCCCGCGCCCGAGGCCGACCCGCTCCCCTCGGACGCGCCCCCCGCGCCCGAGGCCGACCCCACCGACGGGGGCGAGCGCTTTGCTCCCCCGCCGGGCAGCGATGCCACCGCCCGCTAGCCGACGTGGAAGTAGCGGTCGACGAGCTCCTCGACGGACACACGCGAGTCCGCCAGGTCGTCGCGCAGGTGCATGTCGCCCAGTTCCACCAGGCATGAGGCCCACGAGTCGATGAGGCCGGCAGGGAAGACGCCGCGTTCCTCGTAGTCCTCGCGCTGGGCGAGGAGGCGCCCGGCCGCCTCAAAACACGACGAGGGCAACTGGTCCAGGCCGGGGGTTTGGGACGCATCACCGTCGACCTTGCGCTCGCGCGCGTAGTCGGCCATGCCGGGCCGCGTCAGTCCCAGGCGAGCGGCAACCGCGATCCCCGCTAGCAGCAGATGGACGGCCGCCGAGCCGTCGGGGCTGCGCAGCTCGACGGTCTGCGAATCGTTCGGGAGCGAACGGATGGGCGACTCGTTGGGGTTCGCATCGCGGAACATAGAATCGTCGATGTGTTGCCATCCGAGGGGCACGCGCACGAGGACCGAGCGGTTGCGATCTCCCCAACAGATCGAGGTGGGTGCCTCCTGGTGAGGGACGAGACGCAGGAACGAAGTGGGCACGGTGTTCCCGAAGGCGGTGAGCGACGCCGCGTGGGAGAGGTAGCCGCCGATCACCTTGAGGGCGTCCTCCGTCAGCCCGTCGCCAGTCGAGAATTGATTCACGCCGTCTTTGACAAGCCGCGTGTGGAAGTGCATGCCGGAGCCCGCCTGGCCGACCGCAATCTTGGGCGAGAAGGACACCTCGATGCCGTAGGAGTGGGCGACCTCGCGCAGCACCCACTTGGCCAGGACCATCTGGTCGGCAGCGTCCATCGCGTCGACCGGCAGGAACTCGATCTCCTGCTGGATCATCTGGCGGCCATCGGCGACGAAGTTCCCGACCTCGGAGTGCGCGTATTTGACGGCGCAGCCCATGGTCACCAGGTGGAGCAGGGTCTCGGTGCGCACATCCTCCCACTTCGAGAAGGGGCCGGACTCGTGGTAGCCGCGTTGCTCTTCGACGCGGAAGAGGGGTTCTTCCGGGGAGAAGAGGTAGTACTCGAGTTCGCCGAGGGCCTCGAGGGTGCAACCCGTGTCTTCCTGGAGGGCGCGCTGTGCCTTGCGCAAGATTTCCTGGGGGGCCGAGGCTAAGGGGGCGCCGTCGACGTCGTAGAAGCCGCAGAGGAATTCCAGGGCGGGGATGGAGGAGAAGGGGTTGAGGAACGCTGTCGACAAGCGTGGGACGACGTAGAGGTCCGAGGAGGTCGCCTCGACGAACGTAAACAGGGAGGAGCCGTCGACACGCTCGCCGAGCGTGAGAACCCGGTCGAGGTGCGCCTTGGATTGGATCGCGAAGTTAAGTGTCTTGAGCCGCCCGTCTCCCCCGACGTAGCGCAGGTTCAGCATCGGGATTCGGTTATCTTCGATGTATCCGATGATGTCGGCTTTGGTGAACTCTTTCGGGGGCTTGCGCAGCGCCTGCACGAGGGGGTTGGGACTGAGGGAAACGGTGTCGGTCGAAAGCATTTCGAACTCCTCTTTGAGCATGACTTGTGTCACCCCATTGTGGCACATGACGTCGCCCCAGGACAGCCGTTCTCGACCCCAGTCGGGGCAGAGGCACTGGACTTTCACTCCGGAATCACCACGAGAGCTTAGTGACGCTAATTTCGCTCGCGTGCCCTCATTCAAGGAGCCAACATAGCGAGCACTCCCCTTCTCATCCCCCATACTCCCGACGCGCCCACATGCTCCTGTCGGGGAGCCGCCGTTGACCCCACGCACTCCTTGTGGCCAGTCTCCTCCTCCCCACGACGGGAGGGGAACTCAACCCCCTGAAAAAACACGACCACCACCGGCCACAACAAACTCCTTCACCAAGAACCGCAGCAACCGCCACTAGAACCTAGAATGATGCACCTTGGCCATTCAATTCCGCACCGCAGTGCGGCACGCACATAGTTGAGGGCCGCGCACCACAAGCAGGTGCGCGGCCCGTGCCCCCTAGCGGGGCGAGGTTCGGAGCAGGCATGAAACCCGCCCCACTAGGCTTGTCATGAACGCGGAGACCAGGACTTCAAGCGCTCAGCGAGTTCGCGCGCCCTCGTATCCAAGCGCTCAGCTTCTGAGGTCTGCTCACTCTTCATCGCGCACCAATACGCGACCTTTGTGCGCAAGAACTCACGTCGTAATTCGATAATCTGCGCCTCTTCCTGAAGGCGCGCATCCTGCTGTTCCAGCAGGGAAATAAACTCCGAGACGTCTCGCTCCGCACCCAACCCTGAGCGCACGTATTCACGCATGTCAGCAATCGACATTCCAGAGGCCGACAGGCATGCGACCCAGGTCAACAGCTCCAGGTCATCCTCCGTGTAGATGCGATGACCGCTGGAGGGATCGCGCGCGATGGCCGGAATAACGCTGACATCCTCGTAGTAACGCAGAGTCGACGGGGGCAGGCCAACGAGCGCCGCTACCTCTTTAATGGAGTACGTGCGCCCAGTGCTGGTTCCTGCCATAGCCTCACCCTAAAAGACCTCAAGTCCTTGAAGTCAAGCGGAACTGCGGGACGTGCATCACGCGGCGCGACCAGCGGAAAAGCCGCTCACGCACCCCAGCCGTGTCACTCGCCATCGGGGAGAGACACCGAGCAACCACACATCATGAGGCAAGCGGTTCGGCGCGGCGCTGGAACGCCCAGATCGGGCAGGTCTGTTCCCTCAGGCGAACCTCAACAAGATCGAGTAGTTCACAGCCTCCATTGATGTAGAAGCGCGCGTTCGATTCCGTCGACGTGACGAAGCCGTATGCACGCCCACCCCTCTTTGCCACAAAGTCCGGCAGCACTTTGGCAACGAGCCAGCGGCCCACGCCTTTGCCACGCATGCGACGGTCCACTGACAGGACCTCGAGATACCAGTCGAAATCACCCAGATCAATGGCAACCTGATCCCCGCGCGCCGCCACTTCGTCAAACTCGAAGATGAGCTTGGGGCTCGCGTAGCGGAAGAGATCATACCCACCGTTAATGAAATTACCCCAAAAATCGACCTTGCGATCATGCATGAGCGCAACAGCAACAACACTGCCCTCATGCTCGACGACGAGGGCATTCCTGCACCTCAGATACGCTCTCGCGAGCATACGGTTGATCGAAGCCAGGCATTGCGGGTAACGCTCCGGCTGGTAGAGATACGGTTTCAGCATGATGTGAAACGGGTAGTCCAGGAATCCCTCCGTGATAATGCGTGTCATTTCGGGAATATCGGCACTAGTTGCGGGTCGACACTTCACAGCAGCCCTCCTCTGTCATGTCGGACAGTATCACGTGACAAGGTCGAAAACCTGACCACAGGTAGACAGTTGTCATACTACGCGATCTGCCACATTCTGACCTTGTCAGTTCAGCCCTACTTTCTTTGACATTCAGAGAAGGCTAACTTGACGATCGGTCAGTCAATCTCGGACTTGCGCGCCCTCGTTGCTTTGTATCCACGAACGGACGATAATCGAGTGACTCATATCAGGAGGACTGCATGCGATTCTTTCGCGCCCTGTGCGCCGTGCTCGGGGCCCTACTCATCGTGCCCGCCCTGCCATCGGCGTCCTATGCGAACGACGCTCCGACGGTGTCAGAGGCGTTTGTCCTGACCAAGGACGGGCAGCTCGTGGACACGCTGACCGTCAGGGACCCCTCTCGCACCATGACGGAGTCGACCTGCCAGCCCTTTGCGGGCAGCTCGACAGAGCACCGGGTCCAGTTCGTCCTGCTCGACGACGCTGCCGTGTGCCACATGCAGCTCATGTACACCCGTGCCGAGGATGAGACCGAGTTCGAGCTCAAGGATTCGGGCGAGTTCATCATGACGGCGCGAACCGATCAGACCATCGAGGGTTACCGCCGGAATTTCGGCGTGACTCTCGTGATGACCTCCCTATCACTGAGCGTCGAGGGGGACGTGAAATCCTCGACGGCAGGGGCGGCTAACTCGTCGATGACCTACGAGAACCGCTCCTTTACCGTGGTCACGTGGGAAGACTCCGTCCCCGAGGTAATCACCGTTCGCGGAAACTTGGCCAGCGGCGGCGACCGCGCCGCTGCGGGCGGCACCCGCGCGTTGCGAGATCCGTGGGGCGTCACTCCTGCCCCGAGTCGTGCCGATGCCGCTGCGACGCAGAGCAGTAGCGACCCGTCGTCCTCGTCCTCCTCGTCGGGCCCATCGATCGGCCTGCTCATCGGATTGATCGTCGGCCTCATCCTCGTGGTACTCGTCGGCGTCTTCGTCGTCTACGCGAAGCGTTCGAAGAAGTCCCCCGCTCCCCCGAACGCTCCAGCTGCCAAGGCGGGTCGCGCCCACGGCGCGCCGCCTGCGCGCCCACATGCACCGATCCCCAACGAACGTCGTTCCGAGGCCGCACCCGCGTCGCGCCAGCACACGTCCAACGCTCCTTCGCGCCAGCACACGTCCGACGCTCCTTCGCGCAGGGCTGCGCCTGAGGCGCCCGCACGCCAGGTTTCCGGTGCCCCTACCGCGCCGAGCCGACAGACTCCTCCCTCCGACTCCCCGCACACTGCGACGCCTGCTGCAGAAGCGACTCTCGCCCAGCCGACTCCTCGTGATACCGGATTCGTGTGGAACCGACAGTCGGGCCCCACGCTACCCCAGCAGGCAGCGTCGGGGGTGGCCGAGCGTTCCAACGAGCCCCCCAGGCGGAAGCGGTCGCGAGGCGGACACCGTCCCGCTGTATTCCCCGAGACCCGCCCGTCGGACGCCGCCTCCGCACCCTACCAGGCCACTGTCAGCCGTGGTCCGGTCGCACCTCAGGTGGGCTCCGGCGCAACCACCTCCCAGCCAGCTGTTCCGCCGCCTGGCCGCCGCGCTGACCGTCTACGCCCGCCTGCCGGGGATCAGCAGACACCCGTTCCTGCTCCCGAGAGCAGCTTGCCGGCATCCCGCCGCCGCGCGGCGGCCGTGCCCGCGGCGCCCGAAGCGCTTGCCATCCCCCGGCCTGCGGACGTCCGCGCGCCCGAGCCTATTCCCGCGCCCGACCGTATTCCCGCGCCCGAGCCTATTCCCGCGCCCGACCGTATTCCCGCGCCCGAGCTACAGCCTGTGATCGTCCCGGAGCCCAAGCCGGTCGTCGCGCCCGAACCCGAACCGGTGGCCATGCCCGAGCCTGAACCCGTGGCCATGCCCGAGCCTGAACCCGTGGCCATGCCCGAGCCCGAGCCGGTCGTCGCGCCCGAACCCGAACCGGTCGCCATGCCCGCGCCCGAACCGGTCGCCATGCCCGAACCCGAACCGGTCGCCATGCCCGCGCCCGAACCGGTCGCCATGCCCGCGCCCGAGCCGGTCGCCATGCCCGAGCCCGAGCCGGTCGTCATGCCCGCGCCCGAGCCGGTCGCCATGCCCGAGCCCGAGCGGGTCGCCATGCCCGAACCCGAGCCGGCGGCCATGCCCGAACCTGTCCTCACCTCGTTCGTCATGCCCGAGGAAGACGCCGACCTGGCAACCACGCAAATGCCCCAGGTCCGCAGGGTCGCATCCTTCGATTGGAATATGCCCGCGGCGCCGGAGGCAGCCCCCGAGCCCACGCCCGAGGCTCCTGAGCAGGTTCAGACGCAGGCTCCCGGTTATGTCGGCACCCACGCAGAAGGCTTCGCCGCCACACCCGTTCAGCCTGCGACTCCCGCCGCCGCTCCCGCGGCCCCCTCCGCGATTCAGGCTCCTCAGTCTCCGCAGATTCCGACCGCATTCCAGAGCGATTGGAACACCGATTTCTCATGGAACGACGAGGCGCGCGAAGAACAGGAAGCCGAAACGAAGCGCCGGGGCCGCTGGCCCTGGAACAAGCGCCACAAGAAGCAGCGCGACGAGGAAAACAAGCCGACCCTGCCCGATGTCAATGAGCGCGACGCCGCCACTCGCATGCCGATCATCGCCGTCGACGCTCAAGAAGACGACTGGAACGACTGGCAGAACTGGAACTCGCAGAACTGACGCCGTCGCCGAGGGGTACTCGCTACCGCGAGTGCCCCTCGGATTTTGTGAGCTCGACGTAGTAGGCGATGTCTGCGCTGATCTCGTCAGCCAGGCTTGCGCTCACAACACCCGCGGAGTCCTCCCCCGCCTCGTCGATGTAGCCGTAGCGCTCCGCGAGGAAACGCTCCCGGTACAGGTGGTCGGCGGTGTCCCCAATGGTACGCATCAGGGAGGCGTTCACAAACGCACCGACGATAATGCCGATGAAGGGCACGATCTGCGCGATCTTCAAACTCGCCAGGCGCGCGCCGAGGGAAGCGACCAGGGAGTTCATAGCCGCAGAGAACACGTTGTTTCCGACGCCACCCATCGGTCCGCGCTTGGCGACATCGCGCATCACCTTGTTGAAAGCGATCATCGTCGTCTGCTTCTCCACGACCGCGCCCTCTCCGGCGCTTTCAGGGTCGATCGCCTGCGAGAGCACCATCGTGGCAAAAAGATTCTCGGTGGGTTCGACCGTGTCGTAGCCGTAGTAGGCCGCCGTGTGGGACACGAGCCGCGTCGCGGCACCCAGGAAAGTCGCGATGTCGAGGGCAACCACCGACGCCGTGAGGGCGATTCCGGGGGCCGAGGCGATGCCCAGGCCGAGGACAGCGGCGACCGATCCACCCGACGCGATGACGCCGCTCAACGCCCCCTCGACCGCTGCGGCACTCGAATACGCGATCTTCAGATGAGGCCTCACCGGGCGAATCTGATCGAGGCTGAGGCCGAGGCTGCGAATGTCCTCCAGGCATTCAACGTCGTGGCCTGCTTTGCGGTACGCCTTGAGGATGAGGCGTCGACGCACCGAGGCCTCGGACACCGAGGTCGTCTTCTCCATGAGGCGAAGCGCCGCCGATGACACTGCCCGGCTGATGGGTTCTCCCCCGGGCACCTTGCGGGCGAAAGAGACGACCTTCCCGAGGGGCGCCATCAGGTAGGAGCGCACGCGTTGGGAGATGACACGGGGACGCCTTGGACTGATCTGCGCTTCCTTCCAGCGCTGGATTTCCTCCCATTGGGCGGCGTCGGCGGCACTCATGCGCGTAGGCACCTGCTGGTTGACAGACTCGTCATCCTTGGAGGTTTCTTTCACGGTTCCACCCTACACAACGCGGTGGTGCGACGGGGCGTGGAGGCGCGCATCACCCTGTTATGCTGGTGTCTCGGTCAGCACTCGTGGCCTCACGACGAAGGAATTACCGTGGATTCGCGCGCACAGCTCATTGATCGGGTCAACGCCCTGCACGACGAGGGCGAGCACCAGAAGATCATCGCTCTGGTCGAAGAGCTCCCTCCCTCTTCGATGGGCTACGAGCTCACGTGTCTGCTGGCGCGCGCCTACATTAACTACGCGCAGCCGTACATGGATTCCTTCCCCGAGCACATCAATCGCGCCGCAGAGCTGCTGCACAGCGTCGAAGCAGAGGGCCTGTCCGATCCGCTGTGGTACTACCGCATCGGCAGCGCCCTGTTTTGGCTGGATCGTGAAGAAACCGCCCTGACCTACCTCGAACAGTGCGTCGCCATGGACCCGGCGAACACCTATGCGCCCGAGCTGATCGAGCAGTGCAAGCACGCCCTCGATCGCCGCAGGATCGTCCGCCCCGTCGATCTGTCACGCCTCATCAGCTTCTTTGAAGCGAGGGACTACGTCTACGAGGTAGAGGATCAGCGCCTCCTCACGGGCTTCCCGCACGGCTTGTTCATTTTCTCGATCGCCAACGACGGTACGGACCTGTGTATGTGGGGCGCCGTGCCAGAGGAAGTGTCGATGGAGCTGCGCACTCGTCTGCTTCAGGCGTGCAACGACTGGAATAGCTCCACAACCTGGCCCAAGGTTTACGTCGCCACGCTGGATGACGGCCGCCAGCGCCTATGTGCGGAGCAGTTCGTTCTTATTCGCCTGGGCATGACGGACGCGCAGCTTTTCGACAGCATGGACCGGTTTATTGCAGCGGCTGAGACTTTCTTCAAGGATCAGATCGAGCGTATCCCTGCCCTCGGCGGCACCGCTCAGTAGCCGTCCCCGCTCGCCGCGCGGCCCGCGTGAGGGCCGACGGCGCGGGCAGCCTCGG
>ERZ772961.911-NODE-911-length-11328-cov-2.915639_pt1 | contig 11328 bp, 3 predicted proteins | sample MGYA00580677_ERZ772961 | MGnify/ENA primary metagenome ERZ772961 (study PRJEB29015, sample SAMEA2738088) | human oral metagenome | biome: human oral; feature: human-associated habitat; material: saliva | place: China | collected 2227 ... | reverse complement strand
CGCGATCACCTTCGCCGGACGGTTCGAGAGAACTACTCACTCAAAACCGCCGGATCCTCACACGCCACTTAACGGTCAGAATCGCGTGTATGTTGACTTGCATCGAAAATCTCGGGGTATGCTGGCATCATGTCGTCGAGGGATGCTGATCTAGACCGACCGAGCTGGATGCGTCTGTGCGCGTGGAGCGCATTTTTTTCCACCCTACCGTCAGGCATCTGGCGCGTGCTCATGATTGTTGGATTCATGCCTGGAACGGCCGATTTTCGCGCCTTCCAGCTTGCTGGCGAACCCGCACTCGGATACGTCTACGTCTTTGGGTTGAGCATAGTGCAGGTGACGTGCGGTTATCTGGCCGTAGGACTCATACGGCCATGGAGTGAGCGCCTCGGGCAGTGGCGCATACCCGCCAGGCTGCCAGCGGTCCTCGGCGCTGTTGGCTCACTGGCTTTGATTTGGATCTTCAATGTGCAGATGGTCGCGAAGGTCGCGTTTGGACACCGACCCGACGCTGGCCTGATCCATAACTGGGCACTGGCTGTCATGCTGTGGTGCTACCTGCCTATTCTACTCTGGGGGCCGCTGACGCTGGTAACGGTATGGGGCTACTGGCAGTGTCGGGTACATGAAAATAGTGACTCTCGGGGTGAGAGTGGAGTGAAATAGATTTTTTGGACATTGAGGCTTATTCAGTGGTAAAGGAAGTGTAGGCCGATGATGGCTGTGATGGTGGTGACGAATGTGTCGAGTGGTCGCCTGTAGTCGGTGTGGCGGGTGCGCCGGTTCTTGAGGCGAACGATGGCTTGTTCCACGGGCCATCAAATTTGATTGATTCGGGTATTGCGGTTTTCTCACTGGAGGTGGGTGCTCGTGGTCTGAGCGCTGAGACGGCGGGAAAAGGTGGATAGGGCCGAGGTGGGGTGTGTCGGAGCGGGGTGCACGCGGAGCCGTGCGTCAGAGTTGTTTTTGACCAAAAAAACCTGCCCGTAAGGGAAGTTCCGCGTGCTGTCTTACCGTGCCACTCTCGACTTACCCATCGCTACTGTGCGTATCGTCAGCGGCTGATTGATCGCCTACCGCCGCGCCCAGGACATCCACCCGCATCAGAGGGCGGCCACGACCTGGGGCCAGGCCATCCTGGTGCTAACGTGGCTCAAGGACGGCGCCGAGGAGGTCGGTGACTGACCACAACAAGCCGTCGTCATTGATATCGGTGGGCTGTGAGACAGTATCCGCATGCGGATCCTCCACACCTCCGACTGGCACCTGGGGGCGCACCTTCCACGGGCGCGTGCTCGATGACACGACCCCCCTTCGGTGACCATCTCGTCGAGGTCGTCGCCGAGTCAGTCAATGCCGTAAGAATTCTGTTTCAGCACTGCTGACCGCTTGTACGATAGCGGCATGGCCCACCCCATCTCCCTCGCCGTCCTGTCCGCCAGCCTTGCCGGGTTGATCATGCGCGGAGCCGCTGTGGCCGTCGATCCTTCGTGGAGCAGCGCGGCGTCACTACCTGGCGAGACCCTCAACGCGTGGCGCAGCATGAGAGGTCTGCTGCCAGGGCGAGGCGGCGAGGAGAATCCGCTGGAGGCGTCCATCAAGGGCCGAGTTCAGGAGCAGGTGGATGCCGCCAGCAAGCAATACCAAAAGGTGAACCATTCCGCGCTGGCTGGAGCCGTCACCGAGATGGAGGTGGCACTCAAGGAGCTCAGTGAGGACGACGCCGCAGTCATCGAGGCGGTACGCCACCCAGGTAACTTCGAGACGCACCTCCGACGGCGAACGGCCAGCCACCGCCAGAACGTCGAAGCAGCAGCCGAGCCCTTCTTCAATGACCTGACCCGCATCGTCGCCGACGAGTTCATCTATCGAGCACCGGGCTCACGGACCTTCAACCTTGCCGCACTCAAGCAAGTACTCACAGGCCAAAAACAATTGTCAGACCAGCACAAGAAGGCTCACGAGCACCCAGATAAGATCACCAACAGCATCAATAACACTAGTATGACACCCTCTCACATGCAAGCCGGTAAACTGCTTCGCTTTGGAAATCGCCCCCAGGTCACCGCAGGATTCGTCACACGGGAGGGGCAGGATGAGCTCTTCGACGCCGTCTTCACTCGCGCCGAGCCTCGCACAGTTCTGACCGGGATGCGGGGAAGCGGAAAGACTCAGCTGGCAGCTGCGATTGCGGCCAGGTGCGAGGAGGAGGGCTGGCCCCTAGTCGCGTGGATTCATGCGGCCTCACGCAAGCAAATCATTGCCGACCTCTACGAACTCGCGCTGCGGACCGGTATCGATGCACCGAATAGCATCCCCCTGGAGGTCATCGTTCGACGCCTCATGGATCATTTGCGCTCAGCGGATGGGAGCAACAGTCTCTTCGTCTTCGACAACGTGGAGAATCCCAACGACCTGAGAGACCTCATTCCCGAGAGCACCGGAGTTCGAACCCTCATCACCACCACGCGCCACCTCGACTGGGACGACCTGGGGTGGTTGCGGTTCACGGTTGGCGCCTTCGATCGGGAGCAGTCGATCTCCCTCCTGTGCGAGCACACTGGCGACACTCACCGCGAAGCTGCTGACCGGATCGCGGATGCGCTTGGCGACTTGCCCGTCGCCATAGCCCAAGCCGCCGCGACAGCAAAACAGGGCGGATACACCTTATCCGGCTACCTTGACAGGCTGAGTCATCACCCGCTCGAGTCACGCATGAGTCGCCTCGAGGGCGATGCCTACCCCGACGCCGTCGGCATCGCACTGCTCGTGGCCTATGAACAGGTCTTGGAGCAGCTCAGAACCAAGCACCCTCAGCAGGAGAGGATCGCCGTATCGCTCCTCGACACACTGTCCCTCCTGACAGCTTCCGGCGTACCGACTCACTGGCTATTGAGGCTCGACAGCGACTCCGACGCAGTACGCGACACCCTGTCTTTCCTGAAGAGCGTCGCTATCCTCCAAGAATCCAGCGACGGCAACAAGACCATTATTCCCCGGCTCCAGGGACACGTGTATCGGGAAACCTACCTGAATGACCAGAAGAAGCTCGGTGAGGCGCGTACGTGCGCCGCATCAGTTCTCAGCGGGATTGACGTGGACTGGCTAGATAATTTTGAACAGCGGCGACACGAGACCCACCATCTCATCGAGCAGCTACTCTCAGTCACATCACAGGACTATTCTCATTCATTGTTTTCTGAGCCACAGGTGTCTTCAAAGCTCGCCGAGATACTGGAATACGCAACCGGCCTTGGGATGTCTCAGCTAGCCCTTTGTCTCACTGACTCCGTGACCCAGGCCTGCGACGCCCTGGGCCCCCACCACCCCGACACCCTGGCTTCACGCAACAGCCTCGCCGGCGCCTACCGGGCGAGCGGCAGGCTCGACAAAGCCATTGCCATGTACAAGCAGATCCTCGAGGATTCCACCCGTATCCTGGGAACCGACCATCCCAGCACCCTCGCCTCACGCGACGACCTCGCTGCCGCCTACCGGGATGCGAGCAGGCTAGAGGAGGCCATCCCCCTGTACGAGCGGATCTTCGACGACGTCATGCGCATCCTGGGTCCTGACGACCTCGGCATCTTGACCTCACGTCTCAACCTCGCCGACGTCTACCGAGATGCGAGCAGGCTCGACGACGCCATCGCCATGTACAAGCAGAACCTTCAGGACTCCGCCCGTATCCTGGGCCCCCACCACCCCCGTACCCTCGCCTCACGCAACCATCTCGCCGGCACCTGCCGGGACGTGGGCAGACTCGACGAGGCCATCCCTCTATACGAGCAATACCTCAAGGACCTCACCCGCATTCTGGGGCCCGACCACCCCGACACCCTCGCCTCGCGTAGCAACCTTGCCGGCGCCTACCAGGATGCGGGCAGACTCGACGAGGCCATCTCCCTCTTCGAGCAGAACCTCGACGACTTCACCCGCCTCCTGGGCCCCGACCACCCCGACACCTTCACCTCACGTAGCACCCTCGCCAGCGCCTACCAGGCAGCCGGCAGACTCAACGACACCATCCCCCTGCACGAGCAGACCCTCACCGACCGCGCCCGCACCCTGGGGCCCGATCACCCCGCAACCCTCACCTCACGTAACAATCTCGCCGGCGCCTACCAGGCAGCCGGCAGACTCAACGAAGCCATCACCCTGCACGAGCAGAACCTCAAGGACCTCGAAGGCCTCCTGGGCCCCGACCACCCCGACACCCTCACCTCACGCAACAACATCGCCTATCGCGCCGCAGGAAGATTTGAGGATGCGGAGAAACTCCTCCAGACGCCGTCGGACTCAGTGGACGAGCAGGATGGCACCGAGGACGACCTGGACCAGGAAGCCGGTCACTGACCGCCACGAGGCACCATCATTGATGTCGGTGGGCTGTGAGACAGTGTCCGCATGCGGATCCTCCACACCTCCGACTGGCACCTGGGGCGCACCTTCCACGGGCGCGTGCTCGATGACGCGCACGCCGCCTTCGCCGACCACCTCGTCGAGCTCGTCACCGCCGAGTCAGTCGATGCCGTCCTCGTCGCCGGGGACGTCTACGACCGCGCCATCCCGCCCAATGACGCCGTCGCCCTCCTCGATGAGACGCTGCGCCGCCTGACGGAGCGCACCCGGGTGGTCCTGACCCCCGGCAACCACGACTCCGCCCGCCGCCTCGGCTTCGCCGCCGACCTCATGCGCGAGGGCCTCATCATCCGGGCCCGCACCGCCGGCCTCGACCGCGGCATCATCCTGCCCGACGCCGACGGCAACGAGGCCGCCATCGTCCACGCCCTGCCCTACCTCGACCCCGACGCCGCCCGCGAGATCCTCCCGCCCCTCCTCGCCGAGCGCCTCGGCGAGGAGACCCCCGCGAAACACACGCTGAGGGAGGAGAGCAACGAGGGTGAGGGCACCGCATCTCAATCCGGTGAGCCGGAGCGCCCACGCCTGCCCCGCTCCCACGAAGCCGTCGTCTCCGCCGCCCTACGCCTCGTCGCAGCAGACCTGGACCGCCTGCGCGCCGGCCGCAGCCGGCGCCTGCCGAGCCTGCTCATGGCCCACGCCTTCGTCGTCGGCGGCGAGGCCTGCGAGTCCGAGCGGGACATCCGCGTCGGCGGCGTCGACTCCGTGCCCTCCGGCGTCTTCACCACCCTGGGCGGCTCACCCCTGGCCGAGCGCAGCGGCGGCCTGGACTACGTGGCCCTCGGCCACCTCCACCGGCCCCAGGATCTCACCCGGCCAGCCGGCCCGCGCCTGGTCTACTCCGGCTCGCCCCTGCCCTTCTCCTTCGACGAGGCCGAGGGCGCCCGCAACTCGGCCACCAAGTCCTCCGTCCTGCTGGACCTCAGCGCTGACGGCGTCGCCGGGCTGGAGCGCATCCCCACCCCGGTCCTGCACCAGGTGCGCACCCTGACCGGCACCATGCCCGAGTTCCTCTCCCCCGCCTTTGACGACGCCACCGGCACCTGGGTGCGCGTCATCCTCCAGGGCGAGCGGCCACCCGGCGCCCTGGCCACCCTCAAGGAGCGATTCCCCAGCCTCCTGGCCTTCCAGCACGAGGCCCCCACGCGCACCGCCCGCGAGCGCATCACCGTCACCGCCGCGGCCGACCCGCTGCGCATCACCGAGGACTTCTTCGACGACGTCTGCGGGCGCGCCCCCGAGCCCTCCGAACGCGGCGTCCTGCGCAGCGCCTACGAGTCCGCCCTGGCGAGTGCGAGGAGCGAGCGATGAGGATCCACTCCCTGACCATGACCGGCATCGGCCCCTACGCGGGGCGGGAGCACATCGACTTCGACGCCGTGGGCGCCTCCGGCCGGTTCCTGCTCACCGGCCCCACCGGCTCGGGCAAGACCACCATCATCGACGCGATCGTCTTCGCCCTCTACGGGGACGTGGCCGACTCGGCCGACTCCTCCAAGGAACGCATCCGCTCCACCCTCGTGGGCCCGCACACCGAGAGCGTCATCGAGCTCGTCTTCTCCACCGGCGCCGGCGTCTACCGGGTGCGCCGCACCCCCACCTACGAGCGGGCCAAGCGGCGCGGCCAGGGCACCACCACCCAGAACGGCACCGTCAAGCTCTGGCACCTGGCCGAGGTCGGTGGGGAACCGCTCGACGAGCCCGTCACCCGCGTGGGCGACGCCGACGCGGAGATCGCGCGCGCCGTCGGGCTCAGTCGGGAACAGTTCACGCAGACGGTCGTCCTGCCGCAGGGCAAGTTCGCCCGGTTCCTGCGCGCCGACTCCTCCGAGCGCCAGCACCTCCTCAAGGACGTCTTCGGCACCGGCATCTACGACGCCATCCAGGACGCCCTCATCCAGGCCTCCCGGGACGGGGCCCGGAGGGTCGAGCAGGCCGCAGCCGACCTGCGCGGGCAGGTCGCCTCCCTGGGACGGCACCCCCTCCTCACCGAGGCCCCCTCCCCCACTAGAACCACAGATGCCGGCGAGGAGGCCGACGACGCCGCTCAGGCGGTTCACCCGGAGGACTCGTCACCGGATAACTCGTCGCTGCAGCCCCCGTCCGGGGGGACCCAGGAGGCACTGCCGCTGCCCATGGATGACACCGATCGTGAGGAGCCGAAGGAGGCCGACGCCGGCCCTGCTCCAACGCCGGCCCAGGTGCTGGAGGCGGCGATGGCGGGAGCCGCCCCGGACTTGGTGGCTCTTCGCCGCGTCGGGGTTGAGGTGCTGGTGGCCTCCCGCAACCGGGTCGCGTTGGCCGATGCTCGGGCCGAGGCCGCGGGGACGGTCCTCACCCGGGCTCAGGCCGCCCGCGACGAGGCCCAGAGCCTCCACGACCTCCTGGAGCGGCGCCGGGCACTGGTAGAGGAGAACCAGCGGCTGGCTGAGCGCGCCGAGCAGGACACTGCCGACACCCAGCGCCTTCGGAACGCCGAGCGCGCCTCCCGGGTGTGGCCGTACCTGGTCGCCGAGCAGGCCGCCCGTCGCCGCGCTCAGCAGGCCGTCACTGCGCTGGCCGCCCGCGCCGACCAGAGCGGCCTGGCCCAGCTGGCCGAGCAAGCCGGAGTCACCAGTGCCGGCAGCGACGCTCGCAGTCATGATGCTGAGGTGACGCCCACGGCTCTCGTCGAGCCTCTGGTCCGTGAGGCGCAGCACCAGCTCGCCGCCCTCGAGGATGAACCGAGCGAGGCAAGGACCAGTGCCGTCGAAGCGGTCGCCCCGCAGGACTCCGAGGCGGCGGAGACGTCCATGGCGGACGACGCATCCGAGACGGCCCACACCGAGGCACTGAGCCCCCGTAACCTCGACGACCTGGCGCACCAGTACCGTCGCGAGCACGGGCAGCTCGAGGCCCTCGTCAACCTGGAGGCCGGCCTCCCTGCACGCGAGAGCGCCTCGCAGCAGCGTGAGGCGGACCTGCAGCGCGCCGCCGGCCAGCTGGAACAGCGGACGGAGAAGCTCGCCGAGCGCCCCGCGCAGCGCACCGCCCTGGTGGAGAAGCTGGAGGCGGCGCGGGCGGCCCGCGAGCGCCTGGACGGACTTCAGGATCGCCGCACCCGAGCCGAGGAACGCCACCGGGCCGCACTCGCCGTCGAGCAGCTCAGCGCCCAGCTCATTCAGCAGGACGATGCCTGCACTCAGGCGGCGGCGCTCGCGCGGGAGGCGACCGAACGGGTTCGCGCCACCCGCCTGGCCTGGATCTCCGGGACCGCCGGGGCGCTGGCCGGCGAGCTCACCGAAGGCGATCCCTGCCCCGTGTGCGGCTCGACCACGCACCCCTCCCCCGCCTCCGCAGACGCCGATGGCGCCACACGCCAGCATGTCGAGGTGGCCGAGGAGCGCCAGAAACAGGCCGACGAGGCACTCAGCGGAGCCGTCCGGGAGCGGGACGCCTGTGCCGCCCGACTTGAGGAGGCCCAGCGCACCAGTGACGGCATGGATGCCCCCGCCGCCAAGGCCGCGCTGGAGGCGGCGACCACCGCTCTGACCACGGCTCAGGCCGCAGCCGGCGGCGTCGACGAGCTGGTCGAGCGGCTCGAGGCCTTCGATGCCGGCACCGAACAGGAGCGCACCGCACTCGATGCCGCCCGCTCGGCCCAGGAATCGACCCGCAGTCGCATGGAGGCCGAGCGCGAGACCCTGGCCCAGGACCAGCAGCGCTGCCTCGAGGCGCGCGGGACCTGGCCGAGCGTCACCGCCCGCGCCGCCGCGCTCCTCGTGCGGGCCAAGGAGGCCGAGGACGCCTCCGAGGACGTCGACACTGCCCGCACCACCCTGGCTCAGGCCCGCAGTGCCCTGGCCGACCTGGCCACGGCGCTGACAGAGGAGGACTTCACCAGCGCGGCTCAGGCAACGGCGGCCTTCATGGAGCGCGGCGCTATCGAGGCCCTGTCCGCGAGCGTGCGCGCCGCCGCCACCGCCCGGGAGCGGGTCCGCCTGGGGCTGGAGGACCCGCAGATCGCCGCCTTGAGCGGCCAGGAGGAGGACCTCCTCGAGGATGCCTCCGCTGAGCTCGCCCGGGCGGACGCCGCCGCGAGGGAGGCCGCCTCCCTCCAGGCGCGCGCCGCCGAGTCCCATGAGCACCTGAGCCGGGCCGTCGACGGCGTCGAGCAGGCGGCCGCCGCCTATGAGGAGGCGGCCGGCTCCAGCGCCGACCTCATCCGGGTGGCGAACCTGGCCCGCGGGGAGAACGAGGCCGGCACGCCCCTGGCCACCTGGGTGCTGCAGGCCCGCTTCGAGGAGGTCCTCGTCTTCGCCAACGAGCGCCTGTCCCAGATGTCCTCCGGGCGCTACGAGCTCATCCGGGTCGCCGAGGAGACCGGCCAGCGCCGGCGCCGCAAAGGACTGGGCCTGGCCGTCGTCGACCACCTCGGTGACGAGCGCACCCGCGACCCCCGGACCCTCTCGGGCGGGGAGACCTTCTACGTCTCCCTGTCACTGGCCCTCGCCCTGGCCGACGTCGTCTCGGCCGAGTCCGGGGGCGTGAGCCTGGAGACCCTCTTCATCGACGAGGGCTTCGGCACCCTTGACGCCGACACTCTCCAGGCGGTCATGGCCGAGATCGACCACCTGCGCGCCGGCGGGCGCACGGTCGGCATCGTCTCCCACGTGGCCGAGCTGCGCGACCAGATCGCCGAGCGCATCGCAGTGCGGCGCGTCGCCTCGGGCGGCTCCACCCTGAAGGTGACCGCCTGAGACGACGCGCCGCGAAGGCGTTCTCCTCACCGGTGCCGCCCCAGCGGCCGGCACCGGCCTGCCGTCCTAGTAGACGCCGGAGGAGGACTCAATCGTGATGGTGGGATCACCGGAGCCCTCCGGCAGCTCCACCTTCCCGGAGAAGGTGAACTTCGCCTTGCGGGGGCTGGGGTTCTTGTCGAAGGCCGATGGCTTGGGCGAACCGGAGATGTTGATCTCGTCGGACTTGAAGGACAGGTCGGTACTGTCCTCGGAGAACTCCACCTTCGTGGCGTCCTTGTCCACCGACAACGAGGTCATGTCCGTGGAGGTCTCGAAGGGGCAGAGCTTGTCCGTGTTCGTCGGAACCGTCGCGCAGGACTTCGTCTGCTCCTTGACCTTCTCCAAGGCCTTGGTTTTCAGCTCATCGGTGGGAGTGGCCTCCACCTTCTGGCTGCCCGCCGTTTCGAAGGACGAGTTCGCGCTCGCGCCTGAGGGAATCAGCGTGAGCGAGGACTCCTTCACGGTCAGATACTTGCTGACGGAGTCCGAGGCCGCCACCGGGTAGACACCTGGGTAGGCGTACTGGGTCGCGTTGCGAGTGCCGCCCCACCCACTGTCGTCCTTAGCCAGGTCGACGGCGACCCCGCCGACCTTCAGCCCGGGAAGCGTGGAGGAGCTGAAGTCCGTGGAGACCACGAGGGCCTTGTCCACCTTCCAGGTCTCCAGCCCGAAGGAGCCGGAGCTCTTCGAGGCGGTGAAGCTGTACTCGAAGGCCTTTCCGTTCAGGGACAGGTGCGCCTTGATCGTGGCGGAGTTACCGGAGATCGTGGGCTCGTCGATCTTGGAGACCTTGATCCTCGCCGTGGCGGCCTTCATGGCCTCGTCGGTCAACAGCTTGCGCTGGTCATTGGGAACGCCCGGGTCCACCATCTTGGTGGCCTCGGCGGCCTTGCCCTCCGACAGGAGCGTCAGGTAGCTCTCGACCGCCTTGTCGGGCCCGCGCATGCCGTTGACGACGTTGAGCGCGACGACGCCGACCACGACCAGCGCCACGACGACACCGGCCACGGTCAGCCCCAGGACGACCTTGCGGCGCGAGGCCGCGTTCATCGGGGTGGGCTCGGGCAAGGCGCCCGCCCCGCCCGCAGCGGCTGCGCCGTCGACGCCGGGAACTGGGGCCGGGGCCTGTGACGCGGGTATGGTCTCCGTCCACTGGCCGGTCGCCGGATCCACCGAGAAGACCGCACCGGTGGCCGTGTCGGTGGCGGTACTGGCCCCGGTCACCGGGTCGGTGCCGTAAACCCACTGCTGGGCCGACGTCGTCGGCCGGCTGCCGGAGGTGCCCGCACGCCAGGCCGCACTGGCCTTCTTCCCACCGGCCAACTGCAGCACTGCCGGGAAGGTGGAGTAGATCCACATGGGGAGCAGCTCCGCCAGAACGGAGATGATCGCCACCACGATCCCGAACATGAAGAAGGTCAGGGCATTGGGCTGGATGCCGTAGGAGAGCTGGCGAGCGGCCTCGCCGTCCGAGGAGCGCAGCGGAGCGTCGGTGCCTGAGAAGTGCAGTGGGAGCAGGCCGTAGAAGACGATCGCCCCCAGGACGAGCGACACGAGCGGGAGCTGCCAGACTCGCGCCCACTCGGCCCGCCCAGTGCGAGCACGCCTGACGCCCACGCGCACCGCCGCCGCCACGATGGCGATGATCATGGCCACGAACAACAGGATCGACCAGCTGCCGAACCAGGTCCAGGCGTAGGCGTCGCCGCCCTTCTCGCCGCCCAGGGACGGCATGTAGTAGGCCAGGTCCATGGCCTGAGCGGTATCCGCGGTCAGGCCGCCCAGGGAGCCGAGTCCCAGAGCGATCAGCACCAGGTTGGGCAGGAGAACCGGGAGCAGGAGGATCGAGGCGAACCCCCATCCTCGAGTGGGCGCCGCCGCAATGTAGGCGACGATGACGAAGACTCCCAGAACCACACCGAGCGCGACGTTCAAGGCGCCCAGCTCACGGCCGATCTGCACCACCTGGCCCGGCAGGCGCTCGAGCAGGGGCCCGCCGCTGCGGGCCACCACCAGTGCCGCGAAGACCACGACAGTCACCAGCAGGATCGTCATCAGCGGGGAGGACGAGACCACGACCCGCTCCAGCCCCAGCATCTTGATACTCAGGGAGAAGGGGGCCGTG
>ERZ772961.909-NODE-909-length-11335-cov-7.780762_pt1 | contig 11335 bp, 10 predicted proteins | sample MGYA00580677_ERZ772961 | MGnify/ENA primary metagenome ERZ772961 (study PRJEB29015, sample SAMEA2738088) | human oral metagenome | biome: human oral; feature: human-associated habitat; material: saliva | place: China | collected 2227 ... | reverse complement strand
TCGCGGCACCCATGTTGCCGTCGACCCACTCCATGGTGCCGCCCTCTTCGACGATCGCGCGCTGGGTCACGAGGTTGAGCACGTTCGTCGACCAGTTCTGGATGGTCGTGTAACGCACGCGCGCGTCCTTCTTCACGAAGATCTCGATGACGCCCGAGTGCAGCGAGTTCTCGTCGTAGATGGGGGCGGTGCAGCCCTCGACGTAGTGAACGTAAGAACCCTCGTCGGCAATGATGAGCGTGCGCTCGAACTGACCCATGGCCGAGGTGTTGATGCGGAAGTACGCCTGCAGCGGGATCGTCACATGAACGCCCTTGGGGACGTAGACGAAGGAACCGCCCGACCACGCGGCCGTGTTCAGCGCCGAGAACTTGTTGTCGCCGGCCGGCACACACTTGCCGAAGTATTCCTCGAAGATTTCGGGGTACTCACGCAGGCCGGTGTCGGTGTCCGTGAAGATGACGCCCTGGCGCTCCAGGTCTTCCTGGATCTGCTGGTAGACGACCTCGGACTCGTACTGGGCGGCGACGCCGGAGACCAGGCGGGCCTTCTCGGCTTCGGGGATACCCAGGCGATCATAGGTGTCACGGATTTCCTCAGGGAGGTCCTCCCAGTCGTTGACCTGTCGATCCGTGGGGCGCACGTAGTACTTGAACGCGTCAAAGTCCACGTGAGACAGATCCGGGCCCCACGCCGGCATGGGCTTGCGCTCGAACAGCTCGAGGGCCTTGAGGCGACGCTCCCGCATCCACTGCGGTTCGTCCTTCACGTCCGAGATAAAACGGACAATTTCTTCGTTAATGCCGGTGGGGACGTCCTTGGAGTAGTCGTCGGAATCGTGCCAACCGTATTCATAACCGCCGATGGACTCGATGATCTCGTCATCGGTCATACGACGGTCCTCAGCGCCCGAGGCGGGTGCCTGCGTCATAGTTGTGTCAACCTCTCGTTCTTAATCGTGTGCTACTTGCGTCGCACATTCCTCGCGCCCGGGCGAATGATCGGCATGCCCACCGGGATGTGGGTGGTACATACGTGTCCGCCGCCCGCAAGCGTGGAAAGTCTCTGAACGTGCACGTCGAGGAGTTTGCCAAAGGCAATCGTCTCGGCGTCGCACAGTTGGGGGAAATCCCCCGCCACGTTCTGAATCGGGCAGTGCCCTTGGCACAGCTGAACAGCCAGCGTGCCTCCCCCGATGTCGCGGACGGTCGCGGCGTATCCGTCCTGCGTGAGCGCGTCTGCCAGCGCTTGGGCACGGACCCTGGGATCCGATCCCGCGTCGCGCACGATGGGCGCGTAGCGGCGCTCAATCTCGCGCGAGCGCGCGGCTGCGAAGGATTCGACGGCCTCTTCTCCCCCAACTTGCCCCAGGTATCCTAGCGCCTTGGAGGCCAAGTCGGAGTATCCGTCGGCGAGATGAATGTGGGCGCGCTCGGTGGCCACGTAGTGACGCGCGGGGCGTCCGCGTCCCCGCTTGGAGGGTGCGCCGGGTTCGTGCTCGGCGATCTCCTTCGACTCCAGCAGGAGCGTGATGTGGCGGCGTACCGCGGCCGTCGTCAGGCCCAGGACCTTGGCGATAGCCGAGGCCGTGACCGGTCCCTTTTCAACGATGAGATCGAGCACCTGCTGACGGGTTGTGGCGTCTACTTCTTCAGCCACCTGTCCTCCGCTCCGACACGCATCTCGCGCGCTCCAATCCGTGCTTTTCTCTGGAAAGAAGTCTACGCTAATTTGGATAAAGAGGCGTTGCGAAAAGCGTATCGGAGTGTTACACCACCCACATGTCGAGGGACTTACGGCCTATTATCGGGTAATCAGCGAAGCCAGGGAGCACCCGGCTCCCTCAGCCCCTCCCAGCCACGGCCTCGTGCCGCGTGTGCCGAGAGGATGCCGATAACCGTCGACGGGTTGTGCAGGCGCCCAGCGAGCACCCAGTCCAGGGCGTCAGAGAGCGAGACCCACGCGTACTCCATCGTGGCTTCCTCATCCTCGCGCTCGAAGCTGGTCTCCGTGGTCTCCAGGTCACGCGCGAGGAAGACGCGCAGCGGCTCGGTCGAGCCGCCCGGAGAGGTAAAGAAGTCGACGAGCACGTCCCAGCGCGCCGCCTTCAGGTCGGCTTCCTCGGCGAGTTCGCGCTCGGCTGCCACGCGTGAATCCTCGCCGGGAATGTCCAGCAGGCCGGCGGGAATCTCCCACAGGGAGGCGTTCACCGGGTGGCGGTACTGGCGCAGGAGCAGGATCTCCTCGGCGCCCTCCTCGCCGCGCATGGCGACGACGGCCACGGCGCCCGGGTGGCGCGTGTACTGACGGACGACGGGTTCCTGGCCCTCGACGACCACGACGTGATCCTCCACCATGTCCACGATCCGGCCGCTCCACGCAGTCGTGGACTCAGTCACCGTATGGGGCGTGTGGCGGTCTTCGATCGAGGAGATCTGGTCGGCGGAGAGGAAACGCATCGAAAGTCTCATTCCTTGTGGTTGTTACGTGATGGGTCGACGTCGCGCGCTCGGCGGACTTGTCACCTCGGCGAGGCACCGGGCGTCTCGTACCCGGGACGGACCTCAGTATAGTGTCACACCCGAGGTCGTGGCTGGCTTGCGGGTATGGGCGAGCCCCGGCGACCTGGGAGATCGCAGGGGCTCGTGCCGGAGGTGTCAGGTTTACTTGACGGTCGGGATGACGGACTGCGCGCCCGTGCCCACGCCGTAGGAGCGAGCGCCGGTGGCCTTGTGGGACAGGGCCAGTGCCGTGTCGACGGCCGCCAGGGTCGTTCCGACCGAGTCGACGGTCGTGACGGCGGTGCCGGAGGTGCGGATCTGGGCGATCATCGTGTCGCGGCCGGAGCCGTCTCCGACGACCACGCCGGAGGTGGTGCCCACTGCCAGAGCCAGTCCGGTCCACGCGTCGGCACTCGCCGGAGCGGACGAGGCCGTGGCGGTCGTCTGCGCGCGAGGACCGATCGCGACGATCGTGGTCGCCCCGCCAGCGGGGTCCTCGTCGATCATCATGAGCGGGGTGAACTTGTCGGTGAGAATCTGGCGCAGCAGGTCCGTCTCGGGACCCGTTTCGGTCAGCACCTGAATGATCGCGTGGCCCACGACGCCGTCGGCGCTTGCGCCCTTCGCGCCGCTCGAGGACAGGTGAGAGGACAGCGAGGTGGACAGTGTCGAGCGGTACTGGCTCATGGAGGTGGACTGCCAGTTGTCGGTCAGGCTGACGCGGCCGACGACGGAGGCACCCGCGTCAGTCAGGGTCGAGCGAATGGCGGACACGTCGTCCTCGGAAGCACCCGGCAGGACGACCAGGGCGATCTTCGAGCCGGACAGCGAACCGGTGAGGGTCGAGGAGGCCAGGGCCTTCAGGCCCGCGGCCTCGGCGTCCGCCTGGGCGCTCAGCGCCGGGTCGGAGCTCGCAGCCGAGGAGGAGGGATTCATGCCCGTGTTGATCGTGCGCTGCAGCGGGCCGGCGCCCAGGACGACGCCGACGGCCAGCGCGATGAAGATCCCGATGATCGAGACGACGTGGTAGCGGAAGTTAATCATTGGGCTCCTCCAGCAGCATGCGTGAGCGACGAGAACAAAGACGTGATCGGGTACAGCAGGTCATTACCCCACGGGGTGGACCACAGAGCCACTCCCATGAGAACGAGCGCGACGAGCGCGAGCATCACAAGGGTCCAGCCGCGCGGGCGGGGACGGAACGTGGCGGCGACTGCCGGGGCGCCAATCAGACGCGAACCGCACGCCAGGCGAGAGAAGAACGCGGGTGCGACCAGGGACCGTCCAGCGTCAACCAACTCGGCCTCGCCGTAGGACACGCCTGCGGTGACGATGGCGCTTGCGTGCGAGTGTGCGGCGACAACCATGGCCGCGTCGAGCGAGGAGCCCGACATCGTGACGGACGAGTGAACGATGCCCATACGGTCCAGGCGCTGGGCACCGGGAGCCAGGCCATCGCCGCCGACGCGCACGATGAAGCAGCCAGCCTTGCGGATGGCTTTCTCGCTCATCAGTTCGGCGTCGCCGATGACTGCGTCGAGAGGCAGACGCGCCTTCAGGGCGACGTCCGCTCCCCCGTCCACGGCTACGACGTAGGGCGCGGCTTCGGCGCGCCAGCGGGCCAGCGCGCGCAGCTGCTTGGCGGCATCCGAGGCGTCCGTGACCAGCAGGATCGGCCGATCTGCCAGACCCGGCAGCTCCGGGACGCCCTCACCGCGCAGGACGGTCGGGCCGTCCTTGGCCAGGTAGTCCTCAATCGCGCCTTCGAAGCCGGCGAAAAGGGCGGCCGAGTCCGCGACCTCGATCGCCAGATCCTCGTCCTCGACGCGGTTGCCGGTGGCAATCAGGGTGCCCTCGAGCAGGACCTTGCTGCCCGTGACCGTGACTTCCTGGCCTTCGCGCAGGGACATGACGTCCTGGCCCAGGTCGTCCACGAGAAGGATGCCGGCGTCGAGGATGAGCCGGGGACCCAGGGCGGCGACGCGTCCCGTCAGCGACGGCTGGGCGTTCAGTACCGCTGCTGGGCCTGCGGCCACCAGCGCTGCGGCACTGTCCCTGTCCAGGTCGGCGACGTTAATGACGGCGATGTCGCCGCTCTCCAGGCGCGTCGCGAGGTGCTTGGGTCGGTCGTCAATACGAACCCGCCCCGTGCGGGCGCTTGCTGTAGTTGAACGTGTGTCACTCATCCCTGCGATTGTGACACGGCGGAGGCCAGGACGCGCGAGGCGTGGCGGCGCGCCGCCTGCGAGTGCGGATCCCCACCCATCATGCGGGTGAGCTCAGCCTCACGGTCGGTGCCCGTGACCTCGCGGACGTTCGTCGTGCCGTCGTTCTTTTCGATGACGAGGTGTTGGTCGCCAAAAGCCGCAACCTGCGCCAGGTGGGTCACGACGATGACCTGGCGGCTGTCTGCCAGGCGCTTGAGACGTGCGCCCACCTCCGTTGCCGTCTGGCCGCCGATACCGGCGTCGATCTCATCGAAGATGAACGTCGACGAGGCCTCGGTGCGTCCCAGCATCAGCTCCAGAGCGAGCATGACGCGCGATAGCTCGCCGCCGGAGGCACCCTGTCCGAGCGGGCGCGCGGGCGCGTGCGGGTGCGGCTGGAGGCGGAACACGACCGTTTCGCAACCGTGGGAGGTCGGCTTGGTGGGCTCCAGGTCGATGTGAAGGGTTGCGTCAGGCATCGCCAGGGCGTGGATCTCCTCGTTGACGCCCTTGGCGAGCTCACGGGCCAGGCGTGTGCGCGCCTTCGTCAGGCGCGCACCGACGTCGAGGACGAGGCGCTGGGCCGCCGCGAGCTCGCGCTCAACGACCTCGGGGTCCGAGGCCGGGGCGCAGAGTTCCTCCAGGCGCGCGTGGGCCTGTGTGGCCCACACCAGCAGGGACTCGATGTCGGCCGCCCGGCCGCGCAGCGTGTCCTTGATGGCAGCCCTGCGCGCGTGAATCTGCGCGAGTCGCTCAGGGTCCGCATCCAGGCGAGACAGGTATGCGGACACGTCGTCGGCCAGCGCGTCCAGTTCGAGGGCCTGACTGCGCGCCCGCGCCGCGAACTCAGCCACGGCCTCGTCGAATCGCGCGGCGTCGTCGAGCTGAGCGTAGGCGCTGCGCGCGGCCTCGACCGCGCCCGAAAAGTCGCCGCGGTCGTCTCCCTTGAGGTAGCCCAGCGCCACGCCCATGAGCGCACGCAGGTCCTCCACGTTGGCGAGCCGGGACGCTTCGCGGATCAGGTCCTCTTCCTCGCCGACCTGGGGGTCCAGCGCCTTGATCTGTTCGAGGGCAGCGCGCAGGTCCTCGCGCTCCTCCTCGCGGTCGCTGGCGTCTCCGCGCAGCGAATCGAGGCGATGTTTGATTTCCACGGCGGCTCGGAAAGCCTCGCGATACTCCTGCACGAGCGAGGCATGCGTGGCGCCGCCGAACTGGTCGAGGGCGCGGCGTTGGGCGGCCTCCCCCGTCAGACGAATCTGGTCTGCCTGACCATGGATCGTCACCATCGAGCCGACGATCTCGGAGAGCGCGGAGGCGGGTACCGGGCGTGAGCCCAGGTGCGCGCGAGACCGTCCGGCCGCACGCACCGAGCGCCCCACGATCAGCTCGCCGCCCTCGACGATGCCGCCAGCCTCCTCCACGCGGGCCGAAATCTGGTCGCCGACCGTGAAGATACCGTCGACCGAGAGGCGGTCGGCCCCGCTGCGTACAAGCGCCGCGTCCGCGCGCGCACCGAGGAGCAGCTGCAAGCTCGAGAGCACCATCGTCTTACCCGCGCCGGTCTCGCCGGTCACGACGATCAGGCCGGGGCCGAAGTCCACGTGCGCCGACGCGATCACGCCGAGGTTGGCGATATCGAGAGACTCAATCACCGCGGGCCATCCCTCCACCCGCGCACGGGAAGATTGAACTTGCGAACCAGACGCGCCGAGAAGGGAGTGTCATCGACGCGAACCAGCTGTACCGGCGAGGACCCCACGCGCGCGCGAACGATGCCACCCGCAGGCACAGTCATGCGGCGCAGGCCGTCGCACCACATTTCGGGCGCCGTCCACATGTCGTCGAGCACGACGATCTCCACGCAGGCCGACGGCCCCACGACGAGCGGGCGCGTAAACAGGCCGTGCGCGGCCAGCGGGGCGACGACAATCGCCTCGGTATCGGGCCACACGACGGGGCCGCCCGCCGAGAACGAGTACGCCGTCGAGCCCGTGGGCGTCGACAGGATCATGCCGTCCGCGCCGTAAGTCGACACTTCCTGGCCGTCCACCACGAGCGCGAAGTGCACCGGGTGGGCGACGTCCGTGTGCATAATGACGGCCTCATTGAGCGCCCAGTCCGAGGCCTTAGAACCGTCCGTGCGCTCCATCGTGACATCCAGCGTCATGCGCTGTTCCACCGTGAAGTCGCCCTGCGCGATCTTGCGCGCCAGGTCGCCCGTGCCCGTCGAGCCGAGCTCCGTCAGGAAGCCCATGTGCCCGGCGTTGACGCCGAGCAGGGGCACGCCCAGCGCACGCGCGCTCGAGGCGGCCACCAGAAAGGTGCCGTCGCCGCCGATCGACAACACCATGTCGATGCCGCCCGAGGAGGCGTCCTCGACGACCTCAATGCCGTGTTCGGCCAACGCATGCGTCAGTGTCACAGCGCTGGTCACGGCGTTCGTTCGGTTGCGGTGACGCACCATGAGGACACGTGTCATGACTTCCTCCCTGCGGGGCCCTCGGCGACGGCGCGACGGATGTAGTCCGTCAGCTCATCCGCCTTGATCAGATCGGGGTACGCGCGACGCATGAACAGGAAATACTCGACGTTGCCGGAGGGGCCGGGCAGCGGCGACGCCGCGATGGCCGCGATGTCGAGACCCAGACCCATCGCGCATCGAGCAACGTTGTCGACAGTCTCAACGTGGTGCTCCGGATTGCGCACCACTCCCCCGTGGCCCAGCCGCTCCTTCCCGATCTCAAACTGCGGCTTGACCATGAGCAGGAAGTCCGCGTCGGGGGCGGCCGCTCCCACCAGCGCGGGCAGGACGAGGGTGAGCGAAATGAAGGACATGTCGCCCACGACGAGGCCTGGGGCGGGCGCGACCGATGCAGGGTCCAGGGTGCGCACGTTGGTACGATCATGGACCTCCACGCGGGGGTCCGACTGAAGCTTCCACGCAAGCTGGCCGTAGCCGACGTCGACGGCGACGACGGATGCCGCGCCCCGACGCAGCAGCACGTCGGTGAAGCCACCCGTGGATGCGCCGGCGTCCAGGCACCGGCGGCCTTCAATGAGGGGAGCCTTCTCGCCGAGGGCGTCCAGGGCGCCCGCGAGCTTGTGCGCGCCGCGCGAGACGTACTCGGGGTCGTCGGATTCTTCGACGACGATGGCTTGAGCGGGGTCCATCTGACGCGCGGGCTTGAGGACCACCTGGCCGTCGAGTTTGACGCGTCCCTCCTCGACCATCTGCGCGGCGGCCGAGCGCGACTTCGCCAGGCCTCGGCGCACCAACTCCGAATCAATCCGTCGCAGTTTCACGCGGTGTCCCTCTCCTGCTCACGCGCTCCGACGCCGCCCGCGGGAACGTGCGCTCCCGCGGGCACGTCGGCTGACAGCGCCCGCCGCAGGTCGGCCTCGATGGCCTCGAGCGTCGAGATTTGCATCGTGGCGCCGAGTTCATCGAAGCCAACCAGGCGGGCGGCCGTCTGTTCACGAAGGGCCATCAGGCCTCGTCGTCCATGTCGGCCGTGGCCTCAAGCAGCGCCTCGAGTTCCTCCTCACCGGGCAGGAAGGCGGGGGTCTGCGCGCTGGGCTCGGGCAGCTCATCGGCGGCCGCACCCTCGGAGTACTCCTCCTCGGAAGAAGCTTCCTCGATGACAGGCTCGGGCGCGACCACGATGCCGGCGGGGTCGTCGTTGTCGACGACGGTGATCTCGGGGCAGGTCACCGGGTTACCGGAGCTGTCCGCCCACTCCCAGGCCGCCGCGGCGAGCGCGCGGTAGGAGTCGATGGAGATCGTGACATCGTCGGTAAGCTCAACGTCGTCGAGTGTGAGCACGCCGGCGCGCGTCACCTTGGCAACCTGCGACAGACCGCAGGTCCAGGTACCGTCGCGGTGATGCTTGGGAGCAGGGTGGGCCTCGAGCAGGCCGCGCATATCAATCGCCAGGTAGGCGGGACGCTGGCCTCGGGGAGCGCGCAGGACCGCGCGAGCCTGATGGACGCCGGTCAGGACGTGCATCGCGGGCACGCCAGCTGCGACGGCGCCCATGATGTCGGTCTCGAGGCGGTCGCCCACAGCCATCGGGTTCTTCGCGCCGACGAGCTCGCTCGCGCGGCGGTAGATGCCAGGCTCGGGCTTGCCACCGGCGGTGGGACGCTTGCGGGTAGCGTGCTGGATCGCGCGCACCAGCGAACCGTTGCCCAGGGCCTGCCCGCGCTCGACAGGAAGCGTCGCGTCGAGGTTGGAGGCGTAGAAGGCTGCGCCGCGCTCGATCGCAAAGGCCCCCTCGGACAGGAGGGCCCAGTTGACCTCCTTATCGAGGCCCTGAACGACGGCGGCAGGCTCGTCGTCGGCGGAATCCACGAGTACGAAGCCTTGCTCCTCGAGGGCGAGGCGCAGGCCGGCGCCGCCGAGCACGAACACCTTGGCGCCTTCTTCGAGCTCCTCGGCCATGATCGCGGCGATGTCCATGGCCGACGTCATGACCATTTCGGGGGTCGCCTCGAAGTCCATACCGTTGAGCTTGTCGGCAACCTGCTGAGGGGTGCGCATCGCGTTGTTCGTCACGAACGCGGAGGTCATGCCCATCGTACGTGCCTCGATCACAGAGGCGGCCGCGTGCTCGATGCGCTCGTCGCCGGACCAGGCGGTGCCGTCCAGGTCAAGCAGCGCGCAGTCGAACTCCTCGGCCAGGGCGGTCTCGCAGCCGCGCAGCGGGGAGCGCTTGTTGTCAACGTCGGCGTCCTGGTACAGGGCGACGTCGATGATGTCGGTGTCCTCGACCTCGGCGGGCATCTCGGCGATGACGGCCTCGGCTTCCTCGGTGCGGCCCAGTTCGGTCAGGCGCTCGGCCTTGACCTCCATGAGGCGGCGGCGCAGCTCGTCGTCAGCCGAAGCCGGCAGCACGGCCAGCGCGTCGTCGACGATCACGAGGCCGACGTCGGACTGTCCCAGGTCGGCACGCGCGCCGGAGGAAACGAGCACGAGCTCAACCTGCTCGGCCAGCTCAAGGGACGAGGCATCGGTGGCGTCGATGATGTCGACGGCCTTGTCGGGGTGGCCCAGCCCGCGCTCGGCATCGGCCTCAACGGCGCGCAGCGACTCGTCGCCGCGCATACGGCGCACGGCGCGAACCTCGCGCAGCGCCTCCTCATATCGGCCCGAGGCATACGCGGTCAGAGCAGCGGCCTCGCGGACAACGTCGACGCGGCCGGCGCGGCTCACGGCAGCCTGCGCATGCTGGTAGGCGGCCTCGGGGTCGAGGTCGATCAGCTGGCCAGCCATCACGAGGTGGCGGGCGACGATGTCGCGGTTGGGACCGGACAGCGTCATGAGTGCGCGCGCGGCATCGCCATCAAGCTCGGAGGCGCTCACGCCGGCAGGAATCGTCGGCTCGTTGGCGTTGGGAGACACGTACTCGTCGGTCGACGAGTAGTTCTGGTAGTTGGCGTCCTTGCGGCGGTCGTTGCCACGAGGGCCACGAGCGTCACGCTCAAACCGGCCGCCGTCGCGGCGATCGTCGCGAGGGGCGCCACGTCGGTCGTCTCGACGCTGGTAACCACCGCGTCCGCGATCCTCGAAACCACCACGGCGATCATCACGACGCTGGAAACCACCACGATCATTGCGACGATCATCACGACCGCCGAACTCACGGCGTTCACCGTCGCGACGCTGGAAGTCGCGCTCACCATCACGACGATCATCACGACGGAAACCACCACGGTCGTCTCGACGCTGGTAACCGCCGCGTCCGCGATCCTCGAAACCACCACGGCGATCATCACGACGCTGGAAACCACCACGATCATTACGGCGATCATCGCGACCACCGAAGTCGCGGCGCTCACCGTCGCGACGCTGGAAGTCGCGCTCACCATCACGGCGATCATCACGACGCTGGAAACCACCACGGTCATCGCGACGCTGATAGCCACCGCGACGATCATCACGGTTCTCGAATCCACCGCGTCCGCGATCCTCGAAACCACCGCGACGATCATCACGATTCTGGTAACCGCCGCGATCGTCACGGCGGTCGTTGCGATCGCGCCACTGAGGCTGACGCTTTGAGTAGTCACCACGGCCGAATCCGCCGCGTCCCTGAGTCTCTTCTGCCATGGTGCTAAACCTCTATTCCTGCGCGCGAGGGCGCTCTTGTCTGTGGTGCGCGTGCAGCGCGTTCAACCACCCAAGTCTAGACGACATTTCCACAGGTCGTGGGTGTGTGGGTGTGAAACGAGAGGGACGGCACGCTTGTAGCGGGCCGTCCCTGTCGGTTTTGTTGTGTTGTGGCGGTGTCCTACTCTCCCACAACCCATCGGTTGCAGTACCATCGGCGCTGCCGGGCTTAGCTTCCAGGTTCGGAATGTTGCTGGGCGTTTCCCCGGTGCTGTGACCACCACAAGATTATTCGTTCAACACCATCCCCCGCACCGTGTTTTGGTGGGGGTGTGGGTTGATCGTGGTTTGTATAGTGGTTGCGGCTGTTTTGCTTCACTGTTGTTTTGCTGGCCCAAACACGTGTGTGTTTGGGTGTTGTTTAGTGTTGGCCCATTAGTACCAGTCGGCTCACGAGCACCTTGCGGTGCTTCCACCTCTGGCCTATCTACCCGCTAGTCTGGCGGGGGCCTCTCACC
>ERZ772961.904-NODE-904-length-11384-cov-3.288287_pt1 | contig 11384 bp, 11 predicted proteins | sample MGYA00580677_ERZ772961 | MGnify/ENA primary metagenome ERZ772961 (study PRJEB29015, sample SAMEA2738088) | human oral metagenome | biome: human oral; feature: human-associated habitat; material: saliva | place: China | collected 2227 ... | reverse complement strand
TCGAAATGATGTTTGGTGTAAAAGCCAACGGGGGTTCAAATCCCTCCACCACCGCTTCTGAACCCGCCGGGTGTCTCGCGTTTATGCGAGCCCCGGCGGGTTTCTTGTGCAGAGTGTCCTCCCGGGAAGTTTGGGTGGGCACCGTGTTTCTACACCTGTCTTTTGTGATGAGGTGCATTAAGTGTCTTAACCAGACCACCTCCACATTCAGAGGAGTACCGTATCTGCTCATAGGAGAGTCTGTGATCAACGAACGCATCCGGTCGTTATTGGGTATGACTGAGCAGGCTGGTGGCGGGCGCCTTCTCGAAACGTGATCTTTGAGCGGTCGAGTTGCTGGCTAAGAAATATATATGCTGGTGACGCAATTGCTTGCCTGTTCGAATTGAGGCTTGCTAGAGTAACCAGTAACAGCCCCCCTCCGCCTCTACATCGCACGGTGTATGCGCCCTGAGGGGGTCCTCTTATATCAGGAGAACCTTCGACGGGCAGAGTGCCACCTTTTCTGTCGCTGGACGATAGAATTCAGTACCTTGAAACGAAGGGTTATTTTTCTTCGGAAAGTATCTTGGTTGAAGATCGCGTTAGTGGATATGTTAATTTAAGCTTTTGAGTAACATTTGATTTATAGTGAAAATATTCACCAATAAAACATTGTAAATAATTTTTATAAGATATTTGATAAATTTTTCCAAAGGGGGTAATCTGAATATGATTACTTGGAACGTTGTTGTATGAGTGGAGGGTATATGTCTAAACTTGCTAATTATGCTGAAGAATTTATTTCTGGAAAACGGGTAAATACTCTTATGGGGATATCCTCTTTGATGTTCTGGGGGGTATGTGTCCCTATAACGCGTGATGGATTTAATTCTGTATATAATTATCTATCTAACTATTTCGGCTGGAAATTTGAATGGTATAGATTTCTTGAAGGATTTTCTCATCTTTGGTCTATTCAAATACTTTTTGCAGTTATATATATTATAAGTATATTTGGTATGCTGACATACCCTGTATGGAAGGACGGTAAAGGTGATTATATAGGTAATGGTGTGCCGGCATCATGGTTAATTATCAGTATTGTATTTCTAACACTAGGTAATTTTCCACCACATGCTCCAATAACTCTTCCTCTTTTGTATATTATATTTCTTATACTTTGTGCAATAATAAAAAATTCTGCAGAGAAATTTTTTGGCCTCTTAGTGATTGGTTTGGTTCTTATCTCTCCAGTATTTATCTTATGGAATATGGTTAGTGGAGAGAGTGGTAGTGGTAAGTAGTGGTAGTTTGTAGTTAGATTACTTAATATCATCTATGCGTTTTATGAATTTGGTGAAGTGTTCTTCTTGTGGATTATAGGCGTCACTAATACTAGTAGCGGATTTTCTTAATAGTAACTAGGTTTTTCGTTTTCAATGTCAGTAATTTTTTAAATATTTCTTTAATGAAGATCGATGTGTTTTTATTAAAATGGTATTGGCACGCATATCCTAGATTAATATATAGACGATTATTTTTATCTATCCAAGTATAATCTTCATATGTTATTATGGGGTATTCAGCTAGGCTGAAAGACTAGTTGCGAATAAAAATCCTTGTTGTCTAAATTCATGGCATTTTAAAGGTGGGGCATGAGTTCAGATGGTGTGCCCTTACCCCGCTTCATAATCCGACACAAACGACACATTGCTATGCGCACTTGGCGTATCCGGAGAACGTGGCACAGTATAGGGTTGAGTACCTCTGTTTCTCCTTGGCGTGTACACCAGTCTTACCAAGCCAACCAGAAGTCATTCATGGCTAAACATGCTTTCAGATCCCACACCAAAACATGTTCCCCTGCGCAACCGAGAATACCCGCCAGTGCGAGGTTAAGGGTCTGGGTGCACCTCTAAGGAATAATCCTTGTATGGAGGATACCCTAAAATTGAATTATCAGTTTGAGCTGTGAGTGCTCGTGAAGGTATTGATATTACTGTAGCTGCGAGTGGAATGGTTGAACCTGGTAGTAATGGCATATCTGCGTCTGCCTCACCTGAAGATCTTCTCTCACAGACGACCTGCCGAATGCAGCTGAACTTGTAAAGGCCCAGTTTGGTAAATTGATACGAGTGGCTTAGGCGATGATGTGAAGTATGTTCCAGATAAACCTGTGTGCGGAGCAATTCAAGCCTCTAAAAGAATGACTTTAGAAAGATATAATCAAGCCTTTGAGTCTATAAGACGTAAGCCCACAAAAACGGATTCAATAATGCTCGGTAACTATGATAAAAAATTACTATTAGAAATAATAAAAAATCAGGAAAAATCTCTATTGGAGATTAAGGAGCACCTAATTAATCTGCAAAATGAGAATGTGTCCCAAGATGAATTATATTCATTTCTAGGAAAACTTCGCTCCGATGCAAAAACAGAATGCGAAGAAGACTACATTTTAGAAATAATGGATTTAGTATGCGGATGGTGTTCTTTAGATTTACAAGTTTATCCACAAAAATGATTGAATTAAAAATTTGGAGGCTCTGGTTCGCAAAAATAACCCAGGAATACCTGGCGTATGCTCAAACTGGCATATTAATATACAATAGTTCTGGGCTCAGATGCTATAAAATATTGACCACGCACATACCTGGAGGTTTTCATGGATTTATCTCAAATAGTTAAACACTATAGAAATTGTTTGTCCGTATTGCCGGATGCTCCTTTATATGGAAATATTCCTCAAGGGGCTGATAAAGTGAGTGGGCAACTAGACTCCTTTTTGGCGTTGGAACATAAACAGTTTTTATTATTGTGCAACGGAGGGTCTTTTGGGGATATAGAGTTGTGGAGCGTGGAAGAAATATTGGATAAACAATACAGAGTGCCAAAAAATTTACAAGATTCTATGTATGAAGCAGGGCAAGTTTTATATGAGCCAATTTTTTTAAATAGAATCAATAGCCAGGTAACATTTAATGTTGATGGCGAAAAAAGCGTCCCTTTCTCTTCGTTCATCGAGGAATACGTGTTTGGGGAAAAATATAAATATATATTTGATGATGCTGATATAGATGATATGTGGTACTTCTTCCTGCACGACAACCCTATCTAGAATCTAATCGCTCAAACCATACTCCTTACCCCAAAAAGACAGTGTGTGGAACACACGCACATGGTTTCCCGCTTTGCAGGCGGCTTCCTTCCCCCTTATGGGGCCTCTGAAACCGAAACAAAAGACGATTTTCAGACATGCTGAATGTGCTGAATGGGCGAGCAGTAAGGCAAGGAGCGAGACACCGTGTCATAAACCGACACAAACGACATAATGCTACGCGCACTTGGCACGCCCCTGCCTGCTGGCACAGTATAGGGTTGAGTACCTCTGTTCCTCGACCTTGGCGCATCCTTCGGCTGCGCTAAGCCAACCAGGAGTCATGCATGGCTGAACATACTTTCGGATTCCGCACCCGCGCCCTGCACGCGGGCGGCACCCCGGACGCTGAACACGGCGCCCGCGCGGTCCCTATTTACCAGACCACCTCGTTCGTTTTTAAAGACACCGACGATGCCGCCAACCTCTTCTCACTGCAGAAATACGGCAACGTCTACTCGCGCCTATCGAACCCGACCGTTGCCGCGCTGGAAGAGCGCATCGCGTCCCTAGAGGGCGGTATTGGGGCGGTGGCGACCGCATCCGGCATGGCCGCCGAGTTCATCACCTTCGCCGCGCTCTGCCAGGCAGGCGACCATATTGTGGCATCCTCCCAGCTGTACGGCGGAACAGTCACCCAGCTGGATGTCTCCCTGCGCCGGTTCGGCATCGAAACCACCTTCGTGGAAGGCACCGACCCCGCAGATTACAAGGCGGCGCTGACCGAGAACACCAAGGCAATCTACACAGAGGTCGTCGCCAACCCCTCCGGCGAGATCGCAGACCTTGAAGGGCTCGCCGCTGTAGCCCATGAGGCGGGAGTCCCCCTCGTCGTAGACGCTACCATCTCAACCCCGTACCTGATTCGCCCGCTGGAACACGGGGCTGACATTGTGATTCACTCCGCCACCAAATTCCTGGGCGGGCACGGAACCACCCTCGGCGGCGTGGTTGTTGAGAGCGGACGGTTCAATTGGGCGAACGGCAACTTCCCGCTCATGACCGAGCCGGTGCCTTCGTACAATAACGTCTCGTGGTGGGGGAACTTCGGCGAATACGGGTTCCTCACAAAACTGCGCTCCGAGCAGCTGCGCGACTTCGGTCCCGCACTCTCACCGCAGTCGGCATTCAACCTGCTTCAGGGCGTCGAAACCCTGCCGCAGCGCATGGATGCGCATCTGGCCAACGCGAAAAAGGTCGTGGACTGGCTGGTTGAGGATGCGCGCATCGCCTACGTGAACTACGCCGGTTTGCCGGGGCATGCGCACTATGAACGCGCGAAAAAACTGTTGCCGCTGGGCGTTGGGTCTGTGTTCTCCTTCGGGGTGAAGGGCACCGATAAGGCGAGCGGCCGCGTGGTTGGCGGCGAGTTCATTAGCGCGCTCGTGCTGGCATCGCATCTGGCAAATATTGGTGACTCGCGCACTCTGGTGCTGCATCCGGGTTCGACCACGCATCAGCAGCTTTCCAGCGAGCAGCTTGCCGCGGCGGGCGTGGGCGAAGACCTGATCCGTATTTCGGTTGGGCTTGAGGATGTTGAAGACATTATCTGGGATCTTGACCAGGCGCTCACCCGCGCGACTGGTCTGAACCACGCGGGTGAACGTGTGGGCGAATCCAGCGCTGATAAGCTCGTTGCGGCGCAAGAGGCTCTCGCCGCCGAAGAGGCTGACCCGCAGCAGGGCACCGCCTGCGCACTGCCGAATAGCGCCGCAGCTTCGGGCGCCTCAGAGTCCAAGGATGCACCCGCGAAGGAGGGCAACTAATGACTGAGAAACGTACCTGGGTAGGCCCGAGCGCCCCCGAGCGGCTGAACATTCTGCGCAATACCCGCACGATCGCGATTGTGGGGATGAGCGATAAGATTTCGCGCGCCTCAAACTTCGTGGCAACCTACCTGCTGTCTTCATCGCCGTATACAGTGTATTTTGTGAACCCGATTCTTGCGGCGAAAGGCAAGCCCGTACTGGGGCAGCCGGTGTACGCCTCGCTTCAGGACCTACCAGAAGTGCCCGATCTCGTCGAGATTTTCCGCCGCAATGAAGACCTCCCGGGTGTGGTTCAGGAGGCGGTTGATCTGGGCGCGAAGACCGTGTGGATGCAGCTGGGCTCATGGAATGAGGAAGCTGCCGCTATCGGTGAGGCAGCTGGGCTGAATGTGGTCATGGACCGGTGCGTGAAGATTGAGCACGCGCGCTTCCACGGCGGCCTGCACCTTGCGGGCTTCAACACCGGCGTGATTTCCTCGAAACGCCAGGTCACGGCGTAACCCGGCGACTGTCACAGGCCTAATCTTCAAAGCGGCGGCTGTTTGGGAGTAATAAGCTTCCGAACGGCCGCCGCTCTCGTGTGATAAGGTGCGCATCTTCCTACCCTACAGAAATGGGGGCGGTATGATCCCCATCTGGGGTGCTTGGCTGGTTATCATCACAACATCTTCACAGCATCATTACAAAAAATTGTGAAGATACTGGAATGATCGAACAGTCGCAAAAACCTTGAAATATCAAGGGTTTTTCCCTATGGGGCGCAACGACAACAAGCGTCATAACAACATCACCTCAACATCTTCACAAAAAAGTTGTGATGATATTGGGAAGATATTGTGATGATGCTGTCCCTCTGCCAGCGGAAGAAGGCTGGATAGGGTAGGAGGGCCGAAAATAGGGCTGGTTGGGGTGTTTTAGCGCGGTCGTATCGCTGCCGCAGCGGAGCCTATCCTTAGAAAATGGTGGGCATACGGGGTATGCTAATACGAGTACCTTGCGGCTAAAGGATTTCGCGGCGGTCGCAGGGTACTTTTGTGACGGCGGGGCGTTTGGCACACATGAACACCCCGCCGTCTTTTAGTTTTCGGGGCTTAATATGACGGTGTGCCTCTTCCCGGCGTACAGGTTTACGGTTTACCGCCGGGGCGGACAGGGTTGAGCGGACCGGTGGCTAGTCGCCGCGTTGTTCCCGTTCACGGTGCAGCTGCTCGCGGTACGCCTGAATCTGATCCTCTGTAATCACATCCAGCTGGTTTGTGAGCGGCGTGCCCGGCGCCCAGCCCTCGTTCTCAAGGTGTTCGTGGTCGCGACGGAATACATCCAGCAGGCGCGGGCGCTGAACCTTCAGCGTGGTAGGCATCGGCAGCCGCCAGTCGCGCCACCGCGCCACAATCCCCAATACCGTGCAGGTGAGCACAGATACGGCGACCGCCACGTTAGGGCGTTCCAGCATCTTGAAACAGATCGCGGTCTCTGCGGCTCCCACGAACGCCACCGTGGCGTAGAGCGAGTTCCCGCCGAAGATCGCCGGGATGCGGTTCACCATAATGTCACGGATCACCCCGCCGCCAACCGCCGTGGTCACACCCAGCGCAATAGCCGGGAGCCAGTGCAGCCCAAGGGTAAGGGACTTGATGGTACCGGTAGCCGCCCAGCAGCCCATGCCCAGAAAGTCCACGACCACTAGGGCGCGGGTGGCCCAGTTCGAGCTCAGATCCAGCACATACGCCAAAGCCGCCGAGGTGATGGCACCCACCCAGTACCAGCCGTCGGTGAGCGCTATCGGAAGCCCCGCGTTCAGCAGCACGTCACGGATCATGCCGCCGCCCATGCTGCAGACAACCGCCAGCAGCAAGAAGCCCACCATGTCAAACCGCAGGGCGCGTGCCACCGCGCCGCCGAGCAGGCCGTTGGCCACCACGGCGGCAATATCTACGACGCGGAACAGCGTCTCGGGCTCAATGGTGCTGAGCACGGTCTGACTCCTTTCGGGGTGAGGTACGGCGAATAATATAGGTCGCATAAGGACGGATACGGCCCGCAGTTTTAGGCGCAACGTCTGCTATCTTACCGCGTGTGCTGCCGCTACGATACCCGCAGGTTTGTGGTGTGCCGCATACACCGGAGCCGTGCGAGACAATGGAAGAAAGCAAACGCAGATTGAAAGTGCTGAGAGGAACGCCATGGCGGTTTCACGTGAGCAGGTTTTTGAGGTTCTTCAGCGGGTGCATCCGGCACTAGAGCAGGGCATGCCCGGCTGGTCGGTGCGCCCAAATATTACGGGAACCGGCGCGGTGGGGCTGTATCTTGACGGCCCCGAGCTGCCGCTGATGGGCGTGAACCTGGCGGGCAAGCCCGTGGCGCGGCACCTGTGCGGGACGGTTCAGAGTGCCGACCGGGGGCTTCCCGACGGGCTGGAACAGGTGCGGTATCAGTACATTCTGGGCGTGAGCGTGACCGAGCGTGACGAGGAATATCCCGAATTGACCGACCTGCCCAAGATGGGGGAACCCAGCTGGGTTAACGCTCTGCGGGTGCTGGATCGGCAGGTCATCGCTGAACGCCGGGATGAATTTTTCATCAGCCGCGGCGGTTATGTGCCCGGTCGTCGGGCTTTGGGGAAACGCCGTGTGGCGCTGCGGCGCGAGTTCTTCCCCGGCAAACCCTGGCTGGGTCTGGGCACGATTGACTGGTGCGCGGGTGTGCGGTCCACTCCGGTCTACGCCGGTGAGCTGGATGCGCTCGCCGCCGCCGCGGTGCGCCTTGCCTCCACCTGGGATGCGGCGCTCCGGTCGGCCTAAAATTCACCTGACAAGAGGTTTTATACGTGACATGCTCACGTTATACATATAGGCAGGCATATTACCCACAGAGGGCAGTGGGCGAGTCTTCAGCGCTCGGTGCCCACAGTTTTCACCTGTGTGGGTAAAACCCCACAATACTCTTCTATCGTGCGTGACATGTACCAGGGCGTGCGTGCGGCACAGGTACTTTCGACCCTAGTGCTTATTATGGCGATTGCGCCGATTGCCGGGCCGCTTCTTGGCGGGTTTCTGGTGGTATCGGGTGAGTGGCGGCTGACTTTCTGGGCTATTGTGACCATCAGCGCCATTATTCTGCTTTTGGTCTTTTTCCTGCCCGAGAGTCTGCCTGAGAATAAGCGTGAAAGCAGTACGGTACTTGCGGCGTTTAGAAGTTATCCGCTTCTGCTGCGCCGCCGCACTTTTATGAGGTACGTGCTGTGCGTGTGTTTCTTTTACGTGGCGATTTACGCTTTTATCACGGCATCGTCGAGCGTGTATATCACGAGGTTCGGGGTTGATCCGCGCTATTACGGTCTGCTTTTCGGCGTGAATATTATCGGGGTGATGGTGCTCAGCAGTTTCAATCGACGATTTGTGCAGCGCTATAGTCTAGATTTTCTGCTGCGTATTTCGACTGCGGTTGCCGGGGCGGCTTCTATACTCGCCGTGATAACTGTTGCTGCGGATGTGGGTGGCTTGTGGGGCGTGGCGATTCCGGTATTCCTGGTGTTTAGTATGAACGGTATTGTTGCCGCCTGCACGAACGCCGCCGCCCTAAATTCTGTGGAACCTGCCATCGCCGGTTCCGCTGCGGCGCTCTTAGGGTCGTTCCAATATGGAAGCGGTATTATTTCCTCGCTCCTGCTCGCGGTGATTCCAGGGGAGAGGACGATTCTGATGGTCTCTATTATCTGTGCGTTCGTCCTGCTCTCGGCGGTGATGGGCTTCCCGAAAGCGTCGGAAGATCCAGAAAGTAGGGTAAGTAACTAGTCTTTATAAACATAGATACGGGAGAAAGCTCAGGATTACTTTCTATCTATAGATACCTTTAAAAGCTACTTAGGGCATGTAAAAGGAAAGATTATTTATTCAATGACATGTTGGATTGTATTTATTATACACCTAAGAAGGCAATGCCAGGAATTAAGAATATTAAACCAGGGGCAATTGGAGGATTAGCATCTTATAGACAAGAATTAAATATATTTACTCACAAGAAGAGTTTATATTATCAGAATTTATATTACTACTATTTTTCCATTGGGTATAGCTATCCTGTGTCTCTTCCAATAGAGTTTTTAATATTTTATCTAGAGATTCTAGCTTTGTATTTAAATAATATAATTCTGCAGATGTTTTTGTCTCATTGAGGATCTGATCTTTAGGAAGATCTAATCTTTGATTTAGCTTTTTTGTGTAATTTCTATTTGATATTTTATTAATAACTATATGCCCTATAATTGAAATTATTAATGTACAGGTAAATAGAGGAGTTTCTAAAAATGTATATGCAATATCGCTAATTATGTACAGTAGGAATATTGCCAAGAAGCCAATTTTATGAAATTCTATAAAAAAATAAAAAATTTTTAAAAAATAACCGTAAGAATTTTTTTCTGAGTGTAAATTAAGACAGGTAGAGTATATTTGATATATAACATTGAAAAATATAAAAGTAATCGATGTAGCTGCGCTGAATCCGAGTACAAGGAGTAAATCTCCCCATGTAATATAAGGCACCGGGTGAAATATTTGTATAGAGTACTGGATGAACTTTTCCAATGTGTAATCTTGTTTTATTGAAGGAAAATAAGAGACTCTTGCGATACTTCGAGCAGTATAGAATATGTATAATGTAAATATAAATTGAAATGATACCCTTGGAAGTATGTTTTTTATATTATATTTTAATTTTATGTATCCAAATACTTTTCTTGCTGGATCGGAAAAAGGCTCTGAATGCTCATAGCGATATAATACATCGTTGTATTTTTTATCTTTAGGGTTTATGGGATTCCTTGCATGTACATTTATGACTGATTTTCTCGATTCGGCCTGTAGTATTTGTTTTCTTACAGAGTCTACACTGTCCCCTTCCAGAGACCTTACCATTAGTATGAAAAACATAAAAAATAGTGAAACCCATGGAGCAGTCTGATCATTACTATTTATTGTATCACTTAATAATATTTTAGCCCAGAAGTTAATGAACATTATAGGCCCTAAGATATAAATAATAATAATATCTGAGAAAGTTTTATATGCTCTAGCTTTAGCAACCTCGTGCCCAGATTTTCTGTTAATTTCCTTATTTTCACTTTGTACATTTATAAATAGTGTTAGCACTAGTGCCCCTAGTGCTGTTAAAATGTTATCTTTAAGGGGCACGAAGTCGTATATTGCCTTGACTGTTTCCCTTGTAGAGAGTGCAAAACTGTTCCATGGATCGTTTTTATTTTTTAAAAATACCATATCAAACGATATTGGCGTTAAAGATGTTAAAAGTATTGCGATACTGTATAATGAAATAAATGATAAAGCACTATATACAGATTTTTTGAGTACGTATTTTTTATATTTTTTAATAATATCTTCTTTTGTGTTCACAATAGTTCCTTAGTTATATAATTGCTGGCATTCTAACCATTCTAGTTGTTTTGCCTCTATTTTACTAGAGTAGTGTTACCTGTTGTGCCTATGGGAGCCGTATCGCTTATTTGCGAAGAATGCAGAGTGGCTGCTGCTAACTGTTTCCTCATATGTTGGTGTTGGCTGTTCCCCTGGGCAGCAAGTTTGCACGCACCTTCAGGGGTGCTTTGTCCTTGCTAAGGTAAGTTCTTCAGGAAGTCGCAGATGTAGCACCAGTGAGTGCTGCGGTACTTTCTTATCCTTTCCTGAGAATATCATGCAAGTTCTGTATCGTCAGTTTCTGTTGCTGCTTTGAGCATTGCCAAAGCAGACTGCCGAGCTTCTTCCCCGGTGAGTAGGGTGTTAGGAATGGGAGTAAATTCTCCCTTTTCAGCTGCCTCCGCCATTTCTTCAAAATATGTATCGTCGTAGGTAGTCATAGGTCTTAGTTCCTTTCCCGGTCTGCGGCGTGCGCCAGCTTCTAAAACACATACTTCGCGAGGGTTACGCATCCGTTATCCTGCACCGGGGTGAAGCCGAAGCGCCGATAGAGCTCGATGACGGGTGTGTCCACAATATCTGTAGTGATGAACCTCTGGCGAATGCTCTCCCGGTCAAAATCGGCGAGGATTCTTCCCAGTAGAGCCGAGCCGATGCCGTGGTGCTGAGCCTGCGGGTGCACCAGTAGATCCTGGATATACGCAATGGTTTGTCCATCACCCACCGCACGTACCAGGCCGATAAGCCGCTCGGCTCCTTCCGCCGTGTTCTCACGCGCTACATAGAGGTACCGCGACCCAGCCAGCATAGGGGCCAATCGCTCGGGCGTGCGAGTGTAGGCGCTCCAGCCCACCGCATCATACAGTTCAACGAGTTCTTCGGTGCTTGGTAGGGAATTCTTGGCGTTCAAAATACTGTACTGCATACCCACATTATCCTACGCCCGCGCACTAAAAGGCTCTTCTCCCATTAGCTTGCGTCAAAGACGCCGGTTGGTTCGGGAGAAGAGCCTTTTAGACGAGATGTCTGCGCTGTGAGGCCAAC
>ERZ772961.903-NODE-903-length-11384-cov-7.119428_pt1 | contig 11384 bp, 8 predicted proteins | sample MGYA00580677_ERZ772961 | MGnify/ENA primary metagenome ERZ772961 (study PRJEB29015, sample SAMEA2738088) | human oral metagenome | biome: human oral; feature: human-associated habitat; material: saliva | place: China | collected 2227 ... | reverse complement strand
GCGCGCTTCCTTCACACGGAAGAGGTCACTGGTTCGATCCCAGTATCGCCCACCAGCAAGTCGGATCTGTCGATCCGACTTTTTGTTTATCTCGCTCTCGTCGAATGTCGGCGAGAGTTTTTTCGTTCGTATCCTGTTGACGGCGTTTATGTAGCGTGGCGCTGGGAAGAGGGTTAAAGGACAAAACGTGTTGGTTTTGTGGTGACTTTTCGGTGCCGATGGTGCGGTCACCGTACGCAACGAGGGGTGGGACCCTTCGGGGTCTCGCCTCTGTCGTCTCCGGGGAGGCATGGGGATCGTCGGGAGGCCTGCGAGCCCTTCAAGCCCATCTTCTGTTTCTGTGAACGCATCCTGCGCACGTGGGCCCCTTTGATGCGCACGTTAACCCGATAGGTGGTGGCCTGGGCGGGCTGCCCACCATGCCACCAATGGGGTTTAGCTGCACATGAGCGGGTTAAGGGCGCCAGCAGAAGGACCCGGCTGTCAGGCACACGGCACAACAAACTCGCCCGTCGGGATCCCACGACTGCTGGTCCGCGAAAATACTTGCCCGGCGGGATCCCTCCAGCGGCGTTTCCGCGAAAATACTCGCCCAGCGCGCCCGAAAACAGCATATTTTGCCCATTTTGGGCTTGCGGGGCGAACCTTTTCGCGCTCGCACCCACATCAGGCCGGGCAGGGCGAAAAATATCGCGCACAGTACGCAGAAACATGGCGACGTTGAAACCAACAACACCACTGCACGCCCCCAACAAGGGACCGCTGAAACCGACATCACCTTTGCGCCCACAAACTGCACCAAAAACGCCCATTTCTCACCCGCAAAGGCGATGGCGGTTTCAAACCCACACAGACACAAGCGAGCAAAGGCGACAGGGGTTTCAGACAACCGGGCAACCTGGCCGACAGGGCAGGCCACAGTGCCCGCGGGCCCTGAAGCTATGTCCGGCCCCGCCATTTCATACCTGGTCTCTCTCACTCGCACGTGGGCCCGATGACCTGCACGCGGGCAACGCCGCCCAGACGCATGTTGAGGGGTTTACGTGCGTATCAAGGGGTTAACGCGTATGTTCAGGGGTTTCCTTGCGAACAACACTCCAGGACAGACACCGTTGTGCCCAAAATGCAGAACACCTCACCCATAACATCCCGTTTTCACCGTATTTCGCCGAGGTGGTCTGCACTTTGGGCTCCACACCACCTCAAACCGCGACGTCACCGCCACCAAACGGGGGAAATGGCGTCATTAGAACCACGACACGCCGGCGACACGCCGGCAGCCAGCTTCTAATGCTGCAAAACCCCCACCACCATCGGCATAGAGGGCATCGCGGTGCCCGGCGCCCAGAAAAACCGCGGGTCCACAAGCAATAACCAGCGCCACACGGCAACACGTAGTGTCCTATAGCCCGTTTGTGTTGCGTGGCGCTGGGAAGATGATCGATCTGTGTTGGGCGTCGTTTTGCTCTTCCATTTGCTGACCGACTGGTGAGTTTGTCGGTGTTCTGGGACGGTTGTTCGCTCATTGGACGACACGCCCGAGTAGCAAATTTTGTCAGTTTATAAATTAGTCCGACAAATCGGCGACGTATGCTTTTGTCGCTCGTGTTAGTTGTGGTGCCTGGGGAACTAATCGCTCTGATTCTTGACCAAATTGCAGATGATTCGCATAGACTGGTGCGGTATGCGGCGACGCCGTCGCACATCCCGTTGACAGGAGTTTTCTATGGCTGCTCTGAAGCGCCGTCACTTCGGTGTTCTTCTTGCGACTTTCGCATTGGTTTTGAGTTTCTTTGGCCTGGCGCAGTTTGTCGGCGCTCAGGCTCCTGCGTCTGCGGCCCCCCTGAGCTGCCCCGAGCCGACCATGAATGTGAGCAACAAGGTCACCTTGGATTGGGACAATGCTCAGCTCGTCGATCACACCGGTCGTGAGACCAAGGCTGTGGGCGACTGGTGGGATCTTGGTATCAAGCTGCCGTGGAAGACCGACGGCCGTGTGAAGGCTGGAGACTACTTCACCTACGACGCCTCGATCGTCAACACCGCGACGGGGGAGAGCGTCCTGCGCCCGAACGTTGCCCGTAAGTTCGAGGTCATCTCCAACAACGGTGTTGTCGTTGGTTGTGGCACCTGGGGTGCTGACGGCATGGTGACCGTCGTCTTCAACGAGAAGGTCGAGTCCGCCGCACAGTGGTACGGCCACGTGTCCACCAACGGCCTGACCCGCTACACCGGCCCCGGCGGTGAGAAGTACACGGTTAAGCTCGGTAAGAAGGTCGAGCGCGAGATTGACATGCTGCGCCGCACCCCCGGCGTTCCTCGCTATCAGAAGGACGGCTGGCTCAACCTCGGTGAGAACGAAGATGGAGACGAGAACAAGGCCATCATGTGGCGTGTTGTCTTCCCCGCAGGCGACAAGGCTGTGACCGGCGCGTCGATCGTCGACGAGGTTCCCGCGGGCTCCAAGTGGAACTTCAACTGCGATGTTGTCAACGAGTACACCAAGAAGCACACTTTCCTGGTCACCGACCCGACCACCTCTGAGGGGCTCCGCCAGGACAATGACACCTCGAAGGGCGCCTTTGGCGCTGCCGCCGAGGTCGAGTGCACCCCCACCAAGGTGACGGTTAAGCTCGGTGAAATCCCCGCGAACCAGTCCGCCATCATCCTGCTCCCCGCTCGCATTGAGGGCGCGAAGCGCGCTGGCGACGTCGTGGGCGTCTTCTCCAACACCGTCAACTTCAACGTTCCCGGTGGCAAGGTTGTCGAGCCCATTACGAAGACTCTCCACTACGGTGCGGCCGCCGACGCATACGCCCACCAGACCTTCTCCGTGACCAAGAAGGTCGAGGGCGACCTGCCCGAGTCCGCCCAGGACCTCGAGTACCCGCTGACGATCACCCTGAAGAACGACGCCGATCCCTCGGTGAACAAGACCTTCGAGGCCTCCGTCAAGGCTGGCGAGACCTACACCTACCCCACGTCTCTCCCGCTGGGTACTGTCGTGACCGTTGCTGAGGGCGATCTGCCCGCCGGTGTCGGAATCACCTGGGTCGACGGTGAGAGTCGTGTGTTTGAGGCCGCCGATGGCGTGACCCTCTCCGCGGACAACCGTGAGGCCACCTTCACGCTGAGCGATGATCAGGTCTACTCGCTGACGCTGACCAACACGGTGGCGCCGGCCCCGACACCGACCCCGTCCGATACTCCCTCTATGCCCGCCCCGACCCCCTCGGCTACCCCTTCGCCCGCTCCGCAGCTCGCCAAGACTGGTACCGATGCGGCTGGCCTGGGTGTCCTGGCTGGAATCGTCGCGATTGCGGGCCTGTCTCTCGTGGCTGCCAAGCGTCGTAGCCACTGATGATGTCGAAGGCCTGGGGTGCGTGGGTGCCTGAGGTCGTGTAGTGGGCGGGATGAGCAATGCTCATCCCGCCCACTTCTTTGTGCGTGCTTCGCTAGCAGTGGATCACGCGTGCGGATGAGGGGATGTTGGGACCAGTGTGGACAAAGGTCCTGTCAAAATGTGAGTGGGTGAGAACCCTGCGGTCGATGCCATGCTGGGCAGTAGTGGACGATGGTGCTGTAGTCAACCGTGTGCGGTTGCTTTGGTGGCCTTTTGTGGCTCATTGGAGGCGTTTGATGCTGCTGTGTGATGGGGGATGACGCATGGGGAGAGGGTGAGTGGCTCGTGGTTGCGCTACATGCAAATAGGGTGATGACATACATAAATGTGATCAATAACATTATTTTGAAAAATTGTCGTTTTCCCTGGTCAAGCGCGTTTGACCAGCTGTGTAGAAAATTAATTTGGTTCAATTACAGATTTCTTTTACGGGCAGTGTATATGCAGCTAGAGCCGGTTTGTCAGGGAAATTTTATTTAAATAGTTTTTCGCTAATGTGTTGTCTGCCAGCCATTTAGCTTCGTTACTCTATAATTATGTGCTTGAGGCGATACTGTCTCATGTCCATCGACAGGAGTATTTTATGGTTGCGTTGAAGAGCAGTCGGCTCGGCGCACTTCTTGTAGCTTTTGCTCTGCTAATGAGCTTCTTTGGCGCTTTGCAGCTGTTGACGACCCGCACGGCGTCGGCCACGGCGCTTGCGTGCCCGGCCCCCACGACGAACGTCAACAACAAGGTTGACCTCGACTGGGACAACCTGCAGCTGGTCAATCCTCAGGGTGCGGAAGCGAAGACAATCGCGAACCTGTGGGATATCGGCGTCAAGCTGCCGTGGAAGACCAACGGTGCTGTCAAGGCCGGCGACTTCTTCACCTACGACGCGACCGTTGCCGAGGCGAACACGGGTCAGCCGATCCTGCGCCCCACCGCCGAGCGTTCCTTTGACGTCCGTTCCGCGACCGGCGTCGTCGTCGGCTGTGGCACGTGGGGGACCGACGGTATCGTCACCGTCGTCTTCAACGAGAACGCCGACGCGGCCGCCGAGTGGGCGGGCTCCGTGACGACGAGCGCCATGATTCAGTACACCGGCCCCGCCAACGAGAACTTCGTGGTGCAGGTTGGCAACAAGGTGGTCTCGCGCAAGGTCAACATGGTCGTGCGCCCCACCGGTGAAGCCCGTACCGTCAAGGAAGGCTGGATTGGCCTGAGCGACAGCGAGGATGGCGATGAGAACAAGGCCATCATGTGGCGCGTGATTCTTCCCGCCGGTGATACGGCCGTGACCGGCGCGTCGATCGTCGACGAGGTTCCCGCCGGCGAAAACTGGAGCTACGACTGCGCTACGGTGACCGACTACGTCAAGAAGCACACCTTCGTCGTCGTCGATCCGACCACGCCCGAGGGTAAGCGCCTGAGCAAGGACACCTCGAAGGGTGCCTTCGGTACTGGTTCGACGGTCGAGTGCACGCCCCAGAAGCTGACCGTGACCTTCCCTGAGATCCCCGCGAACCAGTCGGCGATTGTTGAGATTCCGACTCGCGTCGAGGGCGCCAAGCGCGCCGCTGACATCGTCGGCAAGTTCTCCAACACCGTGAAGTTCAACGTGCCCGGCAAGAAGGTTTCGCCCGTCACGAAGGTGATGCGTTTCGGTGCGGTCGCGGATGCTTTTGCGCACCAGAGCTTCTCCGTGACGAAGAAGGTTGACGGAGAGCTCCCCGACAACGCGAAGGACCTCGAGTACACCCTCAACATCACGCTGAAGAACGACGCCGATCCGTCGGTCAATAAGACCTACCAGGCGACCGTCAAGGCGGGTAAGACCTACAGCTACCCGGGCGCCCTCCCGCTGGGCACCGAGGTGACCGTCTCCGAGGGTGACCTCCCTGCAGCCGATGGCGTGACCTGGAACGAGGCCGAGAGCCGCGTGTTCGATACTGCGCAGGGCGTCACCCTCAAGGCCAACAACCGTGAGGCGACCTTCAAGCTCAGTGAGGATCACCTCTTTGCGCTGAACCTGAACAACAAGCTGGTCCCTACGCCTAAGCCCACGCCCACCCCGACGCCGACTCCGACGCCGACGCCGACTCCGACGCCGACCCCGACTCCGACGCCGACCCCGACGCCTTCGGAGTCCCCGACCCCGACGCCTTCGGAGACGCCGACTCCGACTCCGACTCCTTCGGAGACGCCGACCCCGGTGCCGACGCCCACGCCGTCGACACCCCCCGCACCGCGCCTCGCTAAGACCGGTGCAGATGCGACGAACCTGGGCTTCCTGGCCGGCCTCGTGACGATCACGGGTGTTTCGCTCGTGGCTGCCAAGCGCCGCAACGGCTGAAACACAGCAATAGAAAACGCGGATGAGAAGATACCTTCTTCTCATCCGCGTTTTCCTTGTCTGGGCATGGCGGGCGCTCCATGCTGGCAGGTAGAGGATCCGCCGCTTGGCGCTTTGCTCTGTGCTGCACAGCGAGGACAGACTAGAGCACGCGCAGATAGACGCGTGCCTCCCAGCGCTTCATTGGATCGTGCGGACGTACGTCGAGATCCGCCCCGTCCTGGGACCGAAGAGAGTCGACGGTGAGCGGTACATCCGTGTTACCCAGGTACAGATTCCAGCGCGAGGGTGCCCATGCCTCGTCCGGGGCTGGAAAATGTGGGGTCTGAACCGAGCCCGAGAGGTTGACCATCACGAGAACGTCGCTGCCCGGCGTCCGCCGACGATAGACGAAGAGCGCCGGTGAACCGACGTCGATGCGCTCGAATGAGCCCTCCGTCAGCGCGGGAACGCGGTGACGAGCATCGATGAGTGCCTTGTAATACGACAGGATCGATCCTGGATCCTGGATCTGTGCCGCAACGTTGATGACAGCGGCGGATGGCGGAACATCGATCCATGGCTCGCTCGAGGTGAAACCGGCGGTAGGGGTGTCATCCCACTGCATTGGTGTGCGCCCGTTGTCGCGCGACATGGCGGCCAGGCCGACCGGCACCTCGTCGCCTTCGAGACCCGCCAGAAAATTGAGGGATTCGACGTCGCGGAAATCGCAGCGCTTCAACAAAGAGCCGCCGAGCATCCCTATTTCCTGCCCCTGATAGATGAAAGGCGTGCCGCGTTGTAGGAAATACGCCGTGGCCAGGGCCGTCGCAGACTCGCGCCAATAGCTGCCGGGGTCACCGAAACGCGACACCGCCCGCGGCTGGTCGTGATTCTCCAGGTAGAGAGCGTTCCACCCTCGATCGCCGAGCGTGTCCTGCCAGCGAGTGAAAACCTCGGCCAGCTCACCATCGGCGAGGGGACGGGGCGAGAACTTCCCGTTATCTAGCCCGAGATTCATGTGCTCGAACTGGATGAGCATATTGAACTCGCCGCGCTCCGGGGCGCAGAACAGCAGCGCGGACTCGGGGGATGCATTCGATGCCTCGCCGACCGTGAAGGATCCGGGATGATGGGCGAACGTCCGTGCGTTCATCTCCTGCAAAAACTCGTGCAGGCGCGGTCCGTCCGCGTAGCACTCGTGGCCCACGCCGAATGGGGCGCGTGCAGGGCCGCCGTCTGGGAGGCCCGGTGCCTTGGAGATCACGTCAATGGCGTCAACCCGGAATCCATCGACGCCGCGATCCAACCACCAGTTCATCATCTCGTAGACCGCGTCGCGCACCCGTGGGTTCTCCCAGTTCAGATCCGGCTGCTCGCGGGCAAACAGATGCAGGTAATACTGGCCTGATGTCGGATCAAATTGCCACGCGGAACCACCGAAAAAAGACTCCCAGTTGTTCGGCTCCGCGCCGGGTAACCCGGGTTCCATCCCGGGGCGTGCGTCACGCCAGTAGTACCAGTCGCGGCGTGGTGAGTGTGTGGAAGAAGCGGATTCGACAAACCATGGGTGTTCGACCGAGGTGTGGTTAACGACGAGGTCCATGACGACGCGCATGCCGAGCTCGTGGGCGCGAGCGACGAGCTGATCAAAGGCGTCCAGATCCCCGAAGAGAGGATCAATGTTTTGGTAGTCGGAGATATCGTAGCCGTTGTCTGCCTGAGGGGAACGGTAGATCGGGGAGATCCACACGATATCGACGCCGAGGTCCGCCAGATAGTCCAGGCGCCGATGAATCCCGTGCAGATCGCCGTAACCGTCACCGTTCGTGTCCTGGAATGAGCGGGGGTAGACCTGGTAGAGGACGGCATTTTTCCACCAGGGGGATACGCTGGTGCGCGTCGTGGGGAGCAGATCCGGGTGGTGAATCATGAGTGCCTGCGCAGCGTTCTACTTGGTGTCGAACGTCGCGGTGGCGACGAATTGACCGGTGCTCAGGTCCTGAACGGCATTGCAGGTGAACGCAAAGGTTCCGCTCTTGCCGGAGTTAATCGTTCCCTCGAAGGTACCCTTCAGAACGTACTGCAGATTCCCCTTGTCGGTCTTACCATCGCGGGAAATCGTCCAATCCGTGATCTTGCCCGATGCCGCAGATTTACTGAGGGAGTGTTTGCACTGGTCGAAAACATTTGTCTCCTCGTCGTCAGTGAGCGGATCGTTACCGTTCTTGTCCCTAGGCTTGGAGGCGCCATGCCCGGAACCGGAAGAAGTGCCTGAAGACGAGCCAGACGATGACCCCGAAGAGGAGCCAGACGAAGAATCTGTCGGCGTCCCAGTCGTGGGCGCCCCAGTCGCGGGTGCCTGCCCGGTTGAACGGGGCCTGCTGCTCGTGGCAATCGCCGCAAAAACGATCATGAGAAGGATGACGAGGATGGCGACGACGATGCCGATGATCAAGCCCGCATGCGACTTTTGGCGCGGCGGCATTGCGCCAACGGAGCCGTAGGAAGGGGCACCCACGGGCTGCACCTGCGGCATGGGCGACGGAGCTTGGTAATAGCCGGGCTGTGCCTGCTGGTTAACCGTGGGTTGCGCGTGCCCGTATCCTGCGCCCGTAGCCCCACTGGGCTGCTGGTGCGCGGATGGAGTCCCGTAGACCGCGCCGCCCTGCGCGCCGACCGGATACTGGCCGTTCGGTGCCTGCGTACCACCCCACTGCGATGGCTGGTTGGGGCCGTAGGGGTTGGACATGAGGACTCCCTGATGTCGATGGTGCTAGACGTCTGGAGATTGTGCGGTCGCCCCTGCAGTAGCCGAGGGTCTAGGAGATCACGCGGCAGACTGCAGGGCAGTCGCTATTTCTACTCGAAGTGCGTTTCAATCAAACCCGACGACAGGTCATAGTCTGCCTTGCAGGTGAAGTCACTGTCGACGGCCTCGTTGGTTTTGGCGAGCCGGCCGGTCACGTGACCCGTGTACGCGTAGGTGAGCTTGTCAGAGCTCGTGTTGATGAGGAAGAGTTCCTGATTCGTGATAGATGCGCCCTTGATTGCCGTATAGATCTGGCTGTCGCAGGTGGACTTGATCATATTCTCGACGGCGGGGTCAGATCCGCCATTCGAGCCATTCGAGCCATTCGAGCCTGTTCCTGTGCCAGATCCTGACGTAGGCGACGGCTTCGACCCGTACGTGGGCGACGAGGAGGGCTTGCTCGTGGGCTTCGATCCGTAGCTGGGGGAGCTCGACGACGTGGGCGAGGGGCTTGCTGATCGGTCTTCCCGCGACGAAGACATGCCGATCTGGAAGATCAGCATGATGATTCCGCCAATGACGAGAGCGGCAATGAACGAGCCTGCGATGATCGCGATGAGCTTGCCACTGTTGGAACCGGAGGGCTGGGGACCCATCGGACCGCCTGCGTAAGCGGGCTGACCGTAAGGGGACGAGCCGTAGGAAGGCTGAGCTGCCTGCTGCGGGTATCCACCCTGCTGCTGGTATCCGCCCTGCTGGTTCCCGCCCTGAGGGTAGCCTCCCTGCTGGGGGTATCCACCCATGCCCGGCTGGGGCTGGAAGGGCTGCTGGTTGTGCTGCGAAAATGGCGAACTCATAACGAACTTTCGTAGAGGTGAGAGAGGTCTCAGGGAACGTTCCGTATCCTACCAGGCGCTAGGCTTGTGGCATGACGATCGACTACCTGACTCGGCCTCGCCCCCTGTCGCCCCGCGACGACATCCTGCCCGTCATCATTGGCGGGGACTTCGGTGTGTATGGAATTGGGCGCTGTTTCAATGAGGCTTTCGGATGCCGCTGTATCTGTGTCGGTTCTCAGCCGACTGAGTCGATCACACGGTCACACTTTTTCGATGTTCGTCACGTGAGCGCCCATGCGAGCGACGCTCAGCTGCTTGACACCCTGATGACAATTGCTGTTGAGAACACGGACAAGAAGCTCATCCTGATGGCGAATCACGATATCTTCTCCGCGTTTGTCGCCCGCAATATGGACACGCTCTCACGGCACTACGCGCTGCCTTTCCCGAGTGAAGAGGTCATGGATCGCCTGACTGATAAGGAGGAGTTCTCCCACGCGTGTGAACGCGCAGGAATCGATTCCCCCGGTACGGTTGCCGTCGATTTCTCCGGTGTCGAGGACGAGGCCTGGGTGGCCCCCGAGATTCCCTTCAGCTTCCCGGTTGTGGCCAAATCCGCAAAAGGCGAGCCCTACGACGTGCTCGAGTTCGAGGGCAAGCGCAAGATCTGGTTCATCGATACGCCCGAGGAACTGACCCAGCTGTGGGAGATGCTCAAGGACGCGGGTTTCCGCGATACCTTCCTCGTCCAGGAACTGATTCCCGGGGATAACACGGCGATGCGCTCGATCACCGCCTATGTTGATTCGCGAGGCAAGGTCACCCTCATCGGTTCCGCTCGCGTGCTCCTCGAGGATCATGCCCCCACGATGATCGGCAACCCGGTGGCCATGATCACCGAGGATTTCCCCCAACTGTGGGCAGACGCGTGCACCCTCCTGACCGAGAACGGCTACCGCGGTTTCGCGAACTTCGACGTGAAGATCGATCCCCGGGACGGGCGAGCCCTCTTTTTCGAGGTGAACCCGCGCATCGGCCGCAACAACTGGTACATGGCCGCCGCCGGCGCGAACCCGATGATCCCGATGGTTGAGGACCTTATCGACGGCAAGGCCTGCGAGCAGACCCAGGCCCACGATGAAATTCTCTACACCCTGGTCCCGGACTCTCTGCTCCTGCACTACATCACCGACCCCAACCTGCGTGCGCGAGTCAAGACGATTATCCGGGAGGGACGCCGCTTCGACCTGCTCCTCAACCCAACGGAGAAGGATCTGCGACGCAACCTCACCGTCTGGCTCCAGAAGCAGAACCACCGACGGAAGTTTGCACGCTACTACCCGGAGCCTACCGAGACGTCCTACTGACGCCACGTCTCCTCCCTGCCAACCCCGGCCTCGTCGGTGGGGGAGGAGGCCCTGATAGACTGACCCCCTACGCGACCGATAATTCCGACTAACGAGGACACCATGACGACAACCGCACTCGTGCCCATTTCTCAGGAAGACAAGATCGCCGCGGTCTCTGGCTTCCAGGACCGCTCCCTGCCCATCGAACAGACGTGCGTGTGGGAGGCGTTCGAGGAGTCCCAGGGCCATGGAGTGTGGGGACGCTACGCCTGGTGCGAGGACGATTCCAAGATCGCGTTCATCACCCTCTACAAGTATTCGGTGCGCGGCGTGCATTACCTGTGGGCGAAGTGGGGACCTGCGTGGGTGAAGGAAGCCTCCCCGGAGCGCGAAGCCGCTCTGCGAGCGGACCTCGTGCGCGAGATTAAGGCGAGGGACAAGACCGTCGCCTTCGTGCGCCTGCACGCCATCTACCAGCACCCCGACCTGTGCATGCCGCTGCAGACGATCTCCTACGATCGCACCGTCGTCATTGACACCTCCGGCAAGACCGAAGACGCGATCCTCGCCGCCATGCCCAAGGCCGGCAAGCGCTCGATCCGCTCCGGCCTGAAGAAGGGTAAGGCTGAGGGCGTGACCTTCCACGAGGACACTGCCAACGCCGAGGCCGTCATCGACGAGTACTACGCCGTCATGGAGGAGACCGCCAAGCGTGACGGCTTCC
>ERZ772961.901-NODE-901-length-11390-cov-5.494839_pt1 | contig 11390 bp, 8 predicted proteins | sample MGYA00580677_ERZ772961 | MGnify/ENA primary metagenome ERZ772961 (study PRJEB29015, sample SAMEA2738088) | human oral metagenome | biome: human oral; feature: human-associated habitat; material: saliva | place: China | collected 2227 ... | reverse complement strand
CTCTTGTTTTCTCAACAATAGTATACTTATTTTTCTTGTATTGTGCGAGCCAGTTATAAAGCATCGCAGGACCTGGAAGACCGTATTCAAGAGAAACTCTTTCTATACTCAAACCTTTATGTAAGACTTTATCAATCATTTCTTGTTTTATTTCTGGAGGATAATAAATATTCTTCCCTTTTTTTACTATCTCTAAACCATAACGATCAATCAATTTAATCATATAGACAAGATTTCTCGCATTTATACCGAACGTATCTGCAAGTCGTGCGTAGCTAACTCCTTGTTTTCTGAGTTCATAAATTTGAACTTTATCCTCATAAGTTAATTTCATAAAAAAGCACCCCAAAAGTTAGATTTTCTGTCTAACTTTTAGGGTGCACTTCAAATTACCATATATGATAATTGCGCCCACGTAATGTTCCAAAGTGTAACCGCGCCTAATTAGCAAGCCGTTAGAAAGCACTCTTTCCCTTGGAACTCATCCCATCATAGCGAAGCTTTTATAAGCTTGGCTTAGCATACTTCACAGCACAGTGATATTTTCAGAAGAACCAAGATAAAAGACCGTAGGCGTTCTGCAAATATAAATTTACTATACAAAGATTACGAAGAATCTTACGGATCCTATAATCGCAGTAGTGGGGGATGGTATCAAAGATAAATTAAAGGGAGTTAGGAATTGATTCCTTACTCCCTTTTTGAAGCTTTGAAGGTGCAAGACTAAGGCTTGCACCGGTACCCCATTACAGCGATTATAGAGAAATCCGTAAGGATTCGAAGTAATCTGAAATAATGAAGGTGCTCAATATTATTTATTTTTTGTACGATTTTGTCTACGCTGTTTCTGACGAATCTCTTGGCCAAGTTTTTTCTTGTAGCCAGGTTTTACTTTTTTCTTCGCCTTCTTGATCATGCCTTTGAGGCGAGGATCTAAGTCTTTGGATTGCGTGTTTTTACGTTTCTCACGACGAGAGCGGTCATAACTTTCCACAAGCTCGCCATTTTTCAATTCAACCGTTTCAAATGAAATGCCTTTTCCTTCTAATGTTTGAATGGCTTGTTCTTGATCTGGTGTGTAGAAGGTGATGGCTGTTCCTTCAAGACCATTACGTCCAGTACGGCCAACACGGTGAATGAAGAATTCTAATTCGCCAGGAATTTCTAAGTTAATCACATGAGAAACGCCTTCGATATCAATTCCACGTGCAGCAAGGTCAGTTGCGACAACGAATTGATAATCCATTTGTTGAATTTGTTTCATCACACGACGACGTTCTCTTGAAGGGATATCTCCGTGAATCGTTGCTACTTTGAAGTTATGGCTGCGAAGGTCTTTTGTCACTTCGTCCGCTTTTTGCTTCGTATTTACGAAAATAAGCACGAGGTAAGGGTGACCCATTACAAGTAACTGACGAAGAACGTCCATTGGATCTTGTGCCTTTGTCACCAGTAATTGGTTTTTAATCGTTGGTGAAACGAGTTGTGTATTCTCGATTTGAATCACCTTTGGATTGCCCAAGTATTTCTTCAAGAATGGTTTAATCTTATCTGGAATTGTTGCGGAGAAAACAGACATTTGTAAGTTTTCTGGCATACGAGACGCGATTTCATCGACAGTTTCTAAGAACCCTAAGTCAAATGTCATATCGGCTTCGTCGACGACCATCATTTGAACGGTTTGGACGAAGAGCGCATTCTCTTGCATTAAGTCGAAAATACGACCAGGTGTCCCAATCACGATATGTGGTTGTGTTTGCGTCAGTTTAGCCACTTGACGTTTTTTATCGGTCCCACCGATACATTTTTCTAATAAGATTTCTGTATCACTAAATGAAATTAATTGTGAAGCAACCGCAGTTAATTGTTCTGCGAGTTCTCGGCTTGGAACAGTAATCACTAATTGCAATTCTTGACGGCTAGGGTCGATTTTGTTGATGAGTGGTAATAGGAAACTATGGCTCTTTCCGCTCCCAGTTTGCGATTGACCAATCACAGATTCTCCTTTTAATAAAAGAGGAATGATGCGTTCTTGAATAGGTGTTGGTTGTGTAAATTTTAAGTCAGCCAATGCTTTTTGCAAATAAGGCTGTAATGCGTAATCTGTAAATTTCATGTTTTCATCTCTTTTCTTTCTCTATGTAGCGGGATTATTATACCATAAATTAACACGCTTGGGGGATTTGGGAGAGTGGGCATAATTTTTGCGTATCGTGTTTGGTGGGTGGTATGATGAATGAAGAAAGAAACAGTTTTCATAACTGTATTTAATTTTAGGAGGAATTTAGTAATGACTTATGAATTACCAAAATTAGAATACGCGTTTGACGCATTAGAACCACATTTTGATGCACGTACAATGGAAATCCACCATGACAAACATCACAATGCATATGTTACAAATTTAAACGCAGCGGTAGAAAAACACCCTGAATTATTCGAAAAAACAGTTGAAGAATTAATTAGCGATTTAAACACTGTTCCTGAAGATATCCGTGTAGCTGTTCGTAACAACGGTGGCGGACATGCAAACCACAGCTTATTCTGGACTCAATTATCTCTTGATGGTGCAAAAGCTCCAGAAGGTGCTTTATTAGCAGCAATCAACGAAGCATTCGGAAGCTTCGACGAATTCAAAGCAGCATTCGCTCAAGCAGCAGCTACTCGCTTTGGTTCAGGTTGGGCTTGGTTAGTTCTTTCTAACGGAAAATTAGAAGTTGTTTCTACTCCAAACCAAGACAGCCCTCTATCAGAAGGTAAAACTCCATTATTAGGATTAGATGTATGGGAACATGCATACTACCTAAACTACCAAAACCGTCGTCCAGACTACATTTCTGCATTCTGGAATGTTGTAAACTGGGACGAAGTAGCTCGTCGTTTTGAAGCTGCTAAATAATCAGTAAATAACGAAGACCGATGTTTCCTAAGAAGCATCGGTCTTTTTGCGTTTATATAGAATCAAGATTACTAGTAGAAGGGAAGCAAGGCTCACTAGGCTTCCTTCCAGTAAGAATGGAGTCGTATAACGATATTCGATTCGGTGAGTCCCTTTGGAGATAGTAAATCCAAGAAGGCTATCCAAAATCTTGTACGTATCTACTTCTTGACCGTTCACCCATATTTTCCATCCTTTAGAATAAGGAATCGTTGTAAGAACGGTCGAGTCTTCGAAGACCTCCATTGTTCCTGCAAAATGAGTAGCAGAGAAAGTTTCCAGTTTTAGCTCTTGTTCTTTTGTTTTTTCTAATCGCTCGTTTAAGAGAGAAGTATTTAGTGAGTAGAGATTTAGTTTAGAAAACTCAAAGCCATCATCTTTAACGGTAATGCGAAGGATTTGCGGTTGTCCTTTTTGGTTCTTGGCGACGCTGAGAAGAACGGGTTTTGATTGAACTGGATAAAAGGCATACGGTTCACCGTTTAGCGTCATCTCCAAATCTTCTTCACCCATCGTTCCCGCCATTTCTAAGTAAATCGGATCATCGGTTTCAGGAGTAAAGGTGAGTGTAATCGTACCATATTGAGTCTTGTCATCAACTTGAATGCGTTGATACACGACTGGGGAATCGATGATATTTTCGAAAGTCGTCTCATAAGAAACTCTTGTGAAAATATTTTTCGGACTTGTTGTTCCGCTAAGTGCGTTCGCCAATTGGTTTTGCATCGTAATCGGATGGTTTGTTGGCACCTTCATCGATTTCAGAATCGGTTTCATCGGATAAGCAATCGAGAGAACGTTTTGATTTGTGACAACGTGTCCCTCGTTAAAGGTTGCGATTGTTAGTAAATCTTCCAAGTCTTTTCGTTCCCAGCGCTCGTTGTAAGTAGCGTCTGTGGTTTCGATAAAGGTATTCTTGATTCCCAGTAAGGCATCTGTTAATAGCGTGCCATTGCTGTAGTTAACATAGGCGGTTCCTTGGCGAACACCGATCGCATCAAAGAATTTTTCTGTTTCTTTTTCAAAGGTAGATGAAAAATGGGATACGCCATAAGTTGGAACTTGAAGGCTATCATTTTTCGAACGAAGAATGGTTTTCTCACTGCGATAAAATTCATTTTCTGCAGGGCGTAATACGTTAGACCAGTTTGCTAATGACGATTGATAAGCCGTGAATTCAGAATTCATGACATATCCAAGTCTGGATAAGGTGATGATGCTGTTTAAAAGCAGTTCGATCACTACAAATGAAATAAGGAATTTTTGATGTGTTCTTTTGCCGCGTCCGATTAAAATGAGACCATACAAGATTCCCATTGAGAGCCCGAATCCAAGCGCGATTTGCCAGCCTTGTAGGTAGTCTTGAGGAAAGAGTATAAAACCAATGCTTGTTGCTAATACAAGGAAGAAATACACAAATGTCTCATGAATGCCAACCGCTGTTTTCTTCAGTGCCCATTGATAACCTAGAAAGATCATCCAGAAGCTAAAGAGGAATGAGAAGCGATATGAATACCAATTTGGTAGTTGTCCGGCATGCCACAGTTTATCAAACATCTCAATATTGAAACTAATGAGTAGGACAATCGCAATGAATAGCGCGTAAAGGCGTTGGGATAGTGCAATCTTTTTCTCTTTGAAGTAGCAAAGGAAACTAAACATTGCCAGGCTGCCAACGAAAATATTTGGATAGCCTTTTTGCATTTCATGGAAGTCGAAACTACCGATAAAGAGTTTTGAAGCTATCAGTAGCGGATTATATTCAGACTTTAGGCTCCAAGTGATGGTAGTCGCTGTCCCTTTACTACCAAGTAGGCTATAAAACGTTGGAAGTAGAATGACTGTAATGAGTCCAACGGAAAGGACACTATAAAAGATAAAGCGGCCAAACTGTTTTATAAAACTTTTCCATGAGAAGGAATCATTTATCATTAAATAGGCATACGGGAAATAGAGGCCTAGAAAGAGGCAAATCATATATCCAGTATAGTAGTTACTCAAAATGGTGAGCGATAAAGGAAATACATAATATAACGGATTCCGTTTTTGTAAGAGTGCATCCACGCCAAGGATGATGAGTGGAAGGCCAATAAGGGCATCTAACCACATCACATTAAATTGATTGGCTGAAAGATAACTCATAAATCCGTATGAGAGTGCAAAGAGAAGCGTCGTCCAATTTCTTTGTTTGAATTTCACATCTAGCAATACTGCAAAGCTCACTGTACAAGAAACGAGTTTCAAGAAAATAAGAAGAGAGACACCCATGGCGATGGCCGAGCGCGGAATGAGTAAAAAGAGAAGATTAAACGGACTTAATAAATAGTACGCCCATAAACTTACCATTTCCCCACCGATAGATTTCGAGAAACTATAGAAAAACTGTTCCGGATGATGCAAGAGAGTGTCTTGGTAGTAACTAAAGAAGTCGACATATTGCTGCCCAAGGTCGATTGTTAGCCATGTTCGATTTCCAAATGGGGTGATTGTAAAGAGTAGAAAAATCGCTAAAATCATCACAGCTGGAATCAAAATGCTGAGCGTATAGTATCTCTTCTTGGTCATCGTCTTTTCCATGGTAGTCCTCCTTTCTAGTCGTTACTGTTAGCATAGCATGGAAACGAGTAGCCTGCACGAAAAATTAGTCTTGAACGCAAAAAAATCTTAACCACTTTCTAACCCCTTTTTTATACAGATTAGGGCGAGATTTATGGTATACTGTTATGAGTTACTAGATGTTATATGGAGTGTATTATGCTTACTAAAAGAAAATTAAAAAAGAAAAAGAAAAAATCACATATTCCATTTCGCTTGAATTTATTATTTTTAATTGTATTCTTTTCATTTATTGCCTTAATTAGCCGTTTGGCGTATATCCAATTAGTAAAAGGAGACGAGTTTGTTGCGCTCGTACAACGTACAGAGACAACCACTGCTAAAAAATCAGTTCCGCGTGGATCGATTTACGATAGCCAAGGACGTATTTTAGTGGGAAACAAACCAAAGCTCGCTATTAACTATACAAGACCTGCAGATGTTAAAGCGTCAACGATGTTAGAAATCGCTAAGAAATTAACAACATTGATTTCTGTGGATGCTTCCGAGTTAAAAGAACGTGACTTGAAAGACTATTGGGTAGCGACAAACCCTGACAAAGTCGATAGCCTTCTAACAGCAGAAGAGAAGAAGAGAATCGCAAAAGAGAATCTCTCAACGAGTCAAACGTATGAAATGCAATTGGCACATATTCCTGCCGATGAACTCAATTATAGCGATGCCGAAAAACAAGTGATTGCTATTTTCACGAAAATGAATAGTGCGTATGCCTTATCAACAGTGACACTTAAAAATGAAGGGGTCACAGAACAAGAAGTCGCTAAAATTAGTGAACGACTTGGAGAGCTTCGCGGGGTCGATGTTGATTCTGACTGGGATCGTGAATACCCAATGGGCGATATGTTGAAGACGATTCTTGGAACCGTATCTTCTGAAAAGACGGGGCTTCCTTCGGATAAAGTGAAGTCACTTCTAGCGCAAGGCTACTCACTTAATGACCGTGTTGGAACAAGTTATTTAGAAGAACAATATGAAACAGTACTTAGCGGAACGAAGACAGTTGTAAAATCACAAACCAATACAAAAGGTGAAGTGGTGAATACGACTGAAACGTATCCAGGTAAAGGCGGGTCAAACCTTGTCTTAACGATTGATACTGAATTCCAAAAGAAAATTGAAGAGATTGCAAAGAAGTCTGTTGAAGAGATGACGGATCCTGCTGCGGACCGTGTGTATATCGTTGTAATGAATCCAAAAAATGGAGACATTCTTGGAATTACAGGGAAGAAAAAGAAATTTGATGAAAACTTTCATTCAACGGGTGTCGAAGACGATGCTCTTGGTGCCATCAATAACTCATTTGGAATGGGGTCTGTTGTAAAACCAGCAACCGTCCTATCAGGATATATGGATGGAGCCATCACGCTTGAGAATAATACGATTGTCGATGAACCGATTGAATTCGAAGCCTCTAAACCGAAGAGTTCATGGTTTAACCGTAATGGTAAAATGGAATTAACAGACTTAGATGCCTTAGAACGTTCATCAAACGTTTATATGATTAAACTGGCGATGAAGATGGGTGGACAAACAACGTACGAAAAAGGCGGACGTTTAAATATTAATCTAAGCCTATTTGACAAACTCCGTGAGTATTACGCACAGTTCGGTCTTGGTGTTCGTACAGGGATTGACCTTCCAAATGAAGGCAAAGGGTATAACGGTGGAACAGCCGATGCTTTCTCTGCACTTGACTTTGCGTTCGGTCAGTTTGACTTATATACACCGCTGCAATTAGCGCAATATATGTCTACCATTGCTAATGGTGGTACACGTATTGCCCCTCGTTTAGTAAAAGAAATTCATGAAACAAGTCCAAGTGGTGGCATTGGAAACCTTGAAGACGTTGTTCCAACGAAGATTATGAATTCGATTCAAGTAAGTAAAGAAATCTTGGATCATATTAAAGAAGGGCTATACCGTGTAACGCATGGTGAAAACGGAACGTCTGCAACGACATTTAGAACGTATTCTCCACAAGTCGCTGGTAAAACAGGGACTACCGAAGCGTTCTATTCGGGACCAAATCCAGCGTATAAAAATGAAGCCGTTGAAAATTCATCCTTTATCTCATATGCGCCATATGATAATCCAGAAATCGTAGTGGCTGTTGTTGCTCCGTATTTCAAAGATGGTTCACCATCTGACTATGCGGCTAAAGTAGCTAAACAAGTTTATGATGCTTACTTTGCAAAAACAAATAGTTCTTCACAAACGAATGAAGCGACTGTAAACTCACAAATTCGACAACAACAAAATAACCGACGTTAAAGAGAAACTGGGTGGTCGTTGTGCCACTCAGTTTTTTTGTCATTAAAGTTTAGTAAAATCAATTGTTGAAATGCTTAAAACCAATTATAATAAAGCAAAATGGAGGCGAAATTATGGACTTTACAGAAAAAACAATTCAACGAGATATTAAATATTCAGGACGCATTTTTACGGTGACACAAGATATCGTGGAATTACCAAATGGGAAAACTTCAACGAGAGACCTTGTATTCCATACAGGAGCAGTAGCAGTGCTTGTCATTCGTGACGGAAAGATGTTGCTTGTTCGTCAATATAGAAAGCCATTAGAAATGCATTTCTTAGAAATTCCAGCGGGGAAATTAGACTCGAAGGAAGAAGTGCCTCTAGAAGCCGCAAAACGTGAATTAGAAGAAGAAACAAATCTTGTTGCAAAGGAATGGGTGAAGATGATGGAAATGGTCTCAACCCCTGGATTTTGCGATGAGAAAATCACATTATTCCAAGCAAAAAATGTGACGGTCAAGGAAGATGCAAAACCTGCAGATGAAGATGAATTTGTCGAAATCTTATGGATACCACTCGAAGAAGTGATGGAAAAAATCCAGGCTGGCGAAATTGCGGATGCGAAGACGATTATTGCGGCACAGTATGCTTGGATGCATAAAGGAGAATAATCAATGCCAAATGAACCTTTATTAACGAGAAAATCGTATAAAGAGCAATTAGAAAAACAAAATAGAGAGTTAGAAGAACTAGAAGCACAGAAAGAGCGAAGAGACAGTCGTGGGAGGGCTTTTGAACGAGAAGAACAGTTGCATGCTGAACGTGAAGAAGAAAGCCTACAAGTACAACGTACACCAAAATCAGGACTCAGAAAATACAATCATTTCTTAAACGTATGGCTTGTTTCAGTCGTGATTCTATTAATTATTGTACTTGCGATACAAATGTTTTTCTAACTGTGGTTTAACTTTTAAATAAATGATATATTTAATATTATAAGGAATATTCATGAAGAAAGGATTAGTGTTTAATGCAATTAAAAAAATATTTGTTGCCATTTGTCACTAGTTTGTTTTGTACAATACTAGTTTGGCAATCCATGGTGACTTCGGTTATTCAGGGAATACCTTTTTCAGATGCCAGTATCTTTGAATATTTTGGGTACGCTATGACTAGAGGAGACATGATGTATCTGAATATGTTTGATCATAAAGGGCCTTTTGTCTTTTTGATTAATTATCTTGGTTATTCACTGAGTGGTGCCTTTGGAATTAAGATGCTGTATCTTTTATGTACATTTCTATTCTTTTATCTAACATATTTGATAGCAAAGCTTTTTACCGGCGCAAAACAATCTGTTTTAGTAACAGTTATCAGCTTTTTCATTTATCAAAGATTCTTTGATGGGGGATGGAGCTTGGAAGGCTTCATTGTTCCATGTATTAGTTATGGTTTGTTGGTCTTTCTAAAGTTTTTCCTAGATAAAAAAATTAACAAATGGGAAATGATTGTTTCAGGTGTTATGTTTGCAATAGTATTTTTTACGAAGGCAAACATGGTAGGACTTTGGGTCATTTTTTGTTTCTATGCACTTGTTTATTGCCTTTATTTGAAAAAAAACAAAGAATTAATAACTTTGGTTACTAATTTTTTAATTGGCGTTTTAGTAGTGACGATACCATTATTAATCTATTTATATGTTAATGGTGCTCTATATGATATGTTCTATCAGTCAATCCTTGTTAATTTAATCTATACTGGCGAGTCTAATAGTGGATCAAAACGTGCAATACTTAAATGGTATATCGAACAAACGAATTTATTACAAATCAATATTGCAGTTGTAATTTCTATGTTCTTTTCTTGGAGAGAGTATAAACTTAAATCTGTTTTCTATCATGTTGCATTTGCTTTTTGTGTTTTACTAGCTTTAATTTCAAAAAGAAGTTATGGACATTATATTGTTGTAGTTATACCACTTATGATTCCATATTTAGCTTATTTTTTCAAAGTTATATCTGAAAAAATGTCATTTAAAGTATTTATGCTAGCCGCGTTAAGTCTGTTCCTTATTTTTCAATCAGATATTAATACATTTAAAGAGAGTAGATCTAAAAGATATAGAAATTCTTCTTGGAAACAACAACTTGTTGCAGAATACATTAAAGAGAATACTAATGAAAGTGACAGAATATACACTCACCGCCAAAATGGTACAATATACTTATATAGCGAAAGACTATCGAGTACTAAATTTTTCTTTATACCTTCCCTAACTGATGAATCTCCTTTGATGCCTGATTTTGAAAAAGCAATGAGAGAGAATATGCCGAAATATATTGTATTTGATACTGAATGGGATTATGAAAGATTAACGGACGATTATATTAAGAAACTAATCAAAGAGGATTATGTTTTAGAAAAGCAATTTGATACAGTTTCAGTATATAAATATAACAAATGATAAAAATTAGGAGAAAAGAATGAACAGAAATAATCCAATTTTATATATTGTGATTCCTTGTTATAACGAAGAAAAGGTACTACCTTATACAAATCCAATGTTTATTGAGAAGATTGAGTCTTTAATCAATACTGGACAAGTACATCCAAATAGCAAAGTGATGTATGTCAATGACGGTAGCAAAGACAAAACATGGTCACTGATTCAACAATATGCAAAAGAAAATAGTCATGTTGTTGGTATTGCACAAAGCAGAAACCGTGGACACCAAAGTAGTGTTTTAGCAGGGATGGAAGAAGCTGCGAAATTTGCAGATATCGTCATTACCATTGATGCGGATGGACAAGATGATATTAACTGTATGGATCAAATGGTGGCCGAATATAAAGACGGTTCAGAGATTGTGTACGGGGTTCGTGATAATCGTGATACCGACTCAGCGTTTAAGAGAATTACAGCTGAAGGATTCTATAAAGTGATGCATCTTTTTGGAGCGGATGTTGTCTTTAATCATGCGGATTATCGTCTTGTTTCTAAGCGTTTTATTCAAGAATTAAAGAAATTCAAAGAGGTAAACTTATTCCTTCGTGGGATTATGCCTCTTGTTGGATTTAAGTATTCCTATGTGACTTACAAACGTCATGAACGAATTGCTGGAGAAAGTCACTATCCACTTTCTAAAATGCTTGGTCTAGCAATGGATGGTATTACTAGCCTATCTATTAAACCTATTCGCTTGATTACTAGCTTGGGAGTTATGACTTCATTTTTTAGTTTTTTGTTGATCATCTGGGTTTTGTGGAGCAAATTTGCTGGTAATGTAGTAGCTGGATGGGCCAGTACCTACGCCATTGTAAGCTTACTTGGCGGGGTTCAACTCATTAGTCTTGGTGTAATTGGGGAATATATCGGAAAAATCTATCTAGAAACGAAACAACGTCCAAGATATATTATCAGCGACCGCACCTATGATGATAGTGATGAGTAACCCAACCTCAAAACTTGAAAACTTTTGAAATTCTGATATAATAGAACTACTCAAGGGAGTAGCTGGCGGGAAACCGCGATAGTGTCGTCATTACGAATTATTTCCGGCACTATATTAAACAGCGAGAC
>ERZ772961.900-NODE-900-length-11392-cov-3.234277_pt1 | contig 11392 bp, 10 predicted proteins | sample MGYA00580677_ERZ772961 | MGnify/ENA primary metagenome ERZ772961 (study PRJEB29015, sample SAMEA2738088) | human oral metagenome | biome: human oral; feature: human-associated habitat; material: saliva | place: China | collected 2227 ... | reverse complement strand
ATTAATTATATACATTACCTTTGTTTTACGGAAAGTAGTATATCACACTCGCCGACCTCAATGTCAGCACTGAGCTGAACGTTTTTTGCAATTTCTATTCTTCGCCTCTAAAGTATGAAACCGCCGACTCGAATAGTCCTAACTCGAACTCTCCTGGCACGTTCTTGTAAAGACCCTCTCCAATTCTCTCGGAGTGTCCCATCTTGCCGAGAATTCTTCCGTCTGGTGAGAGGATTCCCTCGATGGCCATTGAGGAACCATTCGGATTGAACTGGATATCCATGGTTGGATTTCCTTCAAAATCAACGTACTGTGTCAGTATTTGACCATTCTCGAGCATAGTATCGATATCGTTGCTGCTAGCAACAAACCTTCCTTCCCCGTGGGATATTGGCACAGTCAGAACTTGTCCCACACTTGCTTTCCTCAGCCAAGGAGACCTAGTCGAGCAGAGTTTCGTTCTAACAAGCTTCGATTGATGTCTGCCTATATTGTTGAATGTTAGAGTTGGGCTACCTTCTTCCTGTACACCAATCTCTCCATATGGGAGCAAGCCTAGCTTGATTAATGCCTGGAATCCATTGCAAATTCCTGCAACTAGTCCGTCTCTCTCTTTTAGCAGTTTCATGAGTTCTACAGAAATCGCTTCGTTTCTCAGGAACGAAGTAATGAACTTACCAGAACCATCTGGTTCATCACCAGCACTGAAACCACCTGGGAACATAAGAATTTGAGACTCTGCTAATTTAGCTTTGATTACGTCGATGGATTCTTTTAATTGTTCTGGCGTTTGATTGCGGATGACAACGATATCTGCTTCTGCACCTGCTCGCTCAAAGGCACGAGCTGAATCGAATTCACAGTTTGTACCTGGGAATACAGGAATGAGCACTTTAGGTTTGGCGCCTAAGGATGTGCTGCGTGGTTTAGTATGTTGGTCGTGAATGTACGCCACCGCTTCACCAACGCCATTTGGGGCGTGCATAGGGAATATATCGTTGAGTGGAGCTTCATAAGTTGCTTGGATCTCCTTGAGTGATACAGATTGATCCGCCCATTCAATAACTGGATTTGCTTGTGTTACACCGATTACTTTTAAACCTGGTAACTCTAAGAGATAGTTAACAGCTTTAATGTCTACCTCTACGATAAATGCACCAAGAGCAGGTTGGAAAATACCTCGTTCAGCATATTTATCGAATTTAACACCAATATTATTGCCGAGGGCCATTTTTGTGACAGCTTCAGGGATGCCGCCTTGTTCAACTACATAAGCGGAGTAAACACGACCTTTTTCAATTTGTTCTTGTAAGGTATCGCAATTTTCTTTGAAACGATCCCAATCAGGAGTGTCATCGTATGTACGAGGTACATCGAAGAATACTAGGCGATGACCTACGCCTTTAAGGTCCTGACTTACGATATTGTCTACATGAGCTGTACCCACTGCAAAGGATACAAGGGTAGGAGGAACTGTAAGATCCATAAATGTACCGCTCATAGAATCTTTGCCACCAATAGCACCGATTTCAAGTTCTTTTTGTGCTTTATAAGCGCCCAGTAAAGCTGATACAGGTTTACCCCAAGATTCTTTTGAGTTAAGGCGTTCAAAGTACTCTTGTAATGTTAAGTATGCATCTTCACGGCGACCGCCAAGAGCTACTAACTTAGCAATAGATAATAGTACTGCATATTGGGAACCATGGTATGGGCTCCAAGCAGATAATTCTGGTACAAAGCCGTGAGTCATGATGCTAGCAGTAGTAGTTTCACCGTTTAGAACCGGTAACTTTGCTACCATACCTTGAGTCGGTGTTTTCTGGGATTTGCCACCAAATGGCATGAGTACAGTATTAGCACCCACAGTGCTGTCAAAGCGTTCTGCTAAGCCTTGTTGGGAAGCGGTGTTTAAATCGGATACGGCTGCAAGCCATTTTTCTTTGAAGTTATCTGCACTAGAAGAACCGCGTAAGAAGTAAGAACGATCTGCTGGAGCTTTTACAATAACCTTTTGTTGTTGGCTGGCGCCATTTGTATTTAAGAAGTCACGGCTAATGTCGACGATTGTTTCCCCATTCCAGTTCATGATGAGGCGATTTGTATCAGTTACATCAGCTACAACTGTACATTCTAAGTTTTCTTCGTCGCAATATGCTTTAAATGCATCTACATCGGTAGCGGCGATAACACAAGCCATGCGCTCTTGAGATTCAGAAATCGCCAATTCTGTACCATCAAGGCCAGCGTATTTTTTAGGCACTAAATCAAGGTTAATAGTTACGCCATCTGTTAATTCACCGATGGCAACGGATACACCGCCAGCACCAAAGTCATTACAACGTTTGATGAGGGTAGTTACTTCACCGCGACGGAAGAGACGTTGGATTTTGCGTTCTGTAAGGGCGTTGCCTTTTTGAACCTCTGCACCACATGTAGAAAGGGAGTCTACTGTGTGCTCTTTAGAGGAACCCGTAGCGCCACCACAACCATCGCGACCAGTTTTGCCACCTAATAACACCACAACATCACCTGCAACAGGCGTTTCGCGGCGTACTTGATTGCGTGGAGCTGCACCGATAACGGCGCCGATTTCCATGCGTTTTGCTACGTAGCCAGGATGGTAATATTCTTTTACTTCACCTGTAGCAAGACCGATTTGGTTGCCATAAGAGGAATAGCCACGAGCTGCTTCTTGAGTGATTTTCTTTTGTGGTAATTTACCTTCTAATGTATCTTCAAGGATCGTATGTGGATCACCAGAGCCAGTGATGCGCATTGCTTGGTATACATAGGCGCGGCCGCTCAATGGATCGCGGATACAGCCGCCTAAACAAGTAGCAGCACCGCCAAATGGTTCGATTTCAGTAGGGTGGTTATGGGTTTCATTTTTGAATAATAACAACCATTCTTCAGTTTTTCCGTCTACATCAACAGGGACGATGATAGTACAAGCATTGATTTCGTCGGATTCATCGAGATTTGTTAAACCACCAGCATGGCGCAATTCTTTTACGGCTAATGTAGCCATGTCCATGAGGGAACGCGCTTTTTTCTTAGTTGTATAGAGCTCAGCACGACCTTCCATGTATTCTTCGAGGGCTTCTTCAATTGGGCCTGTGAAGCGACTCGCTTCGATAGAGATATCCGTTAACTCTGTCATAAATGTGGTATGGCGGCAATGGTCGGACCAATATGTATCGAAGAGGCGAATTTCTGTAATCGTAGGATCGCGGTGTTCTACCTCTGCATACTGTTGTCGAATCATTTGAAGGTCTGCCAATGTCATAGCGAGGCCATAATTTTTGATAAGTTCTTCTAACTCCGCATCGCTCATTGTCGTAAAGCCATCAATTGTTTCTACTGGTTTTGGATCCTCTAAATCGAGCGCCAAAGTGTTAGGTAATTCAAGGCTTGCTTCACGGGAATCAACAGGGTTAATGTAGTACGCTTTGATGGCATTTTCTTGTTCTTTTGTGAAAGTGCCTTCCATAGCAAATACGCGAGCACATCGAACGATGTGACCAGAGGTTAGTGTGAGCATGGAAATGCATTGCTCAGCGCTATCGGCACGTTGATCATATTGACCTGGTACATATTCAACAGCGAATACGAAACCTTGTACAGCTGGAATTTCTTCTAATACTGTATCCACAGGAGGTTCGGCGAAAATTAAATTTTTTGCAGCTTCTAAATCTTTGGCATCTAAATTTTCAATATCATATCGTTCATAAATGGTAACACCTGTAACAGGCATAGATAATTCCTGTTGTAAGGTCTGTAACATGCGTTGTGCTTCTTGGTTGAAAGATTCTCGTTTTGTTACGAATAATCGTTGTATAGCCATTGTAGCCTCCTGTAATGTATATAATTCCCTATGGGATATTGACAAATTAAGTATAGTAGGTCTAGACTTATAAGTAAAGATAATCTTACTTATAAAAAGATTAGAAATACTAATAAATATGAAAAATTCATGAAGGTCATAAGACCTAATATTCATGAAGTTTTCTACATATTCATCATATATTGAGAGTTCATCGTTATAATATAATAAATGATATGTATAGTTAAAAGTAAGACGTTACTATTAGTATATAACAGAGGTGAATAAAATGGCAGTATCTGCAGATTTATATAGAACCTTTTTAGGGGTAGGCTTATATTTATCCTTTTCTCGTGCCGCAAAAGAATTAGGCGTATCTCAATCCGCCATCAGCCAAAGCATTAAACAATTAGAAGGGGAGCTCAATATGCCTCTTTTCGTGCGCACTACAAAATCTGTAGGGTTCACGCCAGAAGGTAAAGAATTGTTTGATACAGTAGCTAAAGCGTTCTCCATCCTTGATAATGGGGTGACTCAATTACAAGAACGTGTTAGCCAAGCTTATGAAAGTTTGAATTTAGCTGCTACAGACACTTTATGTCGCCATTTCTTATTGCCTTATTTCCATAAATGGCAATTGCAAGAAAGTGAAATCGGACTACATATCATTAATCGTCCATCCCCTGATTGCGTAGAGTTAGTACTCAATAAAGAGGCTCAGTTAGCGGTGGTTAATGATTATGAAGGCTTGCGTGATAATCCTCAATTAGAGGTCACTACACTGGCTACAATTCAAGATGTATTTGTTGGCGGCCCTGACTATAAAGGGGCAGGGTTCTTTGATCAAGGTCGCCTGCTTAATGAGCCTATTTTGCTCTTGCATAAAGGTTCTGCGAGCCGTACCTTCTTCGATGAAGTTACGCATGGTGCATGCCGTAAACCTCGTTTTGAACTTGGTAGTGTCGATGTATTGCTAGATCTTGTGGAAATCAATATGGGGATTTCCATGTTGCCTAACCACGTAGTACAACAAAAGATGCAAGAAGGGACTATCGTTCGTATCGATACAGATATTCCTGTGCCGACTCGCGATATTGTACTTGTGCGCTCTCGTTTAGTACCTCAATCTGAAGGGGCTGCGCGTTTTACATCCTTGCTCGTGAATCGTGAAAGTAACCGCGATAAAATTCTATAATAATAGAGCACACTTTATGAATTTTCATAAAGTGTGCTTTTTTATATATTAGACAAAGTTATTCTATGCTATATTATATTTTTATAAACCTTTTGAATTGGATAATCAGAGAATAATATTTTTAAGACTTACTTTTTGCCGATTTTTAAGTGTTGTATTATGAGAGTTTTACTATATATAGGTTGACCCTAAGGGGTTATTTACGTTAAAATTTAAAGATAGTTATGCGGAGGTATAAGCACATGGAATTATTAAAAAAGCGCATTCGTGAAGAGGGTATTGTCCTCAATAATCGCGTGCTAAAAGTAGATGGCTTCTTGAACCATCAAATCGACCCACAATTATTTAAAGCTATCGGTAAAGAAATCGCGGATCGTTACCGTGATGCAGGTGTACAACGTATTGTTACCATCGAAGCATCTGGTATTGCGTTGGCGTTGATGGCCGCGCTTGAACTAGACGTGCCATTGGTATTTGCGCGTAAGAAAAAATCTATCCTCATGGTAGATGATGTATATCATAGTGTTGTGTACTCTTATACAAAAGAAGAAAACTACGATATTACTATTTCCAAAAAATTCTTGCCAGCTGGTGAAAAAGTATTGATCATTGATGACTTCTTGGCATCTGGTGAAGCGGCTATGGGACTTGCTAAATTAGTTCAAGATGCAGGCGATACAGTAGTAGGTATGGCCATTGCTATTGAAAAATCCTTCCAACCTGGTCGTGAACGCCTTGAAAATGCAGGTTACCGCGTTGAGTCTTTAGTTCGCATTAAAGAATTTAAAGACAATGGCTGTGTATTTATTGAAGACTAATAGTCTAATTATTTGTAGAGGGAATTATGAATCAAAAAGCAGAAAAATTCGACTTACTTGTTGCTGATCTGAATAAAGGTGGCAACTCTTGGTTTACAAAGGAAGAAATGACAGACGACCTTCATACTGTTGTGTACCACGGCCGTTTGGATGTTCATAATCATAGCTTGCCTGTATTCATCGTTGTGGATGATTCTGCATTCTCCTATGCACGTATAGCTATCACAACAACATCGATTGATGAAAAAGTAATTCCTGCCGTATTGAAAGAGCTCAACACATTAAACCAAGATTACAAAGTATCGAAATATTATGTAAGCACTGAAGATAACAATATCTACATGGACGTATCTGTTCCTGCCTTGACTGAACAATTCGATCCTACTGTAGTAGTAAATCTTTTACTTGAAGTAGTTCAACCACACTTAGATGCTGTACATAAAGGCATTCTTAAAGTAGCTGGTTTAGCTTAATAGAGGTTGTTATGAATCCTAAAGCATTATTATTTGATAAGTTTTTGAAAGAAGAAGAAATTATATCCTTTGAACGTAAGGATTTTGATGATGAGGACGGCACTGTCGTATATCGCTCTTACATCAAATCTCCATTGTGGGATATGCCTTTATTCGTCATTCTTGATAACAGTATTTATAGTGTCATTCGGTTAGTATTGGGCCCTGAAAAGGTAACAGCACAAAACATGGCTGCCTTAAATGCGTTGATCAATCGGGATAATGCGACTTACAAAAACTATAAACTTTATATTGATGAACAAGACTCCAGTCTATATTTAGATTGCGTATACATGTGTGGTGATGATGCGTTTGAACCTGCATTAATGTATGCATTGATGTCTTCTATCGTAGATTACATCCCTGAATCTGTAGGTGAATTAAAAACTGCTTTTGAAAGTGGTACTCACTAATTAATAGTAACTACAAATTAAGTGGTCTAATGTTCGGAAATATATAAAAGAGGATAACCTGTTATTACATGGGTTATCCTCTTTTTGTGTTATTCAATAAGTCGTATTAAAAGCGACTAACATGACAAAACGCAGTTAAGATTAACAGGCAGTACTTGCTTTACTGTTTATAAATTTATTTTGAAATACATCCATATAATAAAATTTAAATTCTTTATAAAGTTCGGAATATATCGAATAATAAAAATATTTAATGCAAAATTATTCGAAAATAATATTGATTTTGGAAAGGTTAGGTGTTACAATTTGTGTACAAGAAGGAGGTAGCACCGTGAACTATGCAAATCAACAAACTCAAAGCAAGTCTACGGAGGCTATTTGTGCGCATTTTTCCCAGTCTATTTAGGCTGGGCTTTTTTATTAGGAGGATCTATGAAGGTCGGTATTATCATGGGCAGCAAGTCTGACCTAGACACAATGAAAAAGGCATCTGCCGTACTCGATGAATTTAACATTCCTTATGAAATGGTTATCGCTTCTGCACATCGTACGCCAGAGGCTGTAAAGGATTTTGTTACACGACTTGAAGATGAAGGGGCTATCGCTTTTATAGCTGGTGCTGGTGCAGCGGCCCACTTACCAGGTGTAGTAGCTAGCTTCACTACCTTGCCTGTTATCGGAATTCCTCTTAATGCAACAGCTTTAAAAGGTATCGATTCCTTGCTTGCTATTGTTCAGATGCCATCTGGTATGCCTGTAGCAACTATGGCTGTAGATGGTGCTAAAAACGGAGCACTTTTTGCAGTCCAAATTGGAGCAGCTTTCAACAAAGAATTGAAAGACCGATATGTACAGTATCGCAAAGATATGGCTGACAAAGTATTAGCGGACAATGCTGAATTACAAGGTGCCATTAAACTATAATCGTCTATATCATCATTTATACATCTTTGAATAGATAAGAGTAAAAGGAGACACATCATGGCTAACATCGACTTGGAAACATTAACATTATTGTACGAAGGTAAAGCAAAACAAGTATATCAAACAGATAACAAAGACGAGTACATCGTTCATTACAAAGATGATGCTACTGCATTTAACGGCGAGAAACATGATACCATCCTTGGCAAAGGCGTATTGAACAATAAAATCTCTTCCTTCTTCTTTGAATTATTGAAAAAAGAAGGCGTTCCAACTCATTTCGTTCGTCGCGAAGATGATCGTAATCAAACAGTACTTACGTTGGATATCATTCCTTTAGAAGTTATCGTTCGTAACATTGCAGCTGGTTCTATGGCTAAACGCTTTGGCATTGAAGAAGGTACTCCTCTTAAACATCCAATTCTCGAATTCTGCTACAAAAATGATGAATTAGGTGACCCATTTGCTAATGAATCCCAAATCACAGCACTTGGCTGGGCTACTCAAGAACAACTTGATGTAATCTCTACTATTACATTAAAAGTAAACGATATTTTGAAAAAATTCTTGGCTACTAAAAATGTAACCCTTGTAGATTTTAAATTAGAATTTGGCACACATAATGGTGATGTATTGTTAGGCGATGAAATCTCTCCTGATACATGCCGTTTCTGGGATGCTACAACAGGTGAAAAACTCGACAAAGACCGTTTCCGTCGAGACCTTGGCAATATCGAAGAAGCGTACAAAGAAATGTTATTCCGTCTTACTGGCGAACGCGCCTAAGGGGGCACAATGAACTACGATCCTGTTTTTGATAAATGGCATGAAGAGTGTGGTGTATTCGGTGTCTATGATAGAACCGTTGATGTAGCACGCTATGTATATTGGGGCCTCTTTGCGCTCCAACACCGTGGTCAAGAAAGTGCGGGCATTGCCGTTACAGATGGTCATGATGTAGAACTAAAAAAAGGCATGGGCTTGTTGACTGAGGCTATCAAGGAATTACCATCTTTGCCTAGCCATATGGGGACTGGCCATGTGCGGTACTCCACAACAGGGTCCAATAATCCACGCAATATCCAACCGTTAGTAATTCATTATCAAGGTGGTCAGATTGCAGTGGCCCATAACGGCAATTTAACGAACGCTTTAGCCATTCGCAAACGCCTTGAAGCAGATGGGTCTATTTTTCAAACGACTATGGATTCCGAGGTTATTGTAAACCTCATTGCTCGCTCTAAAGCTGAGACACAAGAGAAACGCATTGCCGATGCGGCACGTCAAATTGAAGGGGCCTTCTCTCTCGTTATTACTACAAACGACTCCTTGGTGGGTGTGCGTGATCCCCAAGGCTTTAGACCTCTTTGCTTAGGGAAAACGGCTAATGGCTATGTTCTTTCTAGTGAAAGCTGTGCTTTTGATGCGATTAAGGCTGAGTTCATTCGCCATATAGATCCAGGTGAAATGGTAATCATCGATGACTCTGGTGTGCGTAGCACCGTTTATGCAGAACCAGAAAAAATCGACAAAAAGCTCTGCGTTTTTGAATATATCTATTTTGCTCGTGGCGATAGCCATATCGATGGTCAATCAGTATATCAATCTCGTCTTAATATGGGGCGTGAATTATATAACGAAACTAAATATGATGCAGATATTGTCATGTCTATTCCTGACTCAGGTACAACAGCTGCACTAGGTTATGCCCGTGCATCAGGTATTCCTTTTGCAGAAGGTCTTGTTAAAAACCGTTATAGTGGTCGTACCTTTATCAAGCCAAATCAAGAGGAACGAGAATTGGCTGTTCGCATGAAGCTTAATGCATTGCCTCATATTGTAGGGGGCAAACGAGTTGTCCTTATCGATGATTCTATCGTACGCGGTACTACGAGTGGTATTATCGTTAAAATGCTAAAGGAAGCAGGCGCTAAAGAGGTGTACATGTGTGTAAGTTCTCCAACAATTGAGTATTCTTGTCACTATGGTATTGATACATCCGTACGCAAAGAGCTGATAGCGTCCACTCATACAGTAGATGAAATTAAAGATTATATTCATGCTGATAAATTGCATTACTTGTCTCGTGAAGGTTTATGCCGCGCTATATCTAATGTAGCATCAAATGATTTGTGCTTTGCTTGCTTTAACGGGGATTATAGCGTAGCGGTTCCTGCGGACCAAGAGGAAGGGGGCAAATATGTGCTTGAATAAAACTAGTTTAACCTATCGCGATGCAGGTGTTGATATCGATGCAGGTAATCGCGCTGTAGAATTGATGAAAGAATCTGTAAAACGCACCTATACACCAGGTGTTGTTGGTGATTTAGGTGGTTTTGGGGGCCTCTATTCCTTAGCTGGTCACTCTATGTCTGACCCTATGCTCGTATCCGGTACAGATGGGGTAGGTACCAAATTACGTTTAGCTATCATGATGGATAAGCATGATACCATTGGTCAAGACTGCGTTGCTATGAGTGTTAACGATATTCTTGTGCAAGGGGCGACGCCTCTATTCTTCCTCGACTACATTGCAGTTGGTAAACTTGATCCTGTGAAAGTAGCAGATATTGTACGCGGTGTGGCAGAGGCTTGTGAAGAGTCTGGATGTGCTTTATTAGGCGGTGAAACTGCTGAAATGGCGGGATTCTACGATAACGATGATTACGATGTGGCTGGTTTTGCCGTTGGTATCGTTGATCGTCCTAAATTGATTACCGGTGAAAGTATCAAAGCTGGCGACGTAATTTTAGGTCTACCATCGTCTGGTGTACATTCTAATGGCTTCTCCTTGGTTCGTAAAATTGTATTTGACCATAAACAATTATCTATGGATACAAAAATTCCAGAGTTTGGTAAAACCTTAGGCGAAGAATTATTGACGCCTACTCGTTTATATCCTAAAGCTGTATTGCCATTGATTGAACAACAGCTTGTAAAAGGTATGGTTCATATTACCGGCGGTGGCTTCTACGAAAACATTCCACGCGTATTGCCAAAAGGCATTACTGCAGAGGTAGACGTTACTACATGGCCACGACTTCCTGTGTTTATGAAACTACAAGAATGGGGCAATGTAGCCTGGCCTGAAATGTACCGTACGTTCAACATGGGGATTGGTATGATTGTTATCGTTGATCAAAAGGATGTAGAAATGGTTAAAGAAAACCTTTCTAGTCGTGGTGAAACGGTATATGAAATTGGCCGTATTGTAAATGGTGATGGTCCTGTTGTCCTTAAAGGGGCTGAGTTCGATGTGTAATTCTAAAAAGCGGTTAGCCCTCTTTGCCAGTGGTCGTGGCTCTAATGGGGAAGCACTGTATAAGGCTATGCAAGAAGGCTATATTAATGGTGAATTTGTTGTAATTATTACAGACCACGGTACAGCCGGAATTATAGAACGCTCTAAATCTTGGAATATTCCACTTATTGTTATCGAACGTAGCGGCTATGATTCTAAAGCTAGCTTCGAACAGACTCAACTAGATGCTTTAGAGCCTTATAAGGTTGATGGCATCGTCTTGGCAGGCTATATGCGTATTGTAGGTGCTCCTTTGATAGCGCGATATGAACATCGTATATTAAATATTCATCCTGCTCTGTTACCATCATTTCCAGGCCTTCATGGTCATCAACAAGCCATTGAGGCGGGGGTAAAAATTACGGGGTGCACGGTGCACTTTGTTGATGCGGGAATGGATACGGGG
>ERZ772961.897-NODE-897-length-11408-cov-3.795120_pt1 | contig 11408 bp, 12 predicted proteins | sample MGYA00580677_ERZ772961 | MGnify/ENA primary metagenome ERZ772961 (study PRJEB29015, sample SAMEA2738088) | human oral metagenome | biome: human oral; feature: human-associated habitat; material: saliva | place: China | collected 2227 ... | reverse complement strand
CTGATTCTGAGGAAGGTATTGGTCCGATTAAGCTGCTTATGGAAGCATATAAAGTGGTTGGAACTGATATTAAAACTGAGTTTGTACCGTTGGAGGACATTCAGGATCTAAATGAAGATTATATTAAGTATCTTTGTGGAAAAACTCCTAAGAAAATGATTGAAGAAGCTAAGCGGATTCGGCGGCAGAAGCATCCGGTTGGTAGTGAGATTGAGTCTTTGGCTCCAGGGGTAGGCTCAGACTCAGGCGCAGAAACCCCAAGTAATGGCTTGGTTGAAGATAATACCTCTGATCATGAGAAGTCTTTAGCGGATAAAAAAGTTATTTCTGCAGTGGGAGGTTTGGCTGTTAAGGCTGCTGGAGTTGAAAAGCCGATATATACGAATAAGGTAAAAACCAACGAGCCAGTTAGAGAGCCAGCGGTTAAAGCTGCTGGAATTAAAAAGCCAGTAGAGACGGGGCTAGATGAAAGCAATAGCCCAGAGCTAGATCGTTTTGGCGAGAGAGTGCGAAAACTGATGAAGCCTCTAGAGACTGATGTAGACGGCATGTCTTTTGAGGACGAACCTGTGCGAGTGAACTATGATTATCTATACGATCCGAATTATGTGCCGTCAAATAATGTAGAGGACGCTGCCGTTAGAAACCCAAAAGGAGTTCCTGTATCTGAGAAGAGCTTTAATGCTGCGAAAAAGGCTATTGATAATCTAGATACGAATCTATCGTTGAAGCAAATAATTAATCCCGAGGGGTCGCTTGACTCTAAAGCGATCATAAATGGCATTAGATCTAGTCACCTTACGCGTTGCCGCTTGTTTGAATATTTAACCTCCAGTCTTGATAGGCTGGCGGTCGTTAATCCAGGTGCTTTGGCAGACAGAGTTCTTCGTAACCCAGAGGATAATCTAAAATCTCCTAATTATCTCGGGGGTGATTATTATGCGGGTAAAATGCGCAGTCGTGAATATACTGTAGTGTTGGCAATTGCTATGATGGATGGCTCATTTAATGTAGACAGACAAGACAAAACGGTTACTCATTACAGGGGTGGCAAGGAGAGAAGCGGTATGCATAGGGATTCTGCAAGGGCACTTCTCGAATATGTAAGAAATAATTATTAATAATAAAATAACCCCGTATTTACCGGAGCTATTTTAATAAAAAGTTTTTACCGATTAAAGAACAACAACTTGTGTTCGGCGTTCTGATTTGCCGGTAAACTTGGTTTTCTTAACTGACTTAAAGCCAACTACGCCATCTTTTGCAGCGTGGATGGTGAAATTGCGGCTAACGTATGTACCGTCACCAGCGATCTTTGTGGCGCCAGTTTGGCGAACTAGAACTTCTCCAGCGGAAACTTTTTGACCGCCAAATCGCTTAACGCCAAGACGTTGACCAGCATTGTTGTGGATATTCTTACTAGAACCACCAGCTTTAACCTTTGACATTCTTTACTCCTTATAGTTTCTATAAAACAATCTGTTCTAGTTTATCGAAAATAAAGCCAGTTGTCAAGCGGTTTTGGCTATATCTGCGGGTTTTAATACCAATATTTCTCTGGCAACAACTTGATCTTCACGGTAATATAAGAGGTTTTTATCGATAATTTGCTGATATCCAAGTTTTTTAAGATTTTTTATCAGAGGCAGGTGGGTGAATCTGCCTTCGTGATTTTGCCACGCTGGAACGGCTATACAAAGCGTCGTGTCTGGGCGGATTTGCGAGCGGATATTTTGTAGAAAATCGCTAATTATGTGATTACAATTTCCAACTACTTCGTGAAGTTTTTCTGAGCTTGGCGGAGCGGAAAACGGCTGACCTAAATATGTTTCACAAACAATTCGAGAAATCCGTTTCTTCTGTTCACCTGTTAATTTTACAGAGGTGGCATCAGCCTGATGCACTTGCCAGAAAGTTTTTGTTGAAAAAGTTTTTTCCACCCAGTTCATATTTTCAGTCGTGTAAGATATCATCTTATCGCTCAAATCGCTGCCATAAGCATTCACGCCGATAAGCGCAGCTTCTTGTAGTACCGTTCCTGTGCCACAGAACGGATCCCAGAGGTAATCGTTAGGTTTTGCGCCAGACAGGTTAATCATAATTTGCGCAAGCTTGGGCGGAAGCATTCCCACGAAGGCATCGCGCTTTGGTCGTCCGCGGTCGCGCTGAGTATACGAATTGATATTTTGAGCGCCACGACTTTCAGCGATTATCAAATCTCCGTACACGTTCTTAGCTATGATAATTTCAATTTTCGCCTCAGACCTGCCGAGTTTATTATTGTGAGAGGTCGCAGTGGATAGAGCGGCGGTTTTATTAGGAATTAGACGCAAACTGACGCCAGATTTTTTCAAGTTGTTTTTTAAGATAATTCCGATTTTTTGGACGTTTCTCGGATCTGTTTTATTGCCATAAAAACTTATTCCAAGCGTTATTTTTTTCTGGCTATGTGAAAGTTTTTTCGTGTATTTTTCAACAATAATTTTTGACGCCTGGAGTAGGGTATTGTGATCTGAGTTTTGAGACTTTACCTTTGTGATGACTTGTCCGCATTTAATCGTTCCGCCGAGATTGTCGATTGATAAATTGTCGCAATTAACCGTGGCGGCTTGGTTGGAGATTTTTTGGACGTTTTGAGTGCCGTAAACCGCCTCTAATTCAGCGATAGAGATTTCTGGTTGGCGTCCAAGAATAGCTATAAACATGTCGTAATTATAACATTTATCGTGGTATAATGAAGGTTATGTTACCGAAGGTGTTGCAATTGTTAAAGTCGCCACGAGCTGTTATGAGCGTTTTGACGTTGGCGGTTTTGGCAATAATAATTTTTCTATCTCGGCATGAGCTCGTGAAGGCGTGGAATCTGTTTTTGCACGCGGATTTATGGCTATTATTCTTACTTTTGCCGTTTCAGATTATCGTGTACTTCGCTGGCGGCGAAATGATTTTTTCATATTTAAGAGAGAAGAATCTGATTCATCATATTTCCAGGCTGGAGCAGACGAGAATTGCGCTGGAGCTTAATTTGGTCAATCACATTTTTCCATCGGGCGGAGTTAGTGGAATTTCGTATACGACGTGGCGAATGCATAAGCTCGGCGTGAGCTCGGCGCGTTCGACATTTGCACAGGTGATTCGTTATGTGACGGGATTTTTGTCGCTTTTGGTTTTGTTGGTGATTGCTGTGCTGGCGTTGGCTATTGACGGTAAGGTTAATCGTTATATCGTTGCCGCTAGCTTCTTGCTGATTATCGTGGTTTTGGCACTGACGTTTGGCCTGATTTTCGTGTTTTCGTCAAAGCGACGTACGCAGGCAACTGCGGCTGGGCTGTCGAGGTTTATTAATACGCTAGTAAAAATTGCCACTTTAGGTAAAAAACGTCGAGTAATGAAGTCGAAGAAAGTCGAAGAGTTTTTTGTTGATATGCAGGACGATTTTCAAGATTTGTCCAATCATCCGAAACTTCTGATAAAACCGATGATTTGGGGAACTGTTTATACTGTTTTTGACGTGGCGATGTTTGCTGTGGCGTTTCTGTCGCTGGGTGTTTTTGTTAATCCGGCGATTTTGATGGTTGGATATGGCGTGGCGGGATTGGCAGCGATTGTCGTGTTTACGCCTGGAGGGACGGGAGTTTATGAAACTATTATGATTATTTTCTTAAGTATGGCAGGCACTCCGCCGGATTTGGCGATTGCTGGAATAATTTTGACGCGAGCAATTTTACTTACTGGCACGATTATCTTTGGCTATATTTTTTATCAACACGCACTGATTAAATACGGCAAGCCAGATGATTCCCAGGTTTAGTGTTAGTAATTTCATAGCAGTTGTCAATCAAACTTTTAATGTGGCTTTTGCTGGAATGGTTGAAGTTGAGGGCGAGGTTTCTAGTTTCAAGTCTTATCCTCCGAAATATGCTTTTTTTGATCTGAAAGATGACGATGGACTGGTTCGGTGTTTCGTTGGTTTTAGTAATTTACGCACGCCAATTGAAGATGGAATGAAAGTTGTCGTTCGGGCAATGCCGGCGCTTAGAGATAAAGGCGCTTTTAGTTTGAATGTTCAAGAGATTCGCCCATTAGGCAAGGGAAGTTTGAAGCGAAGTTTTGAGCTTTTGAAGCAAAAATTGACAGTTGAGGGTTTGTTTAATTCTGAAAGAAAGCGTCCATTACCGCAATATCCTCAGAGGGTGGCTGTTATTTCCAGCACGAAAGCGGCGGGATATGCGGACTTTATGAAGATTTCCGGTGAGCGTTGGGGTGGTGTGAAATTCGTAGTCGCCAACGTTAATGTGCAGGGTGCGAATGCTGCAGATCAAGCTGTTCGAGCAATATCATATTTTAATCAAATGTCAGAATCTCCAGATGTGATTGTTTTGATTCGTGGCGGTGGCAGCGCGGAAGATTTGGCGAGTTTTAACGATGAAAAACTAGTACGGGCGGTGGCGAGTAGTCGCATTCCAACAATGACTGGAATTGGTCATGAGATTGATGAGAGTTTATGTGATTTGGCGGCGGACGTTCGCGCAGCTACGCCGAGTAACGCCGCGCAATTGCTGTTTCCTGATAAGCGAGAAGTGATTCGGCATTTGCATTACAGGCTAATTGACGCGAAAGATTCAATCTGTAGAGCTATCGAAGAACAGTCGCTTAATGCAACAATGTTGCAAAAAGAAGCGCTAAAACAGTGGTCAAGCCGTGTGGATGTGGCTGTAAATGCAACATTGTCGCAACAAAAAGTCATCGCTGAGTATGATCCGGAAATGGCGCTGCGTCGTGGCTATGCAATGATCAAGGGTGATTTACAGATTGGTAATATTGTAGAGATTACAACAAAAGATATAATTATGAAAGCGAGGATTGAGAATAGTGAACAACGATATGACAATTGAGCAAATGATGGCTGAATTGAACGAGCGAATCGCGTGGTTTCAAGGCGATGATTTTAATCTGGATGAGGCGAAACAGAGATTTATTGAGGCGAGAGAATTATCAAAAAAAATTACTGCTACGCTGGAAGATATGCGACACGATATCGAGGTTCTTAGTGAGGATTTCAACGCTGAGTAGGATCTTTACATCAATTAAAGCATAAGCTATACTTTACAATATGATGACGAGATATAAGAGTGAGCGTGGCTCAGTTAATGGCTGGATGGTCGGCACAATCGGCTGTCTGATATTGTTTTTGATTGCTGGATCTTTGGCAATTTGGGCGTATATGCAATACTCCCGAGAAAAAAGCAGTGTTGATAGTAAGGTGGCAATTGAGGTTGCTAAGGGGAAGAGCGAACAAGCCGAATCAGACCAGAAGAAATTTTCTGAAGAAGCAAAAAACCCGCGTATTGAATTTGTTGGTCCTGCTGAATATGGTCGAGTATCGTTCATGTATCCAAAAACTTGGAGTGTATATATAGGGAATGACGGCAGTGATAGGGGTGATTACAAAGCTTATCTTCACCCTGTTTCAGTTCCTTCAACAACTAATAAAAATAGTCGGTTTGCATTAAGGCTGGAGATTATCAACAAGAATATGGATACGGTGCTGAATGATTATCAATCACGACTAAAGAAGGGTGAATTAACCTCAAGTAGTACTGAGTTTAACGGAATTTCAGCGACTCGGATTGATGGTACGTTTGAGAAAGAATTGCGCGGCTCTGTGGTTTTGATGAAAGTTCGCGATAAAACTATTCGTTTTTCAACCGACGCAGATACGTTTAAGCCAGATTTCCAGACTATATTGAGCACTGTAAAAATCTCTGAATAGAAAAACCCAGTACATATTTGCTATACTAGAATTGTATGGCAGGTAAAGAGTGGAGTGATGCTGATTTTGGGGGATTGCCGAGCGTTTTGGTGGCGGCACACGAGCTGAAAACGCCGCTGGCTTTGATTAGGCAATTGGCGCTACTGTTGGACGATGATTTAACCAGTTCTGCCGATAAAACTCAGATCCAGCAACGAATTATTCGGACTTCTGAGCAGGCGTTGCAACTTACGATCGATTTGGCAAATTCAGCTAATTTAACGCCGTCGTTATTTCCGCTTGAACCGGTCAATCCGTTGGCTTTATGTCAGCAAGTAGCGATGGAAACAAAGTTCAACGCAATACTTTATGGGCGAAAAGTTAGCTGGCCTAAGAGCAGTCGAAATAGTCAATTGATATTGGCGAACCGAACACTTTTGGGGCGAATTTTAGCGAACTTTTTGAATAACGCGTTGGCGTATACGGAGGACGGATCGGAGATTAAGGTTTCGGTTAAGGCAACGAAAGATACCGTGAGAATGAGTGTGCGGGATTTTGGACCGATGATGAGTTTGAAGGAATATCGGCTTTTGCTTGATGAAATGGAAACGCGAAAAACCGTGCGAACAAGGCCGGAAAGTAGCGGGCTGGGGATTTACGTGGCGAATCAATTTGCACGGGCGATGAACGGGCGAATTGGTCTGATTCGTCACCGTGATGGATTGACTTTTTATGTAGAAATGCCAATTAGTCGGCAGTTGAGCTTGATATGAAAAAACTGTTAATCGTTGAGGATGATAAGAATTGGGCGGATATTCTGGGCAAGTTTGCCGCGGATGTTGGGGCGGAACATCGAGTGGCGGTTTCTGGTGGTCAGGCGATTGAAATTATTGACGATTGGCAACCTGACGCTTTAATTTTGGATATGTTGTTGGCTGGCGAAACGGCGATTGCTCTGTTGAATGAGCTGCGATCGTACGCGGATTTGGCAAGTTTGCCGATTGTGGTTTGTACGAATATCGACGTTAAAATGGACGATTTGCGTCCGCTTGGTGTGAAGGCAATTTTGAATAAAACATCGATGCGTCCGAATGAGGCGCGGGCGATTTTTCGCGAGGTTCTAAATGACGGGGCAGAGTGAGCGAGTAAAAGCAATTGTTTTGAGGCGAACGAATTACGCCGAAGCTGACCGAGTTTTGCAATTATTAACCCCGAAAGGTCGACGTAGCGTAATTGCCAAAGGCGTGCGACGCGAGCGCAGTAAATTGGCGGGCGGAATTGAATTATTCGCGATTTGCGACGTGGTTATTCGTTCTGGTCGGGGCGATTTGGGGCTATTAACTTCCGCTCGATTGTCGGCTTTTTATCGGCATATTTTGGAAGATTATGATCGGATGCAGTTTGCGTATTCGGTGATGAAATTAGTTTCTGCGGCGAGTGAAAATATTGACGAACCAGAGTGGTATTATGTGCTGAGTCAAGTTTTGGAGCAATTGAATAATCCTGCAATAAACCAAAAATTGATTGAAACGTGGTTTTATTTGCAATACGCGAGTTTGCTGGGAGATGAGCTGAATCTTCGTACGGACGTAACGACAGCGGCGCTACTTCCTGATAAAAAATATATGTATGACAATGCGGAGAAAGGCTTGAGATTAGCGGAGCAGGGCGATTTGGGCGCAGACGCTATCAAATTGTTAAGGTTAATCCAGGCCAAGCCTCTGGCAAACGTGGCGCAGATTGGCGGAATAACTGAGGTTGTGAATGATTGCTGGTTGACCGCCAGACAGCACGCCGCGGTGTAAAATTGCTCGTAAAATGGTATAATTTTGGTAATAATGTGAATCGCCATGTTGCCAACATGGAGAAAGGTTTTTTGATGAGTCAAGCAAAAATGGAAGATATTATTAGCCTGTGTAAGCGTCGAGGTTTTATTTATCAGGGTTCTGATGTTTACGGCGGTTTGTCTGGAACGTGGGATTACGGTCCGCTTGGCGTTCAATTGAAGCGCAACATTATGAATTTATGGTGGCGAATGTTTGTTGACGAGCGCGATGATATATATGGCGTCGATGCGGCAATTTTGATGAATCCGAAAGTTTGGAAGGCGAGTGGGCATGTGGATACGTTTGTCGATCCATTGTGTGAAGATACGGTTAATCATCGGCGTTATCGTACGGATCATATCCTTAAAGACAATGGGGTTGATGCGGACGGCTTGACGATGGAGCAAATGGACGAAGTGGTTGCAGAAAAGGGAATTAAAAGCCCAGACGGAAATCCACTGAGTAAATCTCGCACGTTTAATATGATGTTTAAGACGAGCGTCGGTGCCACTGAAAGTGAAGACAGCGTTGCATATCTTCGTCCAGAAACTGCTCAGGGAATTTTTACCAATTTTAAGAACGTTGTTGATAGTTTTTATCCAGACTTGCCGTTTGGAATTGCTCAGCAGGGCAAGGCGTTTCGTAATGAAATTGCGCCGCGAGATTTTGTTTTCCGTTCTCGGGAGTTTGAGCAAATGGAGATTGAGTATTTTGTCAATCCAGAAAATTGGCAGGAAGCGTTTGATGAATTGTTGAAGTCGACGCACGAGTTTTTGGAGGCGTTGGGATTAGACCCTAAGAATATTCACGAGTTGGATGTTCCGGCGGAAGATAGGGCGCATTACAGTAAGAAAACGATTGACATTGAATACGATTTTCCAATTGGCAAGGAAGAGCTGATGGGGATCGCGTATCGGACTGATTTTGACCTGATGAACATTCAGCGCGTCAGCGGAAAGAGTATGGAATATACGATCAAGGGGACGAATGAGAAGTTTGTACCGCACGTGATTGAGCCGAGTTTTGGTGTTGAGCGGGCGCTGATGGCGGTCTTGTCGAGCGCGTATCGTGAGGACGAGCAGAACGGCAGCAAGCGTGTTTATTTGGCACTTCCAGAACATTTGGCGCCAGTTAAATTTGCCGTTTCGCCGCTACTTAAGAATAAGCCAGAATTGGTGGAGAAGGCGCGTGAAATTTACGCCAACCTATCTAAGAAAAATCCTGGACGCGTTATGTGGGATGATAATGGAAACATTGGTAAGCGTTATCGCCGTCAGGATGAAATTGGTACGCCGCACTGCGTGGTTATCGATTTTCAGACACTGGAGGACGACACGGTTACTGTTCGCGAGCGAGATACGACGGAGCAGAGGCGAGTTAAGATTGGGGAGTTGTAGACAATAGATATGGCATCACCACTTCAAGAATATGAGAATAATAACCGTGAGCGCTGGAAGGTTATGCATGATATTCCACCGTGGTCCGTAGGTTTAATCGTTAGATATATTACATTAATTTTTTTTTAAGGTAAAGAATGATAATGTTGTTCAAACCATTCAGAGCAGTATGAGAATAATGTTGTCTGAGTGTTGTCCGGTTGATTATCATAATGAGTATATTTTTTTGGAGTCTTTAGAAGAAAATTGTAGTAACGGTTCTGGAGATATAGTACTTTTTTTGTTGGATATTACTATTAAATATATTCGTGATTATGCGCCTAATACACTACAGACAGAGAGTAAATTAGGGAGCTTATACGGCGGCAACCTGCTGAACAAAATAGAAGAACTACTGAGTAATGGTAGTAAATGGAAGGTTCTGCGAGATCGAAATAGTGAATCTGGGCTTATCGAGCGAGTTAATCCAGAAATTACAAAAATTGCACAAAATCTAGATAACGATTTCCTGACCAAGGCGTGGAATCAAGCTTTTCAGCGTCAACCCGATCCTGAAAATGCAGTTGTATCGGCACAAAAAGCCATTGAGAATATTGCTTCAAATCTTGGGCTTACGAAGGCTACTAGTAAGGTGTACGGCACTCTTCTTGGTGACATAAAAGCGAATCCGCACCTTTATTTCAGTAGGGCGAGGGACGCGTATGATTTACAAAATATTATCACTAAGCAGCCCAAGGACAAATTGAATGTTAACGAACAGTTTGCTAATTGGTTCTGGAGTGGTATGGATCTGATCCAGAAGACAAATCCGGGACGTCACCCTTCTAAAGAAGTCGGAGAATTTAGTTTATCTGCTGAGGCGGCGCAACAGGCAGTAATTATTGCAACAATGATTTGCTGGTTTATTGAAAGCGGGTCATTTTTTAAGGATGATGTTTCCAAGAAACAAAGTAAATAATCGTGATATAATTGCTGTTATGTCAAACGCCATAAACGGACAACTCATCACACACGATTCAGAAGGAGCTATCAAGCGCGATTACCTCTATCGTGTTTCCATAAAGGCTCTGATTTATAATGATGCTGGGCAGATTTTGGTTGTTAAAGAGGATGGGCGGCCGCTTTGGGATCTTCCTGGCGGCGGAATGGATTATGGTGAAACTTTTGAGTCGGCTTTGAAGCGGGAATTATATGAAGAGGTTGGCTATAAGGGCAATCTTCGCTATCAGCTTTTTGACGCGTCGGACGAGATTTATATTGAGCGAATTGATGCTAATCAAATTTGTTTTTCCTGTCGTGTGTGGACGGAAAACTTTAATTTTTCAGCGGGCGTCGATGCGGACGAAGTGATGTTTATGGATCCTGAAGAGTTGCGACTCCAAGAGAGCGAGTCGGGCGCGCCGCTTCGATATAAAGTGCATTTGAAGTGGCAGAAATTGTGTGGCGCAAAGGGCTGGTCGACAGAATAGTATTGACTTTTTCCATAAAATAGTATAGAATATAACGCATGGAAAAAAGTACAGGCGGCGTATCTTTTGGTATTAGATTTATTGACTCTGGTAATGGCTCGGAGAAGTATTCCTCTGTTGAAAGTCGGCGCTTGATTGGAATCTATGATGGCGATTAGTCTTTGGAAGAAGATGGGACTGTGAACGCGTCCATGGTGTTTGCCAGGAGAGTGGGTGATATTCGTAGTCATGAGGATTTGATAGGAAAGGTTCGTGGAATTGGTGAGAATATGGCGCGAGTGTCTATTTCAGAGTGTCTGGCGGTTGAAGATGAGGTGAAGGTAAGCGGCTGGCTATTAGCTGATCCTATGTCGCATAGTGGAATTTCTTTCTTGCGCAAAGCAATACCAACCGAGCTTGTTGTCCCTGACTCTTTTGAAGATAGTCAAAAGATTGAAGTTGTTAGGATTGCTCTGCGTGTTGGAGCTGTGGCTTTGCATTGTGCAGGATTGTCATTAGAAGAGCTTAAGGAATCGCCTACTGAGAGTTTCTCTCCGGATAAAGTGGATGAGCTTGTTTCTCGTTCCCATGGCAATGTGGATTTTGGTAGCAAGTGGAGAGAGTATAAGAAAATAGCCAAGGATTTAACGTATGAGGAAAACTGATAATTACGGCGCCAGGGTTAAAATCGAGAATATTATGGAGGGCGAAGTCGACGAGGATTTGTTATTTGCTTTATTGACTAGATTAGTTGTTAAGGACGAGGTTCTCGATATGGATGTAATGTTGGCTAGTCGCTGTCATGAGTATTTAGGACATATCATGTTAGCAGAGAAGCGCCTTCCTAGTCAGTCTACGTCCATACAATCGCCATTTCAGTTTCCGTATAGTAAAACTGAGCTGCGAAGCTGGCGGGATGGGCGGGGTGTACATTCTGTTGGAGGGATAAGAGGAGGATTCAGGAAGAATGCTTATTTTTCTTCAG
>ERZ772961.894-NODE-894-length-11423-cov-3.893561_pt1 | contig 11423 bp, 7 predicted proteins | sample MGYA00580677_ERZ772961 | MGnify/ENA primary metagenome ERZ772961 (study PRJEB29015, sample SAMEA2738088) | human oral metagenome | biome: human oral; feature: human-associated habitat; material: saliva | place: China | collected 2227 ... | reverse complement strand
CGCATTCCAGCAGGATTATGCCAAACATATTAAACAGTTTCTACAACTGCAACTGTTGCACACGCCGAATTCAGGCGAAATCTTAAACCGGGTGTTGCCCGATTTGGCGCGCTGCGGCACGCCTTCCGCCTTACAGGCCGCACTTGAAGCGGTCAATCATGCCGATGCGCGTCCGCTGTTGCCGCTTATTCAAACACCGTCATTGCTGGTGTTTGGACAGAAAGACGCGATCACGCCGCCGCGCATGGGCGAATATTTACACCGCCATTTGAGCGACAGCGAGCTGGTCCTTATCGACAAAGCCGCACACGCGCCCTTTTTAAGTCATGCCGCCGAATTTGCCGAAACTTACCGCAATTTTGTCGAAAAGGCCGTCTGAAAAATATCTATATTACAAAATATTAAAATGCAATTACATTGCAATTTAATAAGTTTTATCTTTAAATTTTATCTTAAAGGGACTATTAAACATGACTGGAAAGACTGTTTATTTTCGCCTACCCGAAACCGAACAAAAACATAAAAATTCTGTAACACAAGAAATGCTCGGGAAGAGTATTTCCCGTGCTTTTCGTTCCTACAAAGCGCAATTTCCGCAATATTCAAGCAAAGAATATGAGACTGTTGCGAAACAGTTTTGCGAAGATTTCTTCTTAGCCGATGAAACAATAGTTGCTAACTTTGCCAATCTTTCTTTGCAAGATAATTCGGAAAAAAAAATTTCTTTATCTATTCGAATTTCTTCCCATCCTGTTTTCAATCAACATATTCCTCATAACATCGCGGTAGCCGTTATCGGATATTGTCCGACAGCAATTGGTAGTCCTGTTTTTATTCCTGAACGAGTATTTCTCACACATGGGGGAATGGATGCGACTGCTTATGAAAAACAAGTTGAAACTCATTTTTATCAGTTACAGGAAAATTCATATCCTTCTCGCAGTCAACCTAATTTGCTTTCCTCTGATTTTACAAAATCCCTACCGGCATATGCCGCTAAAACTAAAGAACGCTTGTCGGGTTGGTTAGACTTTTTGACCTTTAAAAATAAGTTAATCAAACACAAAACTCAGGGGTTACGATACCTGAATTGGCAGTTCAATGAACAAACAGGGCAGGTACACTTTTTGGTCATTGCGGAAGATGAACAGGTATTGAAAAAAGCACGTGCCGCATTTAGCCGTCAAAACCTGCATGCTTTTAAAAGAGAAACTTCCGATCAACCCTTCCGTTTTTTACTACCTCAAAAAGACGCCTCGCGTGTGGAGAGTGCTTTCTCACAATTAGGGCAACTTGCGAAAGACGGTGTCAAAATTATCCAATTCAACCATTCAGATAAAGCCAAGGTGAAGGCTTGTGAGGATTATCGTAAAACGTTGCAACAAGAAAATGCGGGGGGAAAAAATCAATTTGATTTCAGCAAGGCAGTATTTGCTGATGTTTTTGTCGATATTTCCGAGGAACTGAGTAACAAAATTTCCCAATTTGAAGATAATACCAATTCAGATAAGCAGGACGGTAATCAACATTCCCGCCAAGATAAAATTGATCATTTATTCCGAAATCTTCCCAAAAACGGTTTCTTGTCTATTTCTTTAGTCGGCGATTTAGCGTTGATTGAGCGTCATCGCCGGGCGGTAAAAAACCTGCAACAAAATGAAGGTTGTTATGCGCCGTATCTTTCAAGTTATCTGTTTGATATTGAAAATGCCAACCGGCCGAACGAGATTCCCGAAATTACCAAATGGGAAAATAAAAATCTGAATGACAAACAAAAATCTGCCGTACAAAAAATGCTGGCGGCACCTGATATATGTTTGATTCAGGGACCACCGGGAACCGGCAAAACCACGGTCATCGCCGAGGCTTGCCTGCAATTTGCCAAGCGCGGAGAAACGGTCTTACTTGCAAGCCAAGCTCACGACGCATTGGATAATGCTTTGTCGCGCCTGCAAAACCATCCTGAATTAAGGGCTATCCGTTTAGCAAAAAGTGCCAACCGCATTACGGAAGAAGGTAAACAATTTACCGGCGAAAGTATATTGAGCAAACATTATGTAGTGTTGCGCAATTATGTAGCCAAAGAATACCTGCAACCGTTTAATGAGTTGTCAGCTGAAACTGAAAAACTGCGCGAATGGTTACAACAGGCTGAATTTGTGGCACATGATTTGCAACAGCTTCGTGCAGAATACCGTACCAATCAAGGTCGTCTGAAACAAGCAGAGCAGGCACTTATCCAAGCCAAAATTGAGTTTGATGAACAGCAGGATATTTTCAGACGACATAGCCGCGATATAGAAAACATTGCACTGCTTATCGACTTACTCAATGAGAAAAATTCCGGTGAAGCCTTGCGTAACAGCAATTTTATTTTACCCGAAACACTTTATCCATTGGCAGAACACCTTACTAACCTTGAACATCTGCATATCAGCCAAAAGTTTTCTTACGAGCGGTTTCTTGCCGAAAGAGAAAACCAAGCTGCCATTCTTTATAAACTGATTCAACTTTATCAGCGTATTCAGGCAGTTTTGCCGAAAATGGAAGCAGATTTAGCACGATTGAACGGTGGCAATGGCACAATGGGGGCAGATACGAAAACCCTGCTGGAAATAGAACAGTTACAACAGGAAATCGATGAAATCGCTGATCAAATGGAAAATGACGACAGCAATGAACTTTCCGCCCTATGGAAAGAAAAACGAAAAGCATTGCGCCTTTTGAAAGAGAAACCGTCGGACGGTCTAAATCTCGAACCTTACCAAATTTTTAATGATGCAGAACGCTTCGCACAAAATAATCCAGAAATACTCAAACCGCTGCTGATACAGCGCGTTCAAAATCTAACCATATTCCAACAGAAATATCAGACATTGGTACAAGCCACAGTTTGGGATTTGAACAATCAGTTGCAAGGCTATGATTTGCAACCGCCAAGTGATGAAAGCGTACGGGAAAAGCAGGCCGATCTTGAAGCATTAAAAGAGGATAAGCATCAAATTACCGAACGTGGTCGTCTGAAAAAACAACAGGCAGCACAAATACTCACCGATGGGGGATTTTCTGCCGAAGCAGACTTTTTGAAAGAATTTGCCGAACAGCAAAACCGCTTAAACGAATTAGAAAATAACTTGCAGGATCTACAGACAAAAAACCAGGATTTCATGCCTTTATTCACCCGTTGGCAGGAAATCTTGAAGGAACCTGAAAAAAGAGCGGAAAAAGATTGGAGCGAGCTGGAAAAACCGTTTGTGGGAAGTTGCAATCTGGTTGCCATTACCTGCAACGAAAACGAGCGGACACTAACCGATAATAATTTTGACGGTTTTGATGTAGTCATTATCGACGAGGTCTCCAAAGCCACACCGTTGGAAATGTTGCTGCCTCTTATGCGCGGTAAGAAAGCTATTTTGGTGGGTGACCACCGTCAATTGCCGCCGATATTCAATGAAGCCGACGGACTGACATTTGAAGATGAGGTCGAACAAAACGAAGCACAGGAAAACAAGCAAGATTCCGATACGGATTTGACCGAGGATAATTTGCATAAATTCGAAAAAATGGTAACGGCAAGTCTGTTTAAAGAATTGTTTGAAAAGGCACCGGAAAGTTTACGCGAACGCTTAAATATTCAATTTCGCATGCACCCTGACATCATGAAGATGATCAACTACTTTTATGAAGGGCAATTGACTTGCGGCAATCCGGAGGCCGAACGACCTCATGGGATTGAGTTTAAAGGACTATTGTCCAAAAAAGACCATGTGCTGTGGATTGATACGACAGATGATGAAAAAGGAAAGCGTTTTTCGATTAATGACGGGCAAAGCAATATCAACGTATTAGAAGCAAGAATGATTGCCAAAACATTAATGGATATAAACCGTCAGCTTGAGACATTGGGTTATGGCAAGGACAACAAAATGAAAGTAGGTGTCGTTTCATTTTACCAGCCTCAATGCCGCGTCATTCGTGATGAAATCCGAAAAATCAATAAAGATAAATTATCGTTTTCCGCAATTGATGTAGAAATCAATACGGTTATCCGCTATCAAGGCAAAGAAAAACCGATTATTTTACTAAGCCTGGTAAAAAACAATGGTGGTGATAGAACACAAAAATTCCGAGCCGGCAGAGCAAACATCGCCCGTTTTGAATTTATCAATGTGGCAATGTCTCGCGCACAAAATCTTTTATTGATATTCGGTGCAAGAAATATGCTGGAAAACCGGGAAGTCAAACTGCCTCGAATGGATAAAGCAGGATACGATAAAAAAATGGTTTATAAGAATATGTTCAAATATTTAGAACATTGGGCAGAAACAGGCGGAATTTGCGATGCGAAAGAATTTTCCGCCATCCTGCCAAACATACAACTTCAGCAAAAAGGGCGTAGATAATGGATAAATTGCTGGCAAAAAAGACCTTTTCCTATCCGATTTACCGCGCGGATACAGAGTATCGCTACCGTAAAATTGGTACGCCGACCGTATTTGCCGAGTTGTTGATGGGTCTTGCCCATAATGATTTTCCACAGTTGGCAGATAACAACTTGGCGCAGATTGCCCATAAACTGAAACTGGATTTTACCTTTATCCGCTATACGTTGGAAAATCTTAATGATACGGGTTTAATTGAACATATTGACTTACCTGATAAGAAAGATGATTTAGATAAGTTGTCTCTAAGAGACTTAAGGCTGACCGACAATGGCAAAAAGTTTTACCATGAGAAAAAAATGCCGGGACGGCGTAGAACGGAATATGCTGAATTTTGGTTTAATCCATTATTGAATGAATATGTCAGCAAACCAAAACAAAGCGCAAGCAACGTAGAAGATGTTGTTGAGCTGAATTGTTCCCTTTTCCCTGTTGATGAAGCTTTATTGCAGCAATTGAGTGGGCTGGAGTCTACAAATCAAAAATGGTTTGATGCCGAAACCGAATTGGAGCATGACGGCATCAGCGTAACGTGTGATGAAGATACATTTTTACCGCAAACTGTCCCTGTCAAGCTCACACTGGATAGCAACCATTATTTGAATATTGACAGCGAAGACAAGCTGTTCTCCCAATGGATAAATACGCGCGAGCCACAAGTCATCAAAGAAGTTCTGCTTGAACCTATGATTTTTGATGCTGAAGACGCAATCGAATGGGATGTAGATTTGGATTTGCCTGAAAACGGTTTGCTGTCGCTGGTTTTGGCAGATCAGGAATCCAACACACGCCAAATCGGCAATACGGTTGAAGTTAAATTTAATGGAAATCAGGAACTTAACGATAAAATGCCGCTGATTGTCTTCGCCAACATTGCCGAAGCTGAATTACACGGCAAACATCTTTTTGTTCCTGCGCGCTTAGATGATTCAGACGGTCTGACTCGCGTATTTTTCCGTTTTTCAGATAATACGCTTTTTGTGGAGGAAACAGGTTATCTTGAGTGCTATTTCGATCATCAGCCGTATCCGTTACCGGCAAAAATTTTATATCAAGAATCTGAAAATTGGCTTGCCGACCTGCCCGCCCTTTCCCAGCCAAATCTGGCGGTTTTGGCATTTATGGCAAATTTTGTCCCCGCAGTCGATATTCTGAAAAAATTGCCTGAGATGACAATAAATCAAGCAGTTGGCTTTGCCGAGTTAATTAAAAAGACTTGGAGTAAGCCGTTCCTCCCCGAGAACTGGGAAGAAAAAATCGAGCCTCTTAATAATGAAGACGATTTGGAACAATTTGCCAAACTTTTCCCCAAGACAGATTTGAGCTTGGCAAGATTTTCAGCAGAAGCACAACGACAAGCCTTTGATTGGGCGGTCAGTAATGAAAAATCGACGGCACGTAAAATTCCCGAATTGTCCGACCTGCTGGCGCAACATAAAGCATTAGGTCGTCTGAAACCCGACGAATTGAGGTTAAAAGACATCAAGCAAAACAGTTTGGTACAAATCGATCAATGGCAGGAAAACGTTGAAAAAATCAACCGCACTTTTCCTGCAATTTCTGCTTCAAACGACATTGCCAAACTGTCGGAGCAGCTAAAACAATGGCAGTCGGCAGTATTCCAATATTTCGAACCGATGGACGTAACACAGAAATTTGCCGTATTGGATACCAACTTTATCCGCCATCACCCCAACAGACTTGTGGCAATCCAAGTGGAACGCACGGTCATCTTACCAAAAACCGTCTTGGGCGAATTGGATAATCAAAAAGAGAAAATCAAATCGAACTTGAACGAGGCTAAACAGAAACTGACCGAAAAATCCAAACAATATGAAGCCATTGTTTCAGACGACATTGATGCACAAACTGCAGATTGCGATGCCCATTTAGGTCGTCTGAAAGCAGAGTTAGATGCGGTCAGGATGCAGTTGAGCCAATTAAATGATAAGGAATAGCCAAATGTCTAAAAAAAACAAAAACAAGCAAAAACAACAAAACCAAATCAGCGGACAAACCAAACCGGCGGTAGAAAAATCTCCCGTAAGGCTGGCGTTGGAGAAACAACGCGATGAATTGAATGCGCAAATCCTACAAGTCCAAAACCAAAAAGCCAGATTAGAAAAGGAAAAACGTGATTTGGATTTAAAGCGGCAACAGGCGGAAAAGGAAAAAATCCAAGCGGGAAAAAACGTTGAGCGGCTGGAACGGGAAGCCGCTGAAATACGCGAGGCCATACGCAAGATTGAAGAATTGAAACTGGCGCGGCATACGGAATCCGCTGAACCAAGAATTTTGGCGTTGATGGATGAAACAGCAGACGGGCAGAACCGCAACGGTCAAAACGATCAAGCTATCCTGGCTGTTGCCGCACGATATAAGTTGAACGATATTGTGCTTTATACGGAAGATAAGAACCTTAAAAATTACGCTACGGCTGTCGGCATTAAAACCCTATGAACCGTAACGTCGTCTGAAAACGATTTAGGAGACAAATAAAATGAGTCAAATCAGCGAAAATCGCTGGCAATTGGAGCGTGAACGGGAAATCCGCGAAGCCGCACGCAAGGCAAGGGAAGCCGAAATCAACCAAACAACGGAAATTTATCTGCGCCGTTACGAACAGCAGCTAAACGATTTGGAAAACAGCGATCTGGCTGAATTTGCTTTGCAGAACATCGCTACCATACGCACTGAGATTCAACGGGTACGGCATATGAACGCTTATGACGGACGTAACCGCAGTTTTGCTATTGGTCGGCTTGTACAAGCCATACGTTACGAAGCACAGGAAAATAAAAGGGTAGCGGAAGAACACCAACGTCTGTTGCGTGAAGAGGCGGAACGTGCGGCGGAACGTTTGCGTGCTGAAATAGAAAACGTATGGATACAGGAAACAAGTAATTGGGAAAATAAGCAGGCACGAAATTTGGCATTCAAACCTTTAGCAATACTTCGAAAACGTATTACGGAGGAAAATCTAAGTATTGCTGACATAAAATCGGCGATTCGCGAAATTAAACAATCGGCAGAACAACAAGCCGAAGAAATTCGAAAAAATTTTGCTAAAACCGTACAAGACGAAGTTGCACAAACACAAAAGTCCGATCTTTTAAAATTTATTGAAACCGCCAATCTGCCACAATCGGAATCCGAGCGGTTAAAACAAAAAATTGAGCAAGAAAATCAAAAGGATTTGACAGAAATCATCCAAGAAGCCCACCAAATCGAAGATATGGTGATTGAAAACGAAGCAGTCCGTAAGGAAATGGTCAAAGCCGTACATCAATCGCTGAAGCAAGCCGGTTTTACGGTTTTGCCGCCGGTCAAACAAGGTGTCGGTGAAGACAGCGTCGTTGTCATCCAAGCAAGCCGCCCGCAAGGAAACCGGGCAAAATTCCGTGTACGTTTAGATGGTGCGGTTCGCTATGAATTTGATAACTATAAAGGGCAACGCTGTAAAGAAGATATGCAAAAAGTATTGCCGAAACTATCCGAAGTTTATGGTGTAAATTTATCTGATGAACGTGTTCTTTGGGAAAATCCGGATGACGAACATGCCGATGCCAAACCCATCAATCCAACACATACGGCAAAATCGCACTAAGGTAAAAAAATGAACGAATACATCAATACATGGCTAGAAAACTTTGAACGTCAATCCATGATACGTCGGGCTTTAATCATCAGCGGAAACATCATTGACTTAGGTTTCAACCGTTATAACAAATTAATGCCGATAAACAGAATTATTGAAGAAAGTTTAAAAGCACAAGGTTTCGAACAGGTTGTATTTTACTCACGTTTGAATGGGATATCAGGTGTTTCCTCTCAGGAATGGGATGGATTGAACCGGCTCGGCATGCAGGCCGAAGTCGGTGAAGCTTACGATTTTGATGATGACGGTGAAGATAATAAAGCAATATCCGGATGCATTCCCATTCAGCCTCAGGATTTTTTTGCTACCGTTGAACAAGTCATGACCAAAACACAGAAAAAAGCCGCCTTTATCGTAGATTGGTCAAATTATCTATTCGGGCAGATCAATGCATTGAGTGAAACGGAACGGGCTTGGTTGCAACAAATCGCCACTGGTCTGCGGGATGCCGAACAAACAACAACCGCAGAAGCGATGGGCCAACCGCAAAGCCTGTTGGTTTTTCTGTGCTCGGGCAATACCGCCTTACCGCCATCCGTTTATCTGAACAATCCTTTATTTGCCGAAATAACCATCCCCCTACCTAATATTTCCGAACGCGAAGCCGCTATTTTGGCAAAACAAACACAATGGAAGGTTAGTGATAATTTGAGTGCGGGAAGTCAATCGTTGGCAGATTTTGTTACGTTGACCGACACCCTGACTTTACGCGATATAGATAACCTTGTCCGCTTATCCAGACAACAGCAGGCACCTATCAATATACAGAATTTAGTATCGCTGTACCGTTATGGTAAACGCCAATCCCCTTGGGAAAAATTGAATTATCAAAGATTGAAAGATGCCCAAATCACGCTGCAAAGGCGAGTCAAAGGACAAGAATCGGCAATTGGAGCCGTAAACAAGATTTTGATACGGGCATATACCGGGCTTTCAGGGTTGCAACATTCAGTTAAAGCCCGTATGCCTAAAGGCTCGCTGTTTTTTGTCGGACCGACAGGTGTAGGCAAAACCGAATTAGCAAAATCATTGGCACAATTTCTATTTGGTGATGAGGATGCCTGCATCCGCTTCGATATGTCTGAATTTAATCACGAACACGCCGATCAACGCTTAGTCGGCGCACCGCCGGGATATGTCGGTTTTGAAGAAGGAGGGCAATTGACCAATGCAGTGAAAACCCGCCCATTCTCCCTACTCTTGTTTGATGAAATCGAAAAAGCCCATCCACGAATTTTAGATAAATTTCTACAAATATTAGAAGATGGCCGATTGACTGACGGCAAAGGCGAAACCATTTCTTTTGCCGATACCTTTATCGTTTTCACTTCCAATATCGGGGCGGCTAATATTCGGCCTGACGAAAATAATAAAGAAAATATTGCAGAACAATTTAAGCAAGCAGTGCAATCTCATTTTAGAGACGAACTAAACCGCCCAGAATTATTGGGACGTATAGGCGATGCAAACATTATCCCGTTTAACTTCATACAGGATAATGCTGTATTAAAAGATATAGCCCGCGCAAAACTTAAACCGTTGACAGGTCGTTTGAAAGAAAAATGGGGGCTTGAAAAACTGGTATTTGAAAATGAGGATAAAGCACTAGATGCATTAATCAAACAAGTAAATTACCAACACGGGGGGCGCGGCGTATTAAACGTGTTAACAAAATATTTATTCGACCCACTGGCAGAATTTCTCTTTGAGCAAGTAGAACAGCCCCATAAATTAAAAGGCAGGACATTAAAAGTCTTGCAGGCAGGAAAATATTTTGATTTCGAGTTGGAATAATGCACTGGCTGAATATATCCCATATTGTTGAAGCTACCGAAGCCGAAGGACCGGGTCTGCGTTTTGTCATTTGGGTTCAAGGATGTCTGAAACGGTGTAAAGGTTGTTGCAATGGTGAATTACTGAAAATAAAACCTGCCCATCTTATGCGATCGAATGAAATCATCCAATTACTTAAAAACGCAACAGAAAAATATCCACTGGAGGGTCTTACCTTTCTTGGTGGAGAGCCTTTTTTACAAGCTGAAGGATTAGCCGATATTGCCGAGGCTGCACATAATCTAAATCTATCTGTAATGGTTTTTTCCGGTTACGAATATACCGAACTGTCAGAAAATAAATTTTCAGGCAGCAAAAGGCTATTAAACTCTACAGACCTATTGATCGACGGAGAATTTGATAATACACAAATAGAAACAACAAGAAATTGGGTGGGTTCGACAAACCAAAAATTCCATTATTTGACAAATCGTTATTCAGATGAGATTGAGACTCAAGAATTGTCGGTAACTAATGAGTGGAGAGTGGATAGTTGTAATAATATTCAAAGTAATGGATTACCTATTAAATTTTATCCATATTAATTTAACAACATTAAAATAATACATTTCTACCTATTATACGAAGACTTATACTATCAAATTATAAATAAAAAGGTCGTCTGAAACATGAACCCCCAAGACAAACGCTGGCAAATCCACCGCCATCTCGCCCAAGACACCGACGAGCGGCTGCAAATCGTCCGCAACGCGCCCAAGCGCATCCTGCTGGTCGGTGCGGACGCGGACATCAGCCGCAGCCTGCTTGCCGCGCGCTATCCGAACGCCGTATTCGAAGAATACGACCCGCGCGCCGACTTCCTCCAGACCGCCGCCGCCGCGCGCAAAAGCGGTTTTTGGCAAAAACTCACCGGTAAAACCGTCCCGCAACACTGCCAAGCCCTGACCGCCCCGCTGCCCGAAGCCTGTGCCGATATGTTGTGGGCGAACCTCAGCCTGCCCCGCGCGGACGAAATCCTGCCCGTCCTCAAAAACTGGGCAAACGCCTTGAAAACAGACGGTTTATTATTCTTCACCCATTTTGGCCGCGACAGCCTGACCGAGCTGACAGGTCGTCTGAAAAGCGCGGGGATAGCGTGTGAAACGCCGACCTTAATCGATATGCACGACCTCGGCGACATACTTGCCGACAACGGTTTCTACGACCCCGTTACCGATACCGCCAAGCTCGAATTGAGCTACCGCAAAGCGGCGACGTTCCGGCAGGACATGGAAACCTTAGGGCTATGGCACGCCTTAAAATTCAGCGACGCCCAGGCGGCTGAAGCCTTTGTGGATAAGATTTTTGAAACCGAAGGCGGTCTGACCGTCACGCTCGAAACCGTGTACGGCCATGCCGTGAAAAAACTGACGCTGCCTGAGGGGGAAAATGTGGTGCGGTTTTATCCGAAAGGCTGAACGGTTTGACGGAATAAATATAGTGGATTAAATTTAAATCAGGACAAGGCGACGAAGCCGCAGACAGTACAG
>ERZ772961.891-NODE-891-length-11443-cov-9.984370_pt1 | contig 11443 bp, 9 predicted proteins | sample MGYA00580677_ERZ772961 | MGnify/ENA primary metagenome ERZ772961 (study PRJEB29015, sample SAMEA2738088) | human oral metagenome | biome: human oral; feature: human-associated habitat; material: saliva | place: China | collected 2227 ... | reverse complement strand
CCGCCTCGCTGTCTGTCTTGGCTGTTAGAGGGGTATTTCGTGCTACTGTAAGCGTTCTCCCCGGAATGAGACTGGGGGCGCTTGCCCCCGGATAGAGAGTCGGCTGGTTGAGGCGTGAGGTGATGCGGGAAAGGATTACCAGGCGTTCGAAGTCTGTGGGCCTCTAGGGTGTCCGACATGCGAAGTACGACACTGTGACGACTTCTGTCAAGTTGGGTGTCGAGCGTAATACGCGGCCTTCAGAGGTGATTCCAAGTGGTCATGACGTCTCGTGAGCCGGTTGGTGATTGTTGGTCATACAGCTGTTGAATATGTGAGTTGTTAGGTGCGCAATAACCGTTATCGAGGTTTTGACACGGGTATAAAACAGCCTCAGTGACGGGTTCAGTGGCGACGCTGTCAAACCCTTGTGGGCGTTACCTGTTTCCAATCTAGCATGTGCTACCACCGCTCTTGCTGTGATGGTGCTGATAGGAGAGCTGGGTTGTCCTGCTGGTCGCTCGAGTCTGTCAGTGCGTATGTCATCGTGGAGTCCGTTATGTGTCGTCGGCGCATGTGATGTTTGTGAGGGTGCTGCTGGCGCTCCTAGCTGACTCTGATTGCGCTAGCGTCTGCCCGTTGTTCCGATGGTTTGAAGCGTCCTCAAGACGCTGTGGCGACCTTTCTATAGTGTGCCCCTATCTATGCGGGTGTGCGACTCATTGTGCGTGTCAAAGGGTGAGGCCCGAGCCGTTTGGCTCGGGCCTCACCCTATTTCACACACACGCAGAAAGAATCAGTAGGCTCCCTCATGGCGCAGCAGAGCGGGAATGGTCTGCAGCATGATCCACGCATCGAGCGTGAGGGAACGGTGCTGGGCGTAGGACAGGTCCAGGTGGACCGTCTCGTCCCAAGAAAGGTTGGAGCGCCCGGAGATCTGCCACAGGCCGGTAATACCCGGGCGGACCGCGAACTTGCCCATGACGCGCGGCTCGTACTGCGCAACCTCGCTGGGGAGCGGGGGGCGCGGGCCGACGAGAGACATATCACCGCGAAGAACGTTGAAGAGCTGGGGGAGCTCGTCGATCGAGGTCTTACGCAGCAAGGCCCCGATGCGGGTGACGCGAGGGTCGTTGGCCATCTTGAACATGACGGAGTTACCGGCGCTGGCGTCGGCCTCGTTGGCTTCAGTCAGGGAGGCCTTCATGGCTTCCGCATCAACGTGCATGGTGCGGAACTTAAACATGGTAAAACTCGTGCCGTCGAGGCCCACGCGCTCCTGCTTGAAGAAAGCGGGACCGCCGTCGTGCAGGCGCACCATCGCTGCAACGATGATCCACACCGGTGTCAGCAGGATGATGCCGATAAGCGAGGCGATAATGTCGCACATGCGCTTGATGGCGTTGTCGGCGGACGCGGCGAAATCCGACGCATGCTCGAATGCGAGAGCCGTCGAGGCGGCGCGTGCAGTTGGCTTCATCAAAGTTGTCATCTGTGCGTCTTCCTTCTACTTCTTCAAATTCAAATACTGTAGGTCGGTTAGAGGAGTGAATCCCCCGATGGTCAGGACATTTACTGAGTAAGTAATCCCTGAGCGCCTCAGTCACCGTTAGGTGTTAACCCTAGTCTATCCATACGGTTAACTTGTTTGCTAACCAAAGGGTTAAGTACAAGCGAAAATGGGCTGTGATTTCACGTATTGAGACTGTCTGTGGAGTCGCGGTGTCGTGTTGGGTGACCGTTCGGTCGATTCCTGACATTTTGGCAGAATGCGCGGGTTAACGGGGAGAGATAGACTTGTACACGCGTCGTGACTGGCGAAATAGGTGGGGTACCACCGGGGAGCGGCGTGCCTGCATCGAGAGCCGCCCGCCTGGGCTTGAAGTTGCCGACATCACATTCGACTGATCAACAGGAGAACCATATGGACTCCCTCAACGACATGACACTGGCGCAGCTGGATCCCGAAATCCAGGCAGTGCTGGACGCCGAACTGGGACGTCAGCGAGACACCCTCGAGATGATCGCATCTGAGAATTTCGTTCCGCGTGCAGTCCTTCAGGCCCAGGGCTCCGTCCTGACAAACAAGTACGCAGAGGGCTACCCGGGTCGTCGCTACTACGGCGGCTGCGAGTTTGTCGATGTTGCTGAATCGCTCGCCATTGAGCGCGCCAAGCAGGTCTTCGGTGGCGACTACGTCAACGTACAACCCCACGCAGGCGCGCAGGCCAACGCTGCGGCCCTCATGGCAATGGCGAACGTCGGCGACCCGATCCTGGGCCTGTCCCTGGCTCACGGCGGCCACCTGACTCACGGCATGCGTCTGAACTTCTCGGGCAAGCACTACAGGGCGGTCGCCTATGAGGTCGACCGCGAGACCATGCGCATTGAACCCGAGAAGGTTCGCGAGACGGCCCTCGCCGAGCGCCCGCGCGTGATCATCGCCGGCTGGTCGGCCTACCCGCGTCACCTTGACTTCCAGGCCTTCCGCGACATCGCGGACGAGGTCGGTGCCGCCCTCTGGGTGGATATGGCTCACTTCGCTGGCCTCGTGGCCGCAGGCCTGCATCCGAACCCCGTCCCCTTCGCCGACGTCGTCACGACGACGGTTCACAAGACCCTGGGTGGGCCTCGTTCCGGCATGATCCTGTCCTCGCGCGGCGAGCAGTGGGGCAAGAAGCTCAACACCGCCGTGTTCCCCGGCCAGCAGGGCGGCCCCCTCATGCACGTGATCGCCGCGAAGGCCATTGCCATGAAGGTCGCGCAGACCGAGGAGTTCAAAGATCGCCAGCGTCGTACCCTCGAGGGCGCGCAGATTCTTGCAGAACGCCTGGGCGCTGACGACGCAAAGAACGCGGGCATCAAGCTGGTCACCGGCGGCACGGACGTGCACCTGGTCCTCGTCGACCTCGTCGAGTCCGAACTTAACGGCCAGCAGGCCGAAGACCTGCTGCACGAAGTCGGCATCACCGTCAACCGCAACGCGGTGCCCTTTGACCCGCGTCCGCCGGCCGTCACCTCGGGCCTGCGCATCGGTACCCCCGCCCTCGCGACGCGCGGTTTCGATGCCGAGGACTTCGCGGAGGTCGCAGACATCATCGGTACGACGTTGGCGCAGGGCGCGTCTGGCAGCAATGTTGAGGTGGATGCCCTGCGTGCCCGCGTCAAGAAGCTTACGGACAAACACCCCCTGTACGCGGGACTCGAGCAGTGAGGGCTCCCTGGGAGGGATCCGCGCGGGTTCTTGATGGCACGGCGACCGCCGCAGCTATCAAGGCTGAGCTCAAGGAACGCGTGGATCGCCTGCGCGAGGTCGGGGTCGTCCCGGGCCTTGGCACAATTCTTGTGGGCGAGGACCCCGGGTCCGTTGCCTACGTCGCCGGCAAGCACCGCGACTGTGCCCAGATCGGCGCGGAGTCGATCCGCGTGGATCTGCCCGCGGACGCGACGCAGGAGCAGGTGGAGGCTGCCATCGATCAGCTCAACGCTGATTCGGCGTGCACGGGATACATCGTGCAGCTGCCGCTTCCTCGTGGCATCGACACCAACGCGGTCCTGGAACGCATCGATCCGGCCAAGGACGCGGATGGGCTGCACCCGATGAACCTTGGTCGCCTGGTCCTGCGCGGTTCGGGTCCTATCGACTCGCCGCTGCCCTGTACGCCGCGCGCGGTCATCGAGCTCGTGGAGCGCCACGGGATCGACCTGGCTGGTAAGAACGTGTGCGTGGTTGGGCGCGGCGTGACCGTGGGTCGTTCGATCGGTCTGCTGCTCATGCGCAAGGAGGTGAACGCGACGGTCGATGTGTGTCACACGGGCACGATTGACCTGGCTGATCACGTGCGCCGCGCGGACGTGATCGTTGCTGCGGCGGGTTCTGCTGGAATCATTACTCCCGAGATGGTGGCCCCCGGTGCGGTTGTCCTGGATGTCGGCGTGAGCCGCGTGACGGACGCCGACGGTAAGGCTCGCCTCAAGGGTGACGTCGCGGACGGCGTCGATCAGGTCGCCAGCTGGCTCAGCCCGAACCCGGGTGGAGTCGGGCCGATGACGCGTGCCCTGCTCGTCACGAACGTCGTCGAGGCAGCGGAACGCCAGGCGGGCCTCGGCCCCCAGTAAGCGGACCCTGCCGGTGACAATCGGTAGACACCTGATAACACGCGGGAGGCGCGGCGAGGAATCCAACTCCTCGCCGCGCCTCCTCGTTCCTCTAAACTGAAGAAAACTCGCGTAAGGAGAAAACGATGACCCTGACGGTGACCACCGTGAACCTCAACGGCATTCGCGCCGCCCACAAGCGCGGCTTCCTCGACTGGCTGGGGGCGTCTGACACGGATGTGCTGCTCATGCAGGAGGTGCGAGCGCCCGAGGAGATCTCCCGCGAGATCATGGGCGAGGCCTGGGACAGCGTGTGGGTTCCCTGCCGCATCAAGGGGCGCGCGGGCGTGGGTGTGGCCGTGCGACGCGGGCGCGCGTGCCTGGAGGGCGATCCCCGCCTGATCCTCGATGATGCTGAGTCGGACGTGGATTCGGGGCGTTGGCTCGAGGCTGTCGTGCGACCCGAGGGCGGCGAGACCCCGGTTCGTGTCGTCTCCGCTTACTTCCATTCGGGCGAGAAGGATACGCCCAAGCAGGAGGCGAAGATGGCGCACCTGCCGCGCATCGGGGCGCGCATGGCCGAGCTGCTCGCCGAGGAGGCGGATGGAGGCATGTCGTCGCTCGCGTGTGGTGACTTCAACGTTGTGCGCTCGCAGGCCGACATCAAGAACTGGAAGCCGAACCACAACAAGCGTGCCGGTGTCCTCGATGAGGAGATCGCGTTCCTCAACCAGTGGGTGGACGAGGGCTGGCGCGACACTGTGCGCGACCTGGCTGGCGACGTGCAGGGGCCCTACTCGTGGTGGTCGTGGCGCGGTCAGGCCTTCGTCAATAACGCGGGCTGGCGCATCGACTATCAGTACGCGACGCCCGCCCTGGGTGAGCGTGCGCGTTCCTTCGAGATTGGCCGCGCCGACGAGTATGCGGAGCGCTTCTCGGATCACGCGCCCGTCTCGGTGACCTACGACATCTGACGTTTCATCGACGAGGCCGTGGCTGGCCTGGGAGTAGAGGTGTCCTGGGCGGCCACGGCCTTTCGCGTATGCGCGTGGAGGTACGCCTGGTTGCGGTGCCTGTGGGCCGCGGTGGGGCCTGTGGGGCCTGGTTGTGGTGCCTGTGGGCGGCGGTGGGACCTGGCTGGGATACTCCCGGCGACGAGAGCGTGCCGGTGTGGAGGGCACCCGGAACAGCAGTGGGCGCCCAGTGGGCGGCGCGAGGCCTGTGGGGCCTGGTTGTGGTGCCTGTGGGCGGCGGCGGGGCCTGGCTGGGATACTCCCGGCGACGAGAGCGTGCCGGTGTGGAGGGCACCCGGAACAGCAGTGGGCGCCCAGTGGGCGGCGCGAGGCCTGCGGGGCCTGGCCGGGCTTCGAGACGACGCGCCGAGCGGAGCTCGTGGCGCGGACGGCGAGCGGGCGGGCAGGCCTCGCGCCGCCCGGAAGCATGGTGGCGAGGCTGCCGCGTGGAAGTGTGGTGGCGAGGCTGCCGAGCGGAAGCGAGGTAGGCAGGAGTTCAGCGTCCGGAGGCGTCGAAGTCGAAGAGGGCTATTGAGGAATAGATCCCGGATGGGTAGATGCGGTCCAAGCGGAAGCCGGGGACGATCCAGGAGGCTTCGACGGTTGCACCGATGTCGAGGGCCAGGTCGAGGGCGACGTCGTCGACGTCCTGGGCGAGTGTGACGTGTGGGTGGTAGGGGAAGCGTGCTTCGTGGTCGAGGGGGCCGGAGCGGATTTCCTCGGCGATGTCGGTGCAGGCGTTCGCTCCTTCGGTGAGGGTCATGAAGGCGACGTTGGAGATGGGCCGGAAGGAGTCGGTGCCGGATAGGGTGATGCGGAAGGGGGCGTGTCGGGCGGCGATGGCGCGTAGGTGGTCGATGACGTCGGCGCGTGCGTCGCGGGCGACGGGTGTGGGTGGCATGAGGGTGATGTGTGCGGGGATGCGTGATCCGGCGAGGTCTCCGAGGCGTAGGCGCAGGTCTGTCAGGTGTGAGACCCAGGGTTCGGGGATGGCGACGACGACGCCGAGCCAGTCTTGGCCGGGGAGTCGTTGGGGGAGGAACATGTGGCCTGCCTGTGTCGCGGGGTGGGCTTCCCACTGTACCGGTGTGGTGGGGTTGGATAGCGCTTGAAGGTTGTGAGGGCGTTCACGTAGTCTTGTGGTGAGTGAGACCAAGGAGGATCTGATGACCGCTCTCGTGTGGGCCGATGCTGCTACCTCGGAGGAGGGCGCCGAGCAGGCTGCGGCTCTGTTTCGTGAAACGTTTGACTATGAGCCGAGGGGCGTGTGGAGTGCGCCTGGTCGCGTCAACATTATTGGCGAGCATGTGGATTATAACGGGGGGCCGTGTCTGCCGATTGCGTTGCCGCATCGTGCGTTTGTTGCCTTGTCGCCGCGCTCGGATCGGATGGCGCGTCTCGTGTCGACGCAGACGCGTGCGGCGGTCGACGTGTTGGACTTGGACACGTTGGGTCCGAAGGGTACGCCGGGTGAGGTGACGAACCATTGGACGGCGTATCTGGCGGGTGTGGCGTGGGCGCTGGATCGGGCTGGGTATGGGCCGTTGCGCGGCTTTGATGCGGCCTTGTGGTCGTGTGTGCCGCTGGGTGCTGGCCTGTCGTCGAGTGCCGCGTTGGAGTGTGCGACGGCGGTTGCTCTCGATGAGGTGTGCTCGCTGGGTCTGGCGGGCACGGCTGAGGCTCCGAACGATGAGGGGCGCAAGGTGTTGGTTGAGGCTGCTCAGGCGGCGGAGAATCAGATTGCAGGGGCGAATACGGGCGGGCTGGATCAGACGGCATCCCTGCGCTGTCGTGAGGGGCATGCGCTGGCCCTCGACTGCCGCGATATGTCGACGCGCCAGGTTCCTTTCGATTTGGGGGCGGTCGGCCTCGAGCTTCTCGTCATCGACACGCGTGCCAAGCATTCGCTGGCGGATGGCCAGTACGGGTCGCGCCGCGCGGATTGTGAGGAGTCGGCTCGGATCCTGGGTGTGGGTCAGCTGGTCGATGCGGAGAATGTGGACGAGGCCTCGGCTGCGTTGGGCGGTGAGCGTTTGGCTGCGCGCACCCGCCATGTTGTGTCTGAGATTGCGCGTACGCGCGCCTTCATCGAGCTTCTCGATGAGGGGCCGCTGGAGGGTGTGCGCGTGGCGGTTGCGGGTGCCCTCATGAATGATTCGCATGACTCGCTGCGCGACGACTATGAGGTGTCGTGCGAGGAGTTGGATGTGGCCGTGGAGGCGGCGCGAGCTGCGGGCGCGTACGGTGCTCGTATGACGGGCGGCGGTTTTGGCGGCAGTGCGATTGCGCTTGTCAGTGCGGACGCTGCGCTCGGCGTGGCCCGGGCTGTTGCGGACGCCTATGAGGCGCGTGGTTGGCAGGCTCCTCACTTCATCCGGGCTCTGCCGGGTGCGCCAGCGGGGCGGCTGAGCTAAAGAATCCTGAGACGATCCGAGGGGCCGGTGCTTCAGCATTTGAAGCACCGGCCCCGGCCTCGTTACACTTGAGGAAGCAACGAAAACGCGGGAAGGACGCAACATGGGGATCGGCAAACGAGCATGGCAGGTGGCGGGCGCGGCGGCTGGCGGCGCGAGTCTTTTCGGCGGCGGCGTGGCGATTGGGCGTCTGCTGCGCCTCGATTCCCAGCGCGGTGACTACCGCCGGTCCTGGGAGAATCACAATCTGGCCACGCTTGAGCGCCTGCGTCAGCTTGACGAGCACCCCGAGGGGGAGCGCCCCTACTTGATCGTCTCCCTCGGCGATTCTTCCGTGCAGGGTATGGGTGCCTCGCGCGTCACCGAGTCCTACCCGGCGCGCCTGGCCTCGGCGATTACGCAGCAGATGGATCGCGAGGTTCTGCTGCTTAACCTGTCCCTGTCGGGTGCCACCATCGAGTCCGTGGAACTCACTCAGCTCCCGCAGATGCGAGGCTTGGGCCTGCTGGACGGCCCCTACCGCCCCGACCTGGCGACGCTGACTATCGGTGGTAACGACGTGATGGCCGAGGATATGGCCCCCGGCCAGTTCGAGGAGCGTCTGCGTCGGATCCTGGCCGCGCTGCCGTCCGGTGCCCTCGTCTCCACGATCCCGTCGTTTGGCATCATGCCGCAGGAGAGCCGCGCGCAGGACATGTCCGACCGCATCCGCGCCGCTGTCGAGGACTCCGACGCACACCTGGTCGACCTGCGTTCTCTCACCCAGGAATACTCGCTGCCGACGTACACGTTCGCCTACCACGCGGCGGACTTCTTCCATCCCAATTCGGCCGCCTACGCCAAGTGGGCGCAGCTCTTCGCCGACGCGTGGGCCGAGTCCCGACGTGAGCCAGCCCCCGTCGTTGAGGACACTCCCCAGTGGGACATGCTCTCGGCGCGGGTGGCACAATCGGAGTATGACGACTGACGGACCGTGGCTCGTCGTCGGGTTAGGTAACCCCGGCGCGCGGTATGCCTCCACTCGACACAACGTCGGGTATTTGACCCTCGACGTGCTGGCCGCGCGCGGCGGTGCGACCTTGACAACGCACCGCTCGCGTACGCACACCGCCGACGTGCGCCTCGGGATCGGCCCGGGTGGCGTGCCCGGCCCCCGCGTGATTCTCGCGCGCGCGGACAGCTACATGAACACCTCGGGCGGCCCGATCAGCGCGCTCGCCTCCTTCCTGAAGGTCCCCCCGGCTCGTATTCTCGTCATTCACGACGACATGGACCTGCCCGCACACACCCTGCGCCTGAAGGTCGGCGGGGGAGAGGGCGGCCACAACGGCCTGAAGTCCCTCACGCAGCACCTGCATACCCGTGATTACGCGCGCCTGCGCATCGGCGTCGGGCGTCCCCCGGGGCGCATGGATCCCGCTGACTATGTGCTGGCCGCCCTGCCCTCCAAGGAACGCCCCGACTGGGACGTGACCTTCGAGCAGGCAGCTGACGTCGTCGAAGACATCGCGACCAAGGGTTTTGCCCCCACCCAGATGGCCCTGCACACCGGGTCCTGAACAAGGTGGTGCCCCACGTTGGGCACCACCGCGTACCCTCACCGCGAAAGGCAGCGCGTGCTACTTACCGGACTCCTCCCGGACATTTCTACCGATCCCGCGATCGAGACGGCCACCGACTCCATCGAGGCGGGCGGCTCGGGCACAATCGTCGCCCCTGTCGGTATCCGACCGCCCCTCCTCGCAGCTGTCGCCACGCGCGCGGCAACGCCGCTCGTGGTCCTCACCGCCACCGGGCGCGACGCCGAGACGCTGACCAACGCCCTGGCCTCGTGGATCCCGGGTGTCGCGATGCTGCCCGCGTGGGAGACCCTGCCCCACGAGCGTCTCTCGCCCCAGGTTGACACGATGGCGCGCCGCATCGCCGTCCTGCGCCGCCTCGTTCACCCGGTGGCCGGAGACGAGAGTGCGGGTCCGATCTCGGTCCTCGTCGTCCCCATTCGCGCGTTCCTCCAGCCGATTATCTCCGGCCTGGCAGACCTCGAACCCGTGCGCGTGCGCACCGGCGATATCCTGGGCCTCACGGACGTCACAAACCGACTGGCCGAGCTCGGCTACGAGCGTGTCGACATGGTCGAAGGACGCGGCCAGATGAGCGTGCGCGGCGGCATCCTCGACGTCTTCCCGCCCCAGGAACCCCACCCCCTGCGCGTGGAGCTGTGGGGCGACGAAGTTGACGACATCCGTGCCTTCTCCGTCTCCGACCAGCGAACCCTCGGCGAGGCCGCCGACGGAGTGTGGGCTGTACCCTGCCGCGAACTGCTCCTCACGCAGGCTGTGCGTGCCCGCGCCCGCGAGGCCGCCGACCGCCTGCCCGGTGCCGCCGAGATGCTCAGCCTCGCCGCCGAAGGAATCGCGGCCCCCGGCATCGAATCCCTGGCCCCCATCCTGGTGTCCGGCATGGACTCCCTCCTCGACCTGCTGCCCGCAGGCTCAGCGGTCCTCGCCTCCGACCCCGAACGCATCCGTGCTCGCGCCGCCGACCTCGTCGCCACGACCGAGGAATTCCTTGCCGCCGCGTGGAGCGCCGCAGCCGGGGGAGCCGACACCCCCCTCGAGGCCTCCAAGGCCTCGTTCCTCGACCTGGGAGACCTGTGGGGGAGCGGGACGCGGCCCTGGTGGGAGCTCACCGACCTGCCGCCCGCCGACCTCGCCTCCGCCATCGACGAGGCCGACTCGCCCTCAGCGGACGGCCCCGCGCCCGTCGTCGTCTCACCCACCCTCATGCGCGTGGGAGCCCGCGACGTGCACCCCTACCGCGGAGACTTCGCCCGCGCCGCCGCCGACCTCACCGACCTGGCCAGAGACGGCTGGCGCATCGTCGTTACCACCGAAGGCCCCGGCCCCGGCCGACGCATCCGATCTATCCTCACCGATGCCTCGTGCCCGGCCGCGCTCGCGGACAGCGTGGAAGCGAGGCCCGACCCCTACCTCGTCACCATCACGACCGCGCAGGCCGGCGTCGGCTTCGTCGCGCCCCACCTGAAACTCGCGATCCTCACCGAGGGCGACCTGACCGGTCGCGTCGGAGCCACCACGCGCGACATGCGGCGCATGCCCTCGCGCAGGCGCAAGGGCGTCGACCCCCTGACCCTGCACCCCGGGGACTACATCGTCCACGACCAGCATGGCATCGGGCGTTTCATCGAGCTGGTCTCCCGCACGATCGGGCGTGGGGACGCGGCCTCCACGCGCGACTACCTGGTCATCGAATACGCGCCCTCCAAGCGCGGCCAGCCCGCCGACCGGCTCTTCGTGCCCACCGACGCGCTCGACCAGATCTCCAAGTACACCGGATCCGACGAGCCCTCCCTGACCAAGATGGGCGGCGCCGACTGGGCCAAGACCAAGGCCCGCGCGAAGAAAGCCGTCAACGAGGTCGCCAAGGAGCTCATCCGCCTGTACGCCGTGCGCCAGCAGACCAAGGGCCACGCCTTCGGCCCCGATACGCCCTGGCAGCGCGAACTCGAGGACGCCTTCCCCTACGTCGAGACACCCGACCAGCTCGTCACCATCGATGAGGTCAAGGCCGACATGGAAAAACCCGTCCCCATGGACCGCCTGCTCACCGGCGACGTCGGCTACGGAAAGACCGAAATCGCCGTGCGCGCCGCCTTTAAAGCCATCCAGGACGGCTACCAGGTTGCGGTCCTCGTGCCCACGACCCTGCTGGTCACCCAGCACGCGGAGACCTTCGCCGAACGCTACGCCGGGTTTCCCGTGCACATCGGTACCCTCTCGCGCTTCTCCACCCCGAAGGAAACCGAAGAGGTCAAGGCGGGGCTGGCCTCGGGTAAAATCGACCTGGTCATCGGCACGCACTCCCTGCTGACCGGCACCGTCTCCTTCAAGAAGCTCGGCCTGGTCATCATCGACGAGG
>ERZ772961.888-NODE-888-length-11450-cov-3.173409_pt1 | contig 11450 bp, 16 predicted proteins | sample MGYA00580677_ERZ772961 | MGnify/ENA primary metagenome ERZ772961 (study PRJEB29015, sample SAMEA2738088) | human oral metagenome | biome: human oral; feature: human-associated habitat; material: saliva | place: China | collected 2227 ... | reverse complement strand
ACTACCATATTAAGGAGTTTCCAGCAATTAACAAGATTTGTCATTCCAGTATTGCTACTAGACGGCCCTTCAAAATATCTGCCAAATATTTCATTAAGGCGGACTAATCTGAGCATGTTTTCCTTTTGTGTTCTAGTAGTATCGAAAACTTGCTACCACGTTCTTCAAAGAACTGCTTACTATCACTAGTAAGAACAGACTATATCTTCAACTAAAAATTAACTTTCTAGTTGCGTAGCGCTTCCAACAGCCATTTATTTTCTTGCTGCTGTACTCTACTCTGTTAGCTTTATTTCTAAAGCCCATTTCGATAGTCGTTGAACGGTTTTATAAGAGTTTTTAGCTGTATATCTTTAGTATACAACTTTTATAATTAGTGTATTTTAAATAAAAAGCTAAAATGTACCAGCGAAAGTAGTAGAAAAAGCCCTATTGGAACAACTAATTTTTAATATGTTAAAGTTCAGAAATTTAGTTATAGAAAGATTATTAGATAAACTAAGAGAAATTGATATAGGAAATTTTAATAAAAAATTAGTATTTGAAGATTTAGACGAAATTAGATTTAAAACCGTCGCAAAAACAGTTAAGCTAAATATTGGGCTGAAGAATATAGAAGGCTATATTAAAATCCTTAATGGTAATAATGTAGTTTATTATAATAAAACTAATTCCAGTTTTTGGAAAAGTGCTAATACCTTAACTTTAAATGTAAATAGCACGGAGGAGATAATTATAAAAGCGGCATTCATTACCCACTTTAGCTGTAACGATAACCAAATTACAGAATTAAATTTAAGTAAGTCGAAACATTTAGACTGGCTTGAATGTAGAAATAATTTACTAACAAACTTAGACTTTACAAAAAAAAATATTTATCTAATAAACTGTGATAATAATAAACAGCTAGCAAATATAAGTTTCAATAGCAATAATATTGAAACAAAGTCATTAAGTTATCATAATACAGGTATAAGTGTCTTAGAGTTAAATAAATTACCAAATTTAGAAAGTCTAAATTGTTCATTTTGTGCTAATATCTCAGCTATAGATATAAGTAATAATAAAAAATTACAATCAGTAATATGCAATAATTGTTCACTATCTACTTTGAATATAGATAATAATCCAAGACTAGCGTATTTAAATTGCTCTAATAACAAGATTACAGCTATTAATACTAGTAAAAACCAAAAACTATGGTTACTGGGGTGTAATAATAACAAATTAGAAAATTTAGATATTAAAAATAATGAAAATATAAAAATTTTAAATTGTAGTAAAAATAAACTTAAGAACCTGGATATTTCTGGCAATCCTAAGCTTTTAAACATTAATTGTTATAAAAATTTACTTGATAGCAGCGCCCTTATCAATTTACTTAATCAGTTACTTAAAATTGAGTCGAATGAAAGAAAATATTTGTTTATAAATGATAATTTGCATTCTGACTTATCAAATCCAAAAGAATTAGCTGACGCTTTAAGGAAACTTAAGGAAAAAGGCTGGGAAATGCTTTATGGGTAAAAAAGACTTAAAAGTGTTCGAATTCTTTTAAGTCTTTTCTTGAAGTTTCTTAGATTTTGTTACTTTTAGCTTTGTTTCTGATTGTCCTATTTCTAGGATTTCCCAGAAGTTAAGCAGCTTTTTATACTGTCTAGAAAATTTAACAGTAAGAATCTCATCAGTAGGGATAATTGTGGACGGGACTTTGAAAACAGGTTTACCGCTAAGTTCACCCATTTTGTGAGCACCCTGGAAATACTGTGCACCACGGTTGCTGAAGTGCTGATTTAACTTAAGATAAGTACCAGCTGACGGACCGCAGACAAGACGAGATACACCACCACGATTTCATTAATGTTCCAACGAAAGCGCAACTTTTCGCTGCTGTTCTTAAACAATACAATTTTCCTACTACTAAAAATTGTTTTAAACAGCTTAGCATTACTGCTAAGATCAGACTATATCTTAGTCTTTTTGGTATAGGATTATAATAATTAGTGCTTTAATAGAAAAAAGTAGAGGCTATTTTAAATCAAGCCTTAAAATTGTACTGCCACAATCATATATTCTATAAAAATGTTTAATGAAACACATAGAACGTGATGACAAATTACAATTTTTAAATTCTGGCCATTTTTCTATACATTTTTGCCTTGTAAGGTCTTTTGCTTCTATTCTAACTTTTCCATTTGTATAGAAAAACTTTGGTTTAGTATTTTTAATTACTCTAAACCCATAATCTATATATTCGTCTATAAAAGCTAATCTGCTATCCACTTCAGAGTCTATATACTCCATTCTAGATTTTTTAGCTTCTTTAATAATGTTATCAAAAATAAATTTAAAATCAACATAATGATTTAACAGAGTAGCTAGTCCAACTATTTTCCAGAATTTAAACTTTGTATTTTCTTTTATAGCAATACACTGCACTAGATTATTGAAATCATAGAGTCCAAAATACAAATCTACATCAGAACTATAAAAGACCGAATTTTCTTCAAAGAATAACTCGGCATCATTCTGGCTCACCGGTTTAAAATTTAGATGTTCTAATTTATATTTTTTAAAAAATCTTCCAAATATTGACAAAATAAATGCCTCACAAATTAATTTTTTAGTTTCCCACTCATCTGAGAAAAATTGTAACAATTTAATTCCTTTTTCCTTACATAGAAGAAGCTTATTTAAATGGCAAATTTTGGCTTCATCCTTTTTAAAAGCTTCAGAGTGCCAAATATTACCATGATGTTCAACTGCTATTTTAGAGCTGTATGATACAGCATCTAATTCCTTTCCATCTAGCAGTATTCTATCATTTAGCTTTATATTTCTGTCACAATACATAATTAAAAAATTTTGTAATTCTTTTTCAGGATTTGATGTGCCTTTTGCTCTACTTCCATCAGTCCACTTTTTAAGATTTTCCTGGCCTTTTTCAGTTTGATAAAACTTTTGCATTGCTAGCCTAGTCTTAGAAGAGGTGACACCTGGATTATTTTTATGCCAAAGTTTCATGCTTTCACTTATTTGTTTCTTAAGTTCTGGCCTTTCTGCATATGTTTTTCTTAGAGATTCAGCTTGTTTTAAGCTAGCCTCTTTAGACCTCGGATTTTTAGAAAATGCAGCTTTAACGCTTTCTGAAGTTTTTAGCCTATTTTCTTCTTTTTCATAATAGGTTTTTGCTGTATAAGATAGCTTCTGTTTTGTTTCTTCTGATACATTGTGACCTTTCATAGCTTCTGAAAATTCTTTTTTGTGTTCAGCATGCCATTTTTTAAATCTCTCAGACGTTTTCTTAGCTATAAGTGCTTTTCGTTCTTCTTGTGATAGCGAATTCCAAATTGCGTAAGTTTCTTCTATTGAAGAAGTACCAAAGTCGTCTTTATATTTATTATGAAATTTTTCTTTGCGTTCTCTTGTCAAAGTTAGTATTTCCCAGTTAGTAAGCAGTACTTTTTTAGGATAAAAAAAATAGGAGGTTACCAGCCCCCTATTCAGCATCCTACACCAAGTTAAGACTCCACCCATTTCCACAACCATAAGCTTGTTGTGTACTCTACTCAGTTCCGAGCTATAAGCCCGTCTTTTCGATAGTCGTTGAGCTTTAACCTTGCTTGCTATTTTTAATTAGTGATATTTGTTTCAGAAGAGCTCTTTTTCCTACAATGTTTACATAAAAAATCATTAAAGTGAGTAGCTAGATAATAGGTTGTATAAACATCTATAGAACAAGACTTGCAAACGTAATGTAATTTTACATTGTCATTTCTATACTGAAATACATCATCCTTAGAAGTATATTCAACTATTTTTCTTTTAATATCTTTCTCATTTTTAAGTCTGAATTGTTTTAAATAATTTTTACCAAACTTTTTAAATATTGCTAGTTTGCATTCTAATAAGTCTTCTGACTTCTTTTTAAATTCCTCAGAGTATATATGAAATAGTAAGTCCTGTTTTTTCTTAAAAAACTTGTCCTTATACTTATATTTGTAGCCAGATTCTTGTTTTGATTTTTTCTTTTTTATTTTTGGCTTAGCCACCGTATTTTCTTTTTTATATAGTCTAACAGCATTTTTTAATTTAGAGTATAAAGTATTCCCGGGTAGTAAAGAAACTATTTCTAACTCGTCTATTGTAAGATATTTTTGTATATATATTTCTTTTGTATATTTATATAAAAGCTTACCATTTGGCGCAATCTTTTTTATAATTTTGTTTTCGATTTCAGTCATATAAGATATATTAGCCAACAACTTTATGCGCATTTAAAAAAATTTTTAACATATTGTACTATATTTGAGGTAAAATCTGCGCTCATAGCAAAATTCTTATCAGGAAAAAGATTACATTTTATAAAATCTGAACTATAATTAATTGTAAGGCTGAATCTTTCATAATCCCTAAAAAAAAGATAAGTAGAAATATTCTGACATAATCTATCTGGCCATTTAATAGAACATGAGCTCGTTTTAATTACACTTATGCCATTCCTTTTAAACCAGTCATAGTTTTCTAAACCTATAATATGAAAAAATTCTTCCTTCTTTATTGCATTTCTATAAGCCTGCAGAATAGTTTCATTTATAATAGTTCTATCAGCCTGTTTTATTTTATTTTCTTTTGCAGCTTCGGCTAAAATAGTATTTATAAGCTTAACTTTCTTAACATCCTTATTTTTAAGACTTTTCCAAAAATCAAAAGGCCAAATTCCAGAAATGAGCAAATTGTAATTTATAGCTGCTAAGTATATTTGATTACTAATCTTTTCCATTTAAAAATACCGCTATTTTTAATCTTTCTCCAAATACTCTATAATAGCATTAGAAAATGATTCTTGGTTTAAAAACATATAATCATAGAAATCACCTTTGTAGTGCATTCCATCATACTCTAGAGTAATAATCCTTCTATCAAAGTCGTTCTTTATAAATATAATTTTTGCCTCTCTTTTTCTTTTTTATGTGTGTACTTCTAACACTTTAGCGTATATATGATTTTTCTGTATAAACTTTACTAAGTTATATTCTGCAAAATAAAATATTTGCTTTAACAGCTCATTACAATCGGATACAATAGTATAATAAAGCTCCGGAATTTCTAATTGATTAATTACTTTAGAAACTTCGCCTTTAATTTTTTCATCAATAAAAAACGACTTTACTGAAATATCTTCCGGTTCACTTTCTATAAGTAACTTTAGCCCTATGCTAAAAGTATTTATAAAAGAAACACTAGTATCTTTTATCTCGTCAAAAAATATATCGGAATATCTATTTTTATATTTCACTATAAGATGATCTATAGCAAATTGTAGCCCTTTTTTAAAATCTGCTCCAGGTATTATTTTTTCCAAAATTCTTCCACCGGCTTCCATATTATAATTTCTCTGAGACTCTTTCCATTAGGCTCAGGCAATGCTAATTTTCCAGCTCTTACAAAGAGAAAATAAAGCTCAAAATATTTCATAAAGTCATCTATATCACCAAATGCTATATAATTATCGCTATCAAACATCTCTAATGTTCCACCATTTATATATAAACTAGAGGACCTATAATTACCAAAATCTACGTTAAGCTTTATAAAAGCTTCAATTTTCTTCGGCTTACATGTCTCTATGCTTACTGCAGCTTTATTTTTTATTAAAAAATTTAAAATTTTAGTATTATGTTTTGAAAGGATAAGATAATTTACAAGAGACTTTTCAAATTCTGAAGTATAATTCTTAGGTAAAACCATATTATTCCAATCATTATCTGAAATCGGAATATCTAATTCTGATAAACCTAAGCTTTGGTCTTTACTTATAGTCAAAAGTTTCCGTATAATTATACCTAAATAATAATTATCCACTGGATCACTAAAAAATGCCAATTTTACTCTTCTATCACGTTTTATACTAACCCCTATACCGAGAGCAGCATGGAAGGCTCTAGTAAAAACTTGATTTGGTATAACTAGTTTATCCTGAGACGACATATATATTATATGTTTTTCCAAGTTAGTCTATCTAAGTGTGAGAAAAACTAAGTAGCCCGCAATTCCTAAAGATAATAACAAAGAATATAACTTAAGTCTTTTAAGTGAAGAAGCTAAAGATTGATACTGAATTACAAGAAGATTTATTTTAGTAGTAAGTGTGTATATAGCCTTTTCATTATCTACTATTTTACCATCTTGATTTTTGTCTGTAGACCGTCTTAAAAAGTTTTCATTTTCTAATGAAAGAAGACGTTCATTCTGTTTAGAGTCTACTTTATTTTGATTTAAAAATCTTTCAATATCAGCTTTTAAGTTATCATTTATCATATTTATAACTTTTATGCTAATTTCTGGATTCTTTCTAAGATCAGCTATTGCTTTATCTAAAGATTGTTTTAATGTTATAAACTTGAAATTGCAGTCCTTCATTAACTTGCTGTCATTTTCTATAGTTTTTTCAACATCTTCTGATAAAGACTGGATAACTTTTTTTAAAGCATTAAGCTGGGCTTTATCAATACCAGCTTTTTTAAGTTCTCTAAATGAATTTTTAAGTTCCTCTAGCGCTTTATCATGTGAATAAGTTCTACCTAATAAATCAGAAGCAACCGTTCTTATTGTTTCAGTATGAGCATTACTTATAAGCTCTAATTCTTTTAGCTTTTCTTCTTGAGCTTTATTTACTTCAGTGTTTTCTAGAATCTTCTTATCTTGCTCTAAGTCTTTCTCTACTTTGCCAAGTTTTTCCAAATCAATACTTGAATTTTTAGACATGTCTAATTTCTCCTTTTCTATTTTTAGAGAAAATTAGTTTAAAAATTAAGAAAAACTTTAAGTGAAATTTAAACTGGGTTATTCTTATATGCTAATTTTACTAAATCGTCTATTTTCCACATAATGTAACTTGATAATGCTGCTTTAGTTCCTAAAAATCTCTCATTTAAGAGAAAGCCTTTATTATATCTTTTAATAGAAAAAGTTATTGAATAATATTCATCTACAGTAAATGTTACAATAGTAGAGTTTATACTTTGAATATCAAAATGTATACCAATAAGCCTAAAAATTAGAAAATTTAGAATACTTACATCTAAGAATTCATTTATAGCTTCATATTTTTTAATTTCTTTTGAAAACAAACTCCATAAACTTACTGGTATTATAAGCTTCTTAAAATAATTATTTATCTTTCTTTTAGTTTTTTTGCTAAATATAAAAACTGATGGTTCTAACTTCTGTAAACGCAAAGCAACTGCAACCGCTATAATTTCATCTTCATTATCTTCATCAAAATCAAAAGGCGCAGCAGGGTTTTTCATAAATGATAGAATTCTTTTTGAGGACCTATAGCAGGCTAATCTATAGCCTTCCATATAACAGCTATTGCTTATCTTCATGTACTCTGCTATTTTTGAAATATTTTGAGTTTATATAACTCTCTAAATAATGAGAAAATGCACCTACTGTAGAAAAATGCATTTCATTACAAATTACTTTTTCAGAACGTTTTGAAAGATTAAATTCTTCTATAGTATACTCATTGATATAAAGAAGTAACTTAGCGTCTATTTCGCCCTTCTTATCAGTATTATTCTTGAAGTAAACAAACTCTATGTCAATGAAATTGTTTACTATAAAACTATAGCGTTTATAGTCTATAAATTGTGAGGTTTGTTCCAATATTTTTAAATATTTTTTATAAGTATTCCTAAAATTATTTGGAATTGCTACTCTTTCTAAATAATCTCTTTCTTCTATTGGATTTAATGAAAAATAATTCCCATAATCTGTCAAAATTACTATAGACTTACCCGCTATTTTATACATTATAGCCCAAAATAGTTTTATATCTTCATGATTAGAAACTTTCAACATCATTTCTTTTTTAAAGAAAAGTTTACTTACTTCGTGTCCAAAAAGTATAGAAAGACATTTCCAATATTGTCTTTCCTCAATATGAATTAAATTATCCATTTCTAGCCTTTCCAAATCGTTTTCTTAAATCACTCTCTATAGAATTCCTTAAAGTACAAATGTTAGTAAAATGTACATTTTTATAGATAAAAGTATCTGAATTCTTTAAATACAAAATAGTTATAACATATCTGTCATAAGCTGATTTATCAAATAAAATTTTAGTAAGCCTACTCTCACCATCATCGGAATTTTCATCTTTTAAAACTTCTATATAAACTGATTCATCTTCTAAAAATTTAAGAACTGATAAATGTGAGTATCTCATAAATATTTTATAAAGAAGAACTTTTTTATGATATTCCTGTAAAATCTCATCCGGTATTTCCATATTGGATATAAAACTTGAAATAGCTCTTTTAAAAGCCGAACTCCCCATATCATAATTGCTAAGTGGGCATCTAAGAATAGATAGCATTATCGCCCAAATAATAAAATGAGTTTGATAGTCATCAGTATCTTGATACTCTAATATAGTAGGAAGATTTCTTGGCATGCCATCAAAATCCCTAGATAATTTCTCATCTACAGCAAGTTCTAAGCCTTTTTTATAAAAGCCATTAGGAATATACATAATAATTATATGTTTTTCATAGGGCCTTTTAGAAATTTTTCTAAATCAATCTTAACAGCAGTAACCAAATTCCCTTTAGTAATTACATTGTTGTATATAACAAGGTCATCTGCTTTTTTTTCTATTTTAACAAAGAATGTATTAAATTCGTCAATATGAAAAGCAAATTCCGCTAAACTACAATAGTCAGTAGTCGTATGTTTTAAAATCTCAACAGATATATGATGTTCATTAAGGAATGAGTAGAGTGAGTAGTCTGCAAAATAGATATTAAAAATTTTTAAGAGGGCTAACTTTTTATTATATAGGTTATATAGACTATCAGAAATAATTAAATATCGATTCATTAATAATTTAATTCTACTTTTTGTAAGTTCATTACCAGCGTAGTCATCTATGCTATATCCGGTAAGTTTCATAGCTATCGCTATGCTGAATATAATACTTTCATTGGCTCTATCAACTTTCGGTATCACTATTTTGCTATCGATCTTATATAAATGTACTAATGTTTGTTGAAGAGCTATACTTAATCCCGCTATATAATCCTCATTTGGAATTTCTATTATGTTCATATATTTTTAAGATTTTAAAATTAAAGCTTTTAAATCTTTCTTCACCTCTTTACCAAGTTCATCTTTGTAAGAAAATCTTCTATCCTTATAAATATAAAAACCGTTGTTTGTTCTTTCTAAATTTAAATAACAATAAAAATAATTATTAGCTAGAAAATAAAATCTAGTAGTTTTATTAAAACTGCCAAACCCACTCCCAAGAAACTTGGGAAGTATAAAATTATTTTTTAAATAATCTAAAAAGTTACGATTAAAAAAGTATGACATCACTGTTAAAGTAGTTGCCCTTTCATCAAATATTTTTTGTAGCGTATCAGGAATTTCTATATAATTATCTCTGCAAATTTCAATTTTTCTTTTAATGCTTTCACATCCATCAAAAGCATCATCAACATTATCACCAGTAAGTTTGAGCATTATTGCAATTTTATGTATAAATGGTAGATTATTACCGTCAGACTCTAATAATTCGGTTCGCCAGCAAGTTCCATACACATCATCAATATGCTGATTTATTGCCAAGTTAAAACCTGCTCTATAATCCCAATTAGATACCATTTTTATACTGCCCTATAGCTATTTCTTTTTCACTTCTGACAGAATATAATCAGAAAGCTCTTTTTGATTTTCAAAAAATCTTCCATTGCCATAGTATGTTTTATTACTAGAATATTCTAAATCAAACTCTAAAAATTCTCTATTGCTTATATGAAGCAGGAATTTAGCAGTTACATTGCAATATATATCTACTTTATAATAGGAAATTGTTATAGAAATATTTTTATCTATAAGAAAATCGTATAAAGACCAATGAAAGAAAAGTGCTATTTTTTCCATTCGCTCTGCTTTTCTATTATAGTTTTCTCTTAAAGAATAATGAACCTTTACTGCTTCTACTAACTTAATCATTCGTATACTAATGCCTGGCTCCATATGATAGTTTTTTAAGCTATCGCCAAGTAATTTCACAACTATAGCCCACACTTAAGTAAGCCATCTTCTGGTCCATTATCTTTATTCCTTCTTATGTATTTTAAAGCAGAAAAACCATTAAAAAGTGCCATCTTTTTTCTTCTTAGTGCTAAGTTATAAGCTGCTATGTAGTCTTTATTTGCTATTTTCATCTATAGAAGCCTTTCTTCAATTTCACATTCTACGGCTGATAGCAGTCGTATATAGGTATCAAATTCTTGCTTTCCGTATTGAGAAGAAACTTCCATTTGACTTAAATTCAACTTTATGTATAAATATTTATAATCATAGCTTTCAAAAAATACTTCTAACTCCCCTTCTGGCCAAGTTACAGAGTCTCTTATTATTTTGAAATAAATATAATTATCTTTTAGAAATGAAGGAAATAGACCATCATACATTTTTTTAAGAGATGCTACTGCTTTTTGCTTTTCTTTAAATTGTTCTGTTAATAGTACTGGGACTTCAATTTTGTTCATATTAGACAGAATGTCTTTTTTAGTTTTACCGCTGTTAAATTCCCATGTATTAACATCATAACCAGCAAGTAAGAACATTAGCGCCCAAGCTTTGCAATGTTGCTGATAACTTAATGAAGGGTTGAAATACTCTACTGCTCTTTTTGGCAGATAGTAAGACTCATTTATCATTGCTGTTAATGCTATATCATAGCCTGTTTTATAAACAATATTACTGGTCATTTTATCTTTCCAATTTTAATTAGAGGCATATCTTTAATAATTTGCTGGCTGAGTGAATTTCTAATAATGAAAAAGTTACCATTATAGTAGAGCAAACCACGTCTTGCTTTGTCAACATGAATAATAGAACTGCTATAATCTGAGAATTGTAATTTTAATTCTAAGCCTTTTTGATTATTTTCATATTCTGTTTCACTTATAATTTCTGCTTTTATAGAATTTTCTATTAAGTAGTCATATAATAAAGGGCTAAAATAATTTTTAAATATATCTATAAATTCTACTTCTTTTTTAAATGAGTCTAATAAATTTTCTGGAATCTCAGCCTTATTTATAATGCTTAGTATTTCTTTTTTATTTTTCTCATTTATTTCATATTCTTCTATGCTATAGCCAGTAAAAACTAAGGAAATAGCAAATTGTATAATAGTATATCTTTTTAAAAGACTGTCAACAAATAGGCCCATTTTACTTAGATCACCAAGCTCATAAGACCTAGCATAAACTTGTTCAATAGCTATTTTGTGACCAAGTCTATAATCCACATTAGAAATATACATTGCCAAGTTCTATTCTCCAAGTTTAATTTTAGAAATTATATGTTTACTAAGGGCATTTTTTGATATAAAGAAACCACCATCATCAGTAACATATCCTATT
>ERZ772961.883-NODE-883-length-11483-cov-2.574904_pt1 | contig 11483 bp, 8 predicted proteins | sample MGYA00580677_ERZ772961 | MGnify/ENA primary metagenome ERZ772961 (study PRJEB29015, sample SAMEA2738088) | human oral metagenome | biome: human oral; feature: human-associated habitat; material: saliva | place: China | collected 2227 ... | reverse complement strand
TTCCATCAGCTACCACTCCGTCCGCTCAAGGCACTCGCAAGTGATTGGTTACGTTTGATTGCAACTGCCGCCAGGGCGCCCTGCTTTGGGGGCCCTGGCGGCTAGTCTATCGCGCAAAGCTCATTCCACTTGGCGCATTAGCGCCGAGAGTAGCTCCGTGTGGGCCTGTGGCCAGCCCACCAGCACGCTACCGGGGTAGCGCACATCCAAAGGCGTGCCGTCCAGGCGAGTAAATGTCACGCCGCTTTCTACACAGATCAGGTACGCCGCTGCGATGTCCCAGGGAGATACCCACATGTGTACAAAGGCGCCAGCCCTACCGGCAGCCACCTCCACGCATTCAAGCGCCGCCGAGCCGTAGCGGCGGTGTCCGCGTGATTCCACCAGGCAGCGCGTCAATCGCGGCAAAGCCATGATTTCCTTAATGTCGGTGATGATCACAACCTCACGCCGCCCACGCGTCTCATTGACCCGCGCCAGTGGCTGCCCATCACAGTAAGCCCCCTGCCCAGCGATAGCCGTATAGGTGAGCCCAGCGACGACGTCGACCACTACCCCCAGCACTGGGCGCCCATCCTCGCACAGGGCCAAAGAAATGGCGTAGTCGCGGTGAGTGGTTACGTAGTTCATGGTGCCATCAATGGGGTCAAGCACCCACACCCGCCCCGCAAATGAGCTGACAGAGTGGCCTTCCTCCCCCAGTAGCGGGTAGCCCGTGGCCGCCACCAGCTCCTCACTGATGTAGGCCTCAATGCGCTTATCCACCGCCGTAACCAGGTCATTGCGGTTAGATTTGGTTTCAACATCCAGCTCAAAACCGGGATCTAGGACAGTCTGGCGCACCCCAGCCAGCAAGTCGCAGACTAGCTCCAGCAAATCCTCCAAAGCCAGGTCCTTAGCCTCGCCAACCTTGCTCAGCGCAGCTTTAGCCTCGCCAGACTCATCCACTTTGGCTTCAGTCGCTTTATCAGCCGCCATTTTTAGCCTTCCTTCTCGCCTTGGGCGTCTTCACCGTCTTTGCCGTCAGCGCCAGCAAAAGCCCGGTCGGCACGGATCATGCGCTCCTCAAACAGCGCCACCAGCAACAAGCAGGCCAAACCAACCGCCGCCGAAATAATCAGCACCGTAAAGGTAGAACCCCAACCGTGCAGGTTGTAGCCCAAAATGTTAAGCCCATCCTCCTCAGGGTCAGCGATATAGCCCAACATCACCTTGGCCATGGAGTCACCAAAGATGTAACCAAAAGCGCGCGGCACGGCGTTAACCACCACCGTGGCAGTCTTGGGCGCAAAGCCAATCACGCAAATACCAATCAGAGTTACCGGCCCAAAGATCAAGAAACCGATAAAGAACAAAGACACGTAGACCGCCGTCGGCGTAGTGGCCTGGGAGTAGGTGAGAATCGGGATAATCACCAGGCCCAAACCAATTGCGGCGGTAAACGCGCGCCTACCACCCAAACGGTCAGAGAAGTAACCCCACAGTAGCGAGCCAGCCAAACCACCCAGCTCCAGGCCAACCGTAGAGTTAACCGCCCACTGCTTGCTAAAGTGCAGCGCCTCAGAGGTGTAAAGCACGTTCCAGTTATCAATACCGATACGCACCGAGTAAGCCGCCACGTTTGCAATGCATAGGAACCAGATGGCCGGGTTTTTAACCACGTAATTCCACACGATCGCACCCTTAGACATGGAGGTGGCGACAGTGTCTACCTTGGATTCAGGCTCACCAAAAATAGCCTCAGGCTTGTCCCAACCAAGCTCGCCGGGCTCATCTTTACCAAACCACATGCCCCACAAACCAATGGGGATACAGATCAGTGCGGGCACAATAAACATGCCGGCCACACCGCCACCAAAGAAGGTGTTGGCACCCCACAGGGCCAGCGCACCGGCGATCATGGCACCAATGTTGTGCGAGGCGTTCCACCAGCCGATAAAGCGCCCACGGTATTTACGTGGAGTCCACCGGTTCATGGTGGAGTTACAACAAGGCCCACCCGGCGCCTGCGCTAAACCGTTTAGGCTCCACAGCAGCACCATGATGCCCATCGGGTGGTTCACGCTCAGCAGCACCCCACCTACCAGCACACTCACCACGCCGGCACTGACCAGCAGGAAGCCCAGAATGCGTTTAGTGTTTCGCCCATCGCACAGGAAGCCCAGGATCAGGCCGCCAAAGCCGTAGGTGAGCGAGAATGCGAAACCGATCGTACCCAGCTCGGCAGTGCTCAGCCCGGCTTGTTCTTTCAGCAGCGGCTGGGCGGCCTTGAAGTTAGTGCGCAGCAGGTAGAAACCGCCGTAAACCACAATGAGCACGGCGTAAGTCTTTAAAAATTCCCCTAGCCAAGCTTTCTTTTGCTGCTCCAAAGTTAGTTTGGTAGTTCCGGTGCGCAGCTCAAAAAATCGCGTCAGTGCGCCCATACGTAAACCTCCTTGCTTACGAGTTGCCACAGGCCACGGCACCTGCAGCGGAAGTTTCTCCACTATAGCGCAGCGAGGTTAACTTAGGTCACATTTGTTCTACTTATTTAGTGCCGACGCCGCCGCCTGCACATCCGTTAAGTTGCTCTTGCGCTATGGCCGGCCCCGATGGCGACGACGCCGCCCACTCAGGCCTGCGGGCGCAGCTGCACCATTAATGATTCCAGGGCTAGCAGCGGCGAAACATAGGTTTTTAGGCGGGTGCGGCACTGCTCTACAGCGGCCACCCTAGCCAGTGTCTGCTCAGCCGTGGAGTTAGCTGCCACCTGGGCAATCTCTTGTTCCAGATCAAGGTTGACACTGTCTAACTGACTGCCCAGTTGACGTGAAAGCACGTCGCGATAGAAAGACAGCAGATCCACCATGGCCCGGTCTAACACGTCAGTTACGGCGCGTTTAGCGCGACGTTTCTGGTTGTCTTCCAGGGCTTTGATCTGGCCACGCATAGCCGGAGGAATACGGCTCTCCCCCTCTAAACCAAGCGTGCGGATCAGGGCCGCTTTTTCTTGGGCGTCGCGGGCTGTGGAGGCAGCTTCAGCTTCTTTTTCGGCCTGTTCTAGCAGGTCAGCTGCCGCGAAAACGGCGTCACCCACACTGCGCAGCGAGATCGGGGCGGACATAAGCGCACGCCGCCGCTCCCAGGCCCCCTCATCTTTGGCCAGGTGCCGGGCCAAACCGATATGGGACTGGCTGGCCCGGGCGGCCCGCAAAGCCAGCTGGGGTTCGGCGCCGTCGCGCTTAACTAAAAGATCAGCCACCGCCTGCGCGCTGGGCACACATAGCCGCACCAGGCGGCAGCGCGAGCGAATGGTGGGCAAAACATCCTCACTGGAGGGCGTACACAGCAACCACACCGTATAGGGCGGCGGCTCCTCAATACTTTTAAGCAGCACGTTTGTGGTGCGCTCATCCATGCGGTCAGCGTCTTCCACCAAGATCACCCGCCAGCGCCCCTGCCAGGGCATCCGCCCGGCCTGCTCGATCAGGCTTTTAACCTCGTCGATGGTGATAATCATGCGGTCGGTGGCTAGACGCACCACATCGGGGTGAGTGCCGGCCAGGGTTTGGCGGCAGCCCTCACACTGGCCGCAGCCAGGCTCAGCGTCAGTACATTCAAGGGCTGCAGCAAAGGCTAGTGCGGCGGTGGATCTACCTGATCCGGGCGGGCCGGTAACTAGCCAGGCGTGAGACATGGCGGCTGTGGGCACTTGTGGGCGTGCCCCTGTGGCGGCGGCCTGGAATGTGGCCACCACCTGCGCTTGCCCGACCAGTTCGTCCCATACGCTCATGCGTCAATAATTCCGCGTTCTTTCAGCAGTTCGCTAACCAACGCGCGCACCTGGGTAGCTATCTGCTCAATTTCAACGCTGGCGTCAATGATTTTTATGCGTTCTGGTTCTTGCTCGGCCAGGCGATTGAACTGTTCGCGCAGGCGATACTGAAATTGCAGGCCTTCAGCTTCAATCGCATCACTCTGGCCGTTGCGAGTGTGTACGCGCTTGGCGGCAAGCTGCGGATCCGCGTCTAGCAGCAAAGTTAAGTGTGGCAGCAGCTCATCGGTGGCCCACAGGGATAGGTCACGCACTTCCTCAGCCCCCAGGCACCTGGCGGCGCCTTGATAGGCCACAGAGGAGTCAATGTAGCGGTCGGTTACAACCACCTGACCAGCCGCTAAGGCTGGATTGATCAGCTCATTTACGTGCTGAGCCCGGTCGGCTGCGAACAGTAGCGCCTCGGCTTTGGCGGTTATTTGTGTCCGCTGTGCATTTTCCGACGCCGTCCCCAGCAGCAGGGAGCGCAGCTGGGCACCCAGGGCGGTGGCGCCAGGCTCGCGGGTGCGACGCACGCTTACCCCCTGGTCTTCAAGCCAGTTGGTAAGCAGCTCTACCTGGGTGGTTTTGCCAACCCCGTCGCCGCCTTCGAAGCTGATGAAAACTCCGCGCCCCATTTAGGCCTCGCTAGCCTCAGCGGCCTTGGCTGCGCTGGCCTTAGACGCCGAGGTTTTGCTGGTGGCAGCCTTGGCGGCGCTGGTTTTGGTACCAGCAGCCTTGGTGCCAGCAGTCTTGGCGCCCGCAGCCTTCTTAGTGGCAGTCGACTTTGTGGCAGTCTTCTTCTCGGCGGCCTTAGTGGCAGCCTTGGTAGTGGCCTTCTTAGTGGTGGTCTTTTTAGCTGTGGTCTTAGTTGCCGTCTTTTTGGTGGTGGTCTTCTTAGTCGGTCCCTTGGCGCGCTTTTCAGCCAAACGCTCATAGGCCAGCTCAGGGGTAACGGTGGCTGGGTCGTCGTCGCGGCGCAGGGTCACATTGGTTTTACCGTCGGTGAAGTAGGGGCCAAAACGCCCGTCCTTAATAACCACCGGTAGCCCAGAGTTAGGGTCAGTGCCCAGTTCACGCAGCGGGCCCTTGGGAGCAGCTGCGCCGCGCCTACGCTTGGGCTGGCTAAACAGCTCCAGCGCCTGCTCTAGGGTCACCGTGAACAGCTCCGCCTCGGTTTCTAGCGAACGCGAGTCCTTGCCTTTGGTTAGGTAGGGGCCGTAGCGACCGTTTTGGGCGGTGATTTCTACGCCTTCAGCGTCCGTGCCCACCACGCGTGGCAAGCTCAGTAGCTTAAGGGCGTCGTCGAGAGTGACGCTGGACAGGTCCATGTCCTTAAACAAGCTGGCGGTGCGGGGCTTAGGCTTAGCAGCCTTACGGGTACGCTTTTTACCCTCAGTTTCCGCCTCCGGTTCCGGCTCAGGCAAAACCTCGGAAACATAAGGCCCAAAACGCCCGCTCTTAGCCACAATCATGTGCCCAGTTTCGGGGTCAACACCCAGCTCACGGCCATCTTCAGCGGCTACCGCAAACAGCTCGTGGGCCTTAGCTACGCTGAGCTCGTCAGGGGCCAGGTCTGCGGGCACATTAGCCCGCTTACCTTCAGCGCCCTCCAGGTAGGGGCCGTAGCGGCCCACACGCAGGGTGATACCGTCACCAATTTCCATGGAGTTAACCGCGCGAGCATCAATTTCACCCAGGTTATCCACCAAAGTTTTCAAGCCCGCACCGTGAATATTGGCTTGCGGGTCAGCGGCTATATCGCCGTCGTAGAAGCGACGTAGCCAAGCCACGCGTTCTTCTTCACCCAACGCAATACGGTCCAGGTCAGCCTCCATGGAGGCGGTGAAGTCATAGTCTACCATCTGCGCAAAATTTTCTTCTAGCAGACGGGTGACGGCGAAAGCCAGCCAGGTGGGCACCAGCGCCTGGCCCCGGTGATCCACATAGCCACGGTCGCTAATTACGCTCATGATCGAGGCATAGGTGGAGGGGCGGCCAATTTCGCGCTCTTCCAGGGCCTTAACCAGTGAAGCTTCGGTGTAGCGCGGCGGCGGGGTGGTTTCGTGCCCAGAGGCCTGCACCTGGCGGGTTTCCAGCTCCTGGCCAGTGCTTACCTCCGGCAGACGCACATCTTTAGCGTCACCCTCGTAGCGGTCAGCGTCGCGGCCTTCCTCATAGGCAGCCAGGAATCCCTTAAAGGTAATTACTGTTCCCGACGCCGTCAGTTCAGCCTGCTTAAAGCTCACGCCCCCGTTTAGAGGAGCCTGCACATGGATCACAGCGGTGGAGCCGGTGGCGTTAGCCATCTGTGAGGCTACCGTGCGCTTCCAAATCAGCTCATACAGCTTGAACTGCACCGGCTGCAGGGAGTCTTTAACCTCACTGGGGGTACGGAAGTGGTCACCGGCAGGGCGGATAGCTTCGTGTGCTTCCTGGGCGCCCTTGTTTTTGGTGGCGTAAACACGCGGTTTTTCGGCCACATACTGGCTACCGTAAAGCTCACCGATCTGGGTGCGGGCGGCAGATACAGCCTGGCTAGAAAGCGCGGTGGAGTCGGTACGCATATAGGTGATGTACCCGGACTCGTATAGGCCCTGGGCTACACGCATAGTGTCGCGCGAGTTCAGGCGCAGTTTACGCGAGGCCTCCTGCTGCAAGGTGGAGGTGGTGAATGGCGGGGCCGGACGGCGCGTGTAGGGGCGGGTTTCCACCTTGCCCACCTGGGCTTGGGACTGCTCAATAGCCTGCGCCACGGCCTGCGCGTCAGCCTCATGCAGGTGCACCACCTTGGCGGCCTGAGCCTGGGAGGTTAGTGCGGCGTCGTCGGCAAAATCGCGGCCAGTAGCCACCCGGCGCCCATCTAGGGAGACCAGCCGGGTAGCAAACTCACTGTCGTCGGCGGCAAAAGTAGCCTCCACACCCCAGTAGCTGGCGGGAATGGAAGCCATACGTTCACGTTCACGCTCTACCACCAGGCGGGTGGCTACAGACTGCACGCGGCCGGCAGAAAGCCCCTGACGGATCTTGCGCCACAACACCGGGGAAATTTCGTAACCCACCAGGCGGTCCAGGATACGGCGGGTTTCTTGGGCATCTACCCGGTGAATATCGATTTCGCGGGTGTTATCCAGGGCGCGGGTGATGGCTTCACGGGTAATCTCCGTGAAAGTCATGCGGCGCACGGGAACCTTAGGCTTGAGTACCTCTTTTAGGTGCCAAGCGATAGCTTCACCCTCGCGGTCATCATCAGTGGCCAGGTAAAGCTCATCAGCTTCCTTCAGGTGGCGCTTAAGCTCAGCCACCACTTTCTTCTTATCCGGGTTAACCACGTAGTAGGGGGTGAAGTTACCCTCCACGTCCACGGCAAACTTCCCGAAGGGGCCCTTCTTCATATTGGCCGGCAGCTCAGAAGGCTGAGGCAAGTCACGGATATGACCAATGGAGGCCTGGACGTCGTAGTCCGCGCCTAAATAGTTTGAAATTGACTTAATTTTGTTCGGGGACTCGACAATCACGAGCTTGCGTGACACGACTTTCCTCCTACATCCCGGTTCTCTTGCCGCCGCTGAACTAGGCTAGCGAGGCAAGGGCGCGCAGGCTTGCGCCGACACACCTATATATCAGCGTAGCCTAGATTTTATGTAATTTACTTTAAGCCCAGTTTAACCAGGCGCGACATACCCAGGGCACTGACTGCCCCAAAACCGCCCACTCCTACCAGGTAGGCCGTGAACTGCAGGGAGCCAAACAGGTAGAAATTACGGTAACCAGCAGAGGCTAACATCACCACTAGCGCCAAACTCAGGTAGCCACCCAACGAAAGCAGGTAGCGTGCCAGTTTTGAGCCGGGCAGGCCGCGATACTCGTCTGTTCCCCAAGCCCCAGCCGCGAGCGCCACAAAACCCCAGGTGAAGGCCACTGCGGCGGCGGCAATGATGTCTGAGGGGCGGTGCCATTGGCATACCAGGGTGGACCAGCCCATGAAGAAGGTGAAGCCGGCCCCCACCCAGGCGGCAATCACACGCCAGGCGGGCGGCACTACTAGCAGTAGGGCTACGGCAATTGAGGCGGCCACGCCGGTGTGTCCTGAGGGTAGGGTGTTGGCGGCGTCGACGCGTTGACTGTAGCCCCAGTCTGGGCGGGTGAAGACGAAGTGTTTAAGTGCCTGGATGGTTACGTTGGTGCCTACTACGACGGCGGTGGCCCACAGAGCGGCGCGGGGGCGGCGCCTGAGCAGGGCAATGGCTAGGGTGACGATTATGGCCACCACGATTAGCGGCACAGATACGGCGTTTAGTAGCGCGCGGGCCTGGTCATCAATCCTGGCCGCACCCCAGTAGGAGCCTTTGAAGGCGGCGTCGTCGATAAACTGCCCTTCACGCGTGTTTACCAGCAACGCCCACGACCCCCACACCAGCAGGGTGAAAAGTAGGGCGTAGACGCAGGCTATGCGGCGAGCAAGTTTTGACATAACCTCAGACCTTACAGGTAACGAAACGATAAACAACTAATTGTGACCCCAAAGACGCTGTTAGCTAAGTCCGTTTGTGGCAAATTTGCGCACAGGCTTAAGCCGCGCCTGGCGGGGGTAATTTTTGCGCTACGCTGCTTTTAGACGATAGTAACCATCCCTGCGTGAGCAAAAGTCCTGGTGGCGGCCACCATATCGGCTAGGACTGCAGCTGGGTCTTCACTGGTTAGTGAGGCCACGGCGGCCGCGATTTGGGCAACAGTGAGCAGTCCCTCATCTGAGGCGCTCAGTAGGGCCACCTCGGGCATCCCTACCGCAATTACGCGTCCGAACCCTTCGGCTTGGCGGATCACTGGCGCGGTGGGCACGGGCGTGGGGGTGAGGGCTTCTTCTTTGCTTAGGCCTGACGCCGTGTGTAGCTTAAGTGCGGCTACTTGCGCGTCATCTAGGCCGCGTAGGGCTTCGTGGGCGGCAATTACTTGGGCTACGTGTTCGCCTAGCGCTCCTTGGCCGCTGGTGGGGACTTCTTCCAGGACCCGCCAGGGCTCGACGACGGCGCCGGGGGCTGCGGCGTCGCTGGCAGGTTCTTCTGGGGCGGTTTGCCCTTCTAGAGCGGTACCGCCGGGGCCGCTGGTAGCTGCGACGCTGGGGGCATGGAACACCAGGTAGCCCATACCTACGCCGCTTACCTGGCGTGAGTCGAAGTCTTCTTGCCAGGCAGCCAGGGCGTTTTCAAAGGCGACGGCGCTGCGTTCAGGGGTGAGTCCGCCGTCGCGCAGCCACATGGCGGCATACTCCACCGGGTCTTGCACTTCGCGCTGAATAATCCAGGCATCTAGGCTCTTGCCGATCCACTGGTTTACGCTGGTGCGCCAGCTGGTGCCTTCTCGGTGTTCCCAGTTGCCGAGCATGACGGCCACGCCGTCGGGGTTTAGGTGATCTTCCAGCCCACGCACCAGGGCGGGCAGGATGGGCCCACCGGCGTCGCGGTACTCCATTAGCGGCAATCCGGCCTGGCGCACGCTGGGTGGGGTGATCACAAAGGGCGGGTTGGAGACGATCAGGTCAAAGCGTTGGCCAGCCACAGGCTCTAGCAGATTGCCTCGGCGTAGCTGCACGCGGGCGCTATCTACCCCGGCCAGGGCCACGTTGAAGGCGGTAAATTCTAGGGCGCGCGTGGAAATATCAGTGGCCACCACCTGGCGCGCGTGGCGCAGTAGGTAGAGGGTTTGGATGCCGCAGCCTACTCCCAGGTCCAGGGCGGTTTCTACCGGTTTGCGTGGGGTTAGGGCAGCTAGAGTTAGTCCGGCGCGCCCAATTCCCAGCACATGATCGGGGGCAAGGGCTTGGCCGGTGACGAGTTCACCCAGGTCACTGGCTACCCACCAGCGCACAGATCCGTGGGCGTCTTGAGCTTCGTGGGGGCGCAGGTCGACGGCGGGGGCGTAGTGCTGCTCGCTGCTGGCGGTTTGCGTGGGCACCACCAGGCCAATAGAGAGGGCCCCGGCCACGCCGGTGCGCGGCAGAGCGGTTTCGAGGGCGACGGCGCTGACTGGCTCACCTAGCATGAACAGCGCGGTCAGTACCGCCACCTTGTAGTCCGCGACGTCTCCAGCTTGGGATGCGTTGGCAGCTGAGCTGGTGCTATCTGCGCCAGTAGCCGGGCTGGGCTTGTCTGAGCTGGTGCTAGCAGCACTGGCCCTGGTGGCCCCAGTCCCGGCAGCCAGAGCGCGGCGCACTACCCGCAAAGCCGGAGCCCGCAGCTCACGTTGCAAAGCAGCGGCAGCTACAGGCCCTAGTAAAGCCTCCACGCTTTCCACTCCCCAACCCGATTGGGCCAGGTCAGCGCGCAGTAGCGAAGCTTGCTTAGCGGTTAGGCGGGGGGCTTTAGGCATTGGGGCTCCTTAGAATTCCAGATCCACCCAGGTAACTAGATGATCAGAGATAGCTAGCTTAAACGTACCCGAATCGACCACTTGCGCGCTCGGCCCGCCGGCTGGTGCGCCCGACGCTGGTGTGCCTTGGCTTGGCGCAACTGACACGCCTTGAGCTGATGCACCTGCCACTGCGGCAGCTGGTGTGCCTGACGCTGCGGCGACTGGCTGACCTTGAACTGCGGCAGCTGGTTGGCCGGCCGCGCCCAGAGGCGGCAGGGTGTCGGTAAGGAAATGGTCAATGCGCCGGCTTGGGGCAGCCGAAGGGAAAGTAACCCCCTGCCCAAGCTGACGGCCTACCCCAATACGGGCCAAGGCGGCGTCGTCCATATTCATATCCCCACCCAAAATATGGACCCCAGGCAAACCAGCCAGCTTCCACCAGGCGTGGGCCAACTGGCGTCGCGCGGTGGTGGGGTGGGTGGCCAGGTGCACGCTAGCCACATTAAGCGGCACCTGCCCGACGCCGTCGGCCAAAGTAGCCGCCAGCATCAGGCGCGTTGAAGCGGTAAACAGCGCATAAGGCACCTTACCGCCCTCACGGCGCACAATCGTGGGCACACCCCGCCCCAGCCGCTCCACACGCCAAGTTTGCACCGGCAGGCGCGACAAAATAGCGTTACCAAAGCCGCGTAGAGGAGCTAGGGGCTCTAACACCCGCAGCGGGTCGTCACCAAAGGTGCGCACCTGGCTGCGACGCGGGCGGTGACGCAGGCGGTCCACTCCCCCAGCGTAGGTGGCGGCAAAGCGCCAATGCGGGTAATCGGCCTGCTCAGCCAGCAAACCTGCCAAATCTACTCGCCCTGAGCGGTTTTGGTGCAAATCCACTTCCTGCAGCAAAACCACGTCGGCGTTCAGCTCACGCAGCTGACCGGCCACCTGACTGTAAAGCTGGTGAGCAACTTCCGGGCTGTAGGGCTGACCAGAAGCCACCTCGGCTAGCGTGGCAGTGTCATTGGCCCGCCCGTACTGGAGGTTTGCGCTGGCCAGGCGCAGCTTTGTGATCACTCTTTAGGCTCGTCAGCGGCGAAACTTAACGCCACCGAGTTCATGCAGTAACGCTGACCGGTGGGGGTGGCGGGGGCGTCGTCGAAAACGTGGCCCAGGTGGGAGCCGCAGTTAGCGCAACGCACCTCGGTACGTTCATAACCCAGCTTGTAATCTGAGTGCAGCGTCACCGCATCGGTTTGCTTGGGGTCGTAGAAGGAGGGCCAACCACAGCCTGACTCGAACTTGGTGGTGGATTTAAACAGCTGCGCCCCGCAGGCCCGGCAAGAGTAGA
>ERZ772961.881-NODE-881-length-11489-cov-3.001837_pt1 | contig 11489 bp, 10 predicted proteins | sample MGYA00580677_ERZ772961 | MGnify/ENA primary metagenome ERZ772961 (study PRJEB29015, sample SAMEA2738088) | human oral metagenome | biome: human oral; feature: human-associated habitat; material: saliva | place: China | collected 2227 ... | reverse complement strand
GAGGGTGTGGGTGGCTTTCGGGCAGAGGGTGGGCTCGTAGTCTCCGGCTCTGTGACTGGGGCAGGGGTCTCGGGCGGGGGTGAGGGACTGAGCGTCGAGGGTGATATTGAGCCGGTCAATCAGGTTCGAGGTGATCTGTCTGCTCACGCTGTGCGGGACCAGGGCGCCGGGGACGTAGCACTGGCGGGCCAGGTCCAGGCCAAAACCAGTCAGTATGCTCAACGCCGCGGTGTCCTCGTCTGATGTGCCGATGGCGCGTGGGCGCCTCGTCGTTAGGCAGTGCCCTGTCGATTGTCTTTCTGCCGTCCTGGGGCGGAGGGCATGGTCCAGTGTTTGCTCTTACCGACGCCTGGTACCGATGAAGATCTCGATGTCCTCGATATCCACCCCTGTGCCGCCTCTCGCTCCTGGGTGCAAGGGGCCAGACGTTGGGCGGACCGGCTCTCGCACCCACGCCTGCGTTAGACCGCACACGCGGTGAGCTCTTCCCCTTATCAGCAATCACTATCCGCCGGTGCAGCAGGTGATTCTTGTCTCCGGATCATCTATGGGCAGGGGCAAGAACCCGTGTCTACAGCAGTTGGCCCAGTCCCGGACTGCCTAGGACCACCAAGAAGGTAACGGGCGTCGATGATCAGGAGCGAGCAGGAGGGGATGACGTGGAAGGCAGCGGTCTGCGAGATGCTGAAGGGTTCGGCTGGGAGCTCCTGGGGCAGATTGGTGCAGGTAGGACAGGCGCCAGACATGCACAACTACAGCCCAGCATCAGTGCCCGAATAGCGGCAGGTCGGGATTTGCGGCGTAAATCGTTTCACACAGGTCCAAAACCTCCCTGTGGAAGAGTTTCGTGCTTACTGTTCATGGTAGCAGTATATTTCCTTGATGAATTGACTCAAGTGGCGGAGAATCGATCAAGAACAAGTCGCTGCGTTCTAGAGTGATATGCAAATGCTGATAAAATATCCACAACACGTACATAAATAATATTCATGGTGTTGGCTCCGATGTTGATGTTGGTGTCTGAATCGGGCCTGAGGTCGTGGAGTGTTCTGAGAGCCATTTGGTTGCAGGAAGGAATCGACTTCCGTCGCTAATACCGAAGGGGGTTACAGCGTTGATCCGTGGCCATAGGGCGCTGCTGCCAAGTCGAACCGAGCCAATCTGTTGATGGGTGTCCACATTAAAGACTCGAACTTCACTCTCGTGCGAAATAGCGTAAAGGGTGGAATTGTATACGAACCCTGCTTTCGTGGGAAATCCAGAGCTTTTTGTCAGGGTGATCGTGGGGGATGCCGCTCCCGGTCGACGAACGTTGACACTGTATCCCGACGAAACTACTAGATAGCCATCGCTGACCATCAAGAATCTATCAACATCATCCAGGTAATCCTCTGGCCATACTTCCTCACCGGTGTCCAGATTTATCATTACCGTTGGCCCATCATATCCTCCCATGCGTCGACAATAGATCCATCGACCTGCGACGAAGTCGGGGATGTCGCCTTCAGCCATCCTATGAGAAACCCCGTCCGCCAGGGTGACGACAGTAGCCCGTGAATAGTAATATTCCTTCGCATTGTCTGTTGTGCAGACCGCCTCGGCGTGCAGATGATCTCTGTAGAAGCCCGTGAGAACCGAGTGGGCATCGAACTCGATCGTTAAATCTGTTGCTGACACTCGGAGTGCCGTATAAGGATCGAAGCCGTCAGTGATCATAAGAGCGGCATTGTCAGTAGTAAAAGCGATCGAGCCGCGCGGAAAATGATTCGTCTCGTAGTACATGCTGACGAGATCCGCGTAAGAATCGCGCTCTCTTCTAGCCCTGCTCGTGGTGGAATCGTCTTCCTGGTGATCAGTGGTGATACCGTGCTCCCGCAGAATGGTGGTGGTCACTACGCTGCAATCGGATAGCCGTAACTTCAGCATGCTCTTTGACGTGCTTGCGGTTGAGTTTTGACTGGCTTCTTGGGGAAGGTGGTCGATGACGATGTACGCATGCTCGTCGTCAAGAATAGAAGGTCCGATTACTAGTTCTGCAACTCCGGTGTTGGAGAGCGGTGTAGCCGTCTTGTTGTCGGGAGGTTTAGCGAGGACTGCTACTGTTGTGTGATAGCCGTTCGTGGTATTGTCTGGACATATCGCGTAGACTTTCAAGTTGACAAGGTCGACAACAGCCGGGCACCTTCCCGTCAGTTTAAGGTCTTGCGGAAGATAACGTGTGTCAATGTCAACGATGAGGTGGTGGCCCCGAGCGCAGTGAACCCTGAAGCTGTCGGCATCGTCTTGCGGGTCGGCGACCTCGGGCGGTGGCCAGATCTGCTCCGTTCCGAAATCGATGGGGATGGCCGTGGAACTCGGCGGTGCAGGTGGGTGTAATGTGCTCGACCGTGTAACAGGTGAGCGACGAGCTGTGCACCCGCTGACAGTGTAAATTCCGGCACCCGCTGAGGTGCCGAGAGTGGTGAGAAATGTACGGCGGCGCATGAGTACTCCTTTGCTGCGCTGAAAGAAGGGTGGCCATTGTCAATCTGGAGGATTCGTTTCCGGTGCGTTGCGTCATCGATGTCTCTGACGTCTCACGAGCTCTTTGAAGGGGAGGGGGACTTAGAGCCTGTCATCCACTCGGTCGCCGGGTAGAACACGTATCCGTTACTCATTCCGTAGGGCGTGACTGCGCTGACATGTTCGTGCTGATTCTTTTTTAGTTGAAGAACCTTAACTGTGTCTCCCGTGTCAAGGTTCATGAGGTGAACTTCTTTGTGTGGGTATCCGACTGTGAAGAATAGGGTATTCTTGTGCGTTATGCCGGAGTTGATGTTGTTGTGTTGGACCGTGAGTGTTGAGGTGGTGGAGCCCGGTCTGCGAACATCTATCGTGTCTAATTGTTTGGTGACACAGTACTCATCGCTGATGATTGCTGTGGAGTATGGGCCGCTCAACTCTGGATGGTCGGTGATTTGAATGTCTTCGCCTGTGTCGAGATTGCGCATGGCTGTTGCGCGGGAGGAGTTGTCATTGTATTTTCCCATGTAGAGCCAGCGGCCTGTGACGAAGCCCGGGGTATATTCTCGAGGTATTTTATGGGAAGTGCCGTCGATGAGAGTGACAACTTGTGTTGCGTTGTAGATCGCTTCGGCTCCTAAAGTGTTTTCGCACGTGTCTTCGAAGATTGAATGCGCGTCGAACTGTACTGTTAAATCATCTTTAGACAGTCGAAGTGCCAGATAGGGGTTGGCTCCAATTGTGAACATGAGAGAGGTTCCGTCGCTTGATAGGTGAAGACGTCCTCCTGTGTTTTCCACAAAGTAGTTTAGCTCGGTGTACGCGGTGTCGTCCCTTGATGACTTGAGTCGGCCAGGATTGAACTTGTCTGTGAGTGTCGCTTTGCCAACGATCTCCCCGTTGACAAGTTGGACTTTAAGGAGAGTCAGAGGGGCTTCTGAAAGCACTCTTCCCCCCTGCTGCGCCGTACAGACGACGAAGTAGGCATACTCGTCGTCGAGAACCGAGGGGCCGATGGCGAGTGCAGTAGCTTCGGATCGAGTTTGATCTGCGCTGGGCGTCATCGAGCCCCTGGTCTGCTCCAGAGTCACTGCCGTTGTGCGGAAGTCGTCGGTGGAGTCACCGAAATGTATGACATAGGTGGTGGGCCCACCGAGGTCGACGACTACCGGGGCGATGTCCACGAGGCCGATTCCTGGAAGGTGATCCGTGACAATGCTGCCGGTGAGGTACTGGTTGCGTGCGCAGTAGACCCAGCAGTCGTTCCCCTCGTTCGCTTTGCCCTCGTCGATCGCGCCCGGCGGGGGCCACAGTGGCTCCGCACCGAAGGCGGCCGGAGTCGCTGTGGGGGTCGGTGGAGTGGGAACGGCAGCGTCTGGGCTTCCGCTGTTGGATGAGGCGTTCTTCGGGTGCGTGGCTGAGCAGCCGCCGGCGAGGCCAACGCAGAGCCCCGTGCCCGTCGCGGTGCCGAGGGTGGTGAGGAATGTGCGACGGCGCATAGGTACTCCTCTGCTGTGCTGAAACGGGAACCGGTTGCTTTCGATGGTGGGCTGCGCACCATGCGCCGACAATGGGGAGTTGTTCCGAATGGGGCCGTCTACACCACTACTGATGCGCTGGGACGTGACGCGGCTCAAAGCGGCGATGTTGCCCGTGCCCTGGGGGAGGGCCGCCCTTCCTCCATAGACTGTGCCGCGGTGCCCCGCCGTCGTTGCTCTCGTCCCACGTCCGGACCAGCCGGCCGTCATGGCTGCGGGCGCGAGGTGCCACGTCCACGTCCCCTGAATCAGGAACGAAGAACAGTGAACGCACGTCCTCTCAATGTCGCCGTCATCGGAGCAGGCCCCGCAGGCATCTACGCCTCGGACATCCTCTCGAAGTCGGGCATGGAGGTCTGTATCGACCTGTTCGAGCGGCTTCCTGCGCCTTACGGGCTGGTGCGCTACGGCGTTGCCCCCGACCACCCGCGTATCAAGCAGATCATCGTGGCCCTCTACAAGATCCTCCAGCGCGGGGACATCCGCCTCATCGGCAACGTTGAGGTCGGCCGTGACATCTCAGTGGCCGAGCTCCACGAGCACTACGACGCCATCGTCTTCTCCACCGGCGCCGACACCGACGCCCCCCTGGACATCCCCGGCGTCGACGCCCCCGAGTGCTACGGCGGTGCCGACTTCGTCTCCTGGTACGACGGTCACCCCGACCACCCGCGCACCTGGGACCTGAGCGCCAAGGAGGTCGCCGTCATCGGCGTCGGCAACGTGGCCCTGGACATCGCTCGTGTCCTGGCCAAGCACGCTGACGACCTCATGACCACCGAGATCCCCGCGAACGTTGCCGCCACCCTCAAGGAGTCCCCGGTCACCGACGTGCACGTCTTCGGGCGCCGCGGCCCCGCCCAGGTGAAGTTCACCCCGCTGGAGCTGCGCGAGCTCGGCAAGCAGGCCGACGTCGACGTCATCGTCGATGAGGAGGACTTCGAGTACGACGAGGGCTCCCAGGCGGCCCTGGCCGCCTCCAACCAGCAGCGCCAGGTCGTCAAGGCCCTCGAGGGCTACGCGATGCAGGAGCCGGAGGACCTCACCGCCTCCCACCGCATCCACATCCATCTCTTCTCCGCCCCTCACGAGGTCCTCACCGACGACGACGGGCACGTCGTCGGCCTGCGCATCGAGCGCACCCGCCTGACCGGCGACGGCAACGTCACCGGCACCGGCGAGTACCGCGACTGGCCCGTCCAAGCGGTCTACCGCGCCGTCGGATACGCCTCCAGCGCCATCGAGGGCCTGCCCTTCGATACCGAGCGGCACGTCGTCCCCAACGAGGGCGGCCGCGTGCTCGGCGAGGACGGCAAGCCGCTGACCGGCCTGTACGCCACCGGCTGGATCCGTCGCGGCCCCGTGGGCCTCATCGGCTCCACCAAGTCCGACGCGCAAGAGACGATCACGAACCTCGTGGCCGACGCGAACGCCGGCCTCCTGCACGCCGAGACCGACGACGAGAGCCAGGTCGGCCACGACGCCCTCATCGCCCTGCTGGAGTCCCGCGGCATCCCCTTCACCAACTGGGAGGGCTGGGAGCTGCTGGACGCCTACGAGCGCGAGCTCGGCGAGGACTACGGCGAGGTCGTCGTGACCGGAGGCGACGCCAAGCAGCGTGAGCGCGTCAAGGTCGTATCCCGCGACGCCATGACCGCGATCTCGCGCTCCACCGAGGTTCCCGAGGACCTCATCGGTCAGCCCGAGGCGGACCGCGTTCCCGGGCGCGTTGCCCACCGCCTGACTGACTGAACTGAATGGGCCGGGACCGGCGGGCGCGCGCCGCCGGTCCCGGTCGACACGCGTCAACCCGCCCCCCTCACGACGCCCCCGGAGGCAGAACCATGCGAATCGGTGTTCCCACCGAGATCAAGGACAACGAGTTCCGCGTCGCCATCACCCCGGCCGGCGTCCATGCGCTCACCCGGCGCGGGCACGCCGTGACCCTCCAGGCGGGAGCCGGTGAGGGTGCCTCGATCCCCGATGCGGAGTACACCGCCGCCGGCGCCGTCATGACCGACGACGTCGCCGGCCTGTGGGCCGACTCCGAGCTCGTCCTCAAGGTCAAGGAGCCGGTTGCCCGGGAGTACCCGTTCCTGCGCCCGGACCTGTTGCTGTTCACCTACCTCCACCTGGCCGCGGACCGGGCCCTGACCGAGGAGCTGCTCGCCAAGCGGGTCACCTCCATCGCCTACGAGACCGTCGAGACCGACACCGGCGCCCTGCCCCTCCTGGCACCCATGTCGGAGATCGCCGGCCGCCTGGCCGCCCAGGTCGGTGCGGACGCCCTGCTGCGTCCCCACGGCGGGGCGGGCGTCCTGCTGGGCGGTGCAGCCGGGGTGCGGCGGGGGAACGTCGTCGTTCTGGGAGGCGGCACCGCCGGCCTGAGCGCCACGCGGGTCGCCGCCGGCATGGGTGCGGACGTCACCGTTTTCGACGTCGACCCGCTGCGCATGCGCCGGATCGAGGAGATCGACGGCGGAGTCATCCGCACCCGCTTCTCCACCGAGCTCGACGTGGCCCGGGCCTGTGCCGGAGCGGACCTGGTCATCGGCGCCGTCCTCGTGCCCGGGGCCCGCACCCCCAGCCTCGTTACGCGCGCCACGGTGGAGACCATGCGACCCGGCAGCGTGCTGGTCGATATCGCCATCGATCAGGGCGGTTGCTTCGAGGACTCTCGCCCCACCACGCACTCGGAGCCCACCTTCGAGGTGGACGACAAGATCTTCTACTGCGTGGCCAACATGCCTGGCGCCGTCCCGCACACCTCCACCTACGCGCTGACCAACGCCACCCTGCCCTACGCCCTCGCCCTGGCTGACGAGGGCTGGCGCGGCGCCATCGCTGCGCGCCCCGATCTCGCGCGCGGCCTGAGCACGCATGCCGGAGCGCTCTACACCGCCGGGGTCGGCGAGGCTCTGGACATCCCCACGGCCGACGTCGTCGACCTGCTGAGCTGAGCGGTGAGAACCCGTCGCATCCGCGTCGCCAGCGGTACGGACCGCTGGGCGCACGACCTTTTCCGGCGCGCTTTTCCCGAGGAGGAGCGCCTGCCCTGGGCCCTCATCCACCTGCTCAGCCTGCGGCGCGGCATCGACCTCGTTGCCTGGTGGGACGAACCAGCCGACCCCGCCCACGAGGTATCCCCGGACCCCGTCGCCCTGACCTGGACCGTGCGCCGCCCCGGCTCCCGGCTGCTCTACCTCTTCTACCTCGCCGTCGACGACGCCGCCCGCGGCCGAGGCCTGGGCACCCGCCTCCTGGCCGAGCTCGAGCGCCGTCACCCCGGCTGCAGCATCGTCCTGGACATCGAGCCCGTCATCGCCGAGGCCGACAACGCCGAGCAGCGACGTCGCCGGCTCGCCTTCTACGAGCGGGCCGGCTTCCGCGACACCGGGTACGCGGTCCTCGACTCGACGGGGGAGTACTGGACCCTCGTGCGCGAGGCGCCGGGAACCACCTTCGACCCCGACGACTTCCGCGATACCCTGCGCTGCCTGGATTGCGGCCTCATCACCGCGCGAGTGGTCCCGCGCGGCTGAGCCCGCGCCCGTCTGAGCCGCGCGGAGCCTTGCCGTTATTCCTCGATCCGCCAATGGCCGCACGCGCCGATGGACATAGGCCAGACACAGGTTCGTCCCATAGTCTCTCACCATGACAAGGACCCACCACTTCAACGGTCTCAAGACCGCCGTCCTCCTGGGCGGCATGTGGAGCCTGCTTCTCCTTCTCGGCTACGCCCTGGCCCGGGGCACGGGCTCCGCCGTCTGGCTGATCATCGCGCCGGTCTTCGGCCTGGTACAGACCGCCTACGGCTTCTGGAACTCCGACAAGATCGCGGTGCGCTCCATGGGTGCCATTGAGGTCACCGAGGACCAGCAGCCCCAGATGTACGCCATTGTGCGCGAGCTCTCCGCCGCCGCCGATCAGCCCATGCCGCGCCTCTACGTGGCCCCCACGATGAGTCCCAACGCCTTCGCCACCGGGCGCAGCCCCTCGCACGCCGCCGTGTGCTGCACCCAGGGCATCCTCCAGCTCCTCAACGAGCGCGAGCTGCGCGGGGTCCTGGGCCACGAGCTCTCCCACGTCTACAACCGCGACATCCTCACCTCCTCGGTGGCCGCGGGCATCGCCGGCGTCATCTCCTCGGTGGCCACCATGGCCCTGTGGTTCGGCGGCGGTAACCGGCGTGACCGGGACGGCGGCAACATCATCGCCGTCCTGCTGCTCTCCCTCCTGGCGCCCCTGGCCGCCGCCATCACCCAGTTCGCCATCTCCCGGACCCGCGAGTACGACGCCGACCACGACGGCGCCGAGCTCACCCAGGATCCGCTCGCCCTGGCCAGCGCGCTCAGCAAGCTCGAGTCGGGCATCTCGCGCGTGCCCATGGGGCAGGACCCGCGCCTCGAACCGGTCTCCTCCATGATGATCGCCAATCCCTTCGGGAGCCTGCGCAATCTCTTCTCCACTCACCCGCCCATGGACAAGCGCATCGCCCGCCTTGAGCAGATGGCCGGGTACTGACGATGACCCCGACCGTCGTCGTCGGGCTGCCGCGTCTTTCCCGCTGCCATGTCGGGCTAGCCCCACCAAGGCCTCGCCAGGTGGCAGGATTGGGCGTGATTCCGGGCCTGAGGAGGATACGAGGCATGAACCGATCAGTATGGGCCGCGCGCTATCGCCGACTCGGCCGGGATGCCGCCTTCCTCTTCCTCAGCGGGCCACTGAGCCTGCTCGCCTTCTGCCTCGTCCTGCCGCTGACCGCAGCCGGTGCCGGCACCGTCATCGTCGGGATCGGCCTCCTCCTCCTGACCCTGGCGTTGAGCATCTCCGGGGGCTTCGCCAACCTGGCCCGTCTCCGTGTGGCGCGCCTGGACGGACGTGAGCCGGTGCCGGGCGGCTACCTCATCTTAGAGCCGGGAACCCCCGCGAGCCGTCGGCTCTTCCGGCGTCTGCGTGACCCTCAGCGCTGGATGGATCTGCTGTGGGTCATTATCTACTTCCCGGTCTCCCTGGTCACCTGGATCGTCAGCGTCGGGTGGCTGGCCCTGGCCGTGGGCGGCTTGCTCTCGCCCATTGTCGACGTCATTCTTGAGCTGATTCGTAACGCGATCATTGGAGACCAGAGTCAGAGTCTGGCCGAGTTTCTGGGGCTGTATCCGCCCCTGCTCTGGGAGATCGGTATCCACCTGAGTGCCGGCGTCGTCTTCTCTCTGACCGCTCCCTTCGTTCTGCGGGGACTGGCCGCCATGCAGTCGGGGCTCATCCGCGGCATGCTCTCCTGGCGCAGCGAGGTCAGCCGCCTCCAGACCTCCCGCGCCGCCGTCCAGCGCGCCGAGGCTGACACCCGCCGCCGCCTCGAGCGCGACATCCACGACGGCCCCCAGCAGCGCCTCGTGCGCCTGCGCATGGACCTGGCCCGTGCCCAGCGCCAGGCCGAGAAGGACCCGGTGGCGGCCTCGGCGATCATCCAGGGCGCCATGGATCAGACCCAGCAGACCCTCGACGAGCTGCGCCAGCTCTCCCGCGGTATCGCTCCACCGGTCCTCGTCGACCGTGGCCTGGCAGCCGCCATCACCGAGGCTGCCACCCGCTCCTCCGTCCCTATCACCGTGAGCACTGAGCTTCCAGACCTGCCCGATCACGTCTCCCAGGCCGCCTACTTCGTGGTCAGCGAGTCCCTGGCCAACCTCAACAAGCACTCCGGGGCCACGGCCGCCGGCGTCGAGGCCCGCGTCGTCGACAGCGCGCTGCAGGTGAGGATCAGCGACAACGGCATCGGCGGGGCCTCGACCGCCAAGGGCCACGGCCTGGCCGGTCTGGTGGAGCGCCTGAACGGTGTCGACGGTAGGCTCACGATCACGTCCCCGACCGGCGGGCCGACCACAGTGGAGGCGATGATCCCGTGCGTGTTCTGATCGCTGATGACTCCGTCCTTCTGCGCGAGGGACTGGCCCTCATCCTGGCCGACGGCGGACACGAGGTCGTCGGGGGAGTGGGGGACGGTGAGACCCTCGTGAGCGAGGCCCTGCGGCTGCGGCCCGACGTCGTCGTCGCCGACATCCGCATGCCGCCCTCCCACACCGACGAGGGCCTGCGGGCCACCACCCGCATCCGCGCCCAGTGGCCGGGTGCGCCCATCCTGCTGCTGAGCCAGTACGTCGTCGCCGGTTACCTGCCCGACCTCCTGGCTGACGGCGGCGGGGCCCTGGGCTACCTCCTCAAGGACCGGGTAGGTGACATCGACGCCTTTCTCGGCGCGGTCGAGCGGGTGGCACGCGGTGAGCTCGTCCTGGACCCCGACGTCGTCTCCCAGGTCCTCCAGCGAGGCCGGCGCGACGACCCGCTCACCGAGCTCACGCCCCGCGAGCGGGAGGTCCTGGCCCTCATGGCCGAGGGGCGCACCAATGCCGGCATCGCCGAGATCATGGTGGTCACCGAGGGCGCCGTGGAGAAGCACACCCAGCGGATCTTCGCCAAGCTCGGGCTCCTACCCGACGCCGCCGTCCACCGCCGCGTCAAGGCCGTCCTGGCGCTGCTGTCGGCCTAGAGCGGAGCCGGTGGAGGTCCTAGCGGTAGTTGACGAACTGGAGAGCGGCGTCGACGTCGAGGTTCTTCAGCAGGGCGATGACGCTCTGGAGGTCGTCGCGGGACTTGGAGGTCACGCGCACCTCATCGCCCTGGATCGTGGCCTTGACGCTCTTGGGCCCCTCGTCGCGGATCGCCTTGGTGATCCTCTTGGCCACCTCCTGGGTGAGTCCCTCGCGCAGGGGACAGACCAGGCGGTAGATCTTGCCTGAGGGGCGCGGCTCCTTGTCTCCCAGGTCCAGAGCCTTGAGGGAGACGCCGCGGCGGAAGAGCTTGGACTCCAGGACGTCCAGGATCGCCAGGACCCGTTCGGCCGTGTTGGCCTCCAGGGTGATGGTGTCGCCGGACAGGCTCACGGAGGCGTCGACGCCGCGGAAGTCGTAGCGCTGGGAGATCTCCTTGGCGCACTGGTTGACGGCGTTGTCCACCTCCTGGCGGTCGAGGCGGGAGACGACGTCGAAGGAGGAGTCGTTGGCCATGTCGGCAGTCCTTTCCGGGGCCGGGACTTCAGTCGACCCGAGTCTAGGCGGGTTGTTCTGTGAGGAGGGTCCTACAGGGGCGATTGGCGCTTCGCGCCGCTGCCTTGCTATTCTTCCACGGCGCCAAGCGATGACCGAGGGGTCGGAGCGCGGAGCCAAGGCGGGTTGCCCGAGCGGCCAATGGGAGCTGACTGTAAATCAGCCGCGTAATGCTACGGGGGTTCGAATCCCTCACCCGCCACGCTGATCACTCGTTGATCACAGCTCACCCTCGCGGTGAGAACCGCAGTGAGCGAAGCCACGGCGGACCGAATTGCCAGAGAGGCTCGGATCTGCCTAGGATTCCGCTCGTTGCCCCGATAGCTCAGTAGGCAGAGCGTCT
>ERZ772961.879-NODE-879-length-11515-cov-6.360733_pt1 | contig 11515 bp, 10 predicted proteins | sample MGYA00580677_ERZ772961 | MGnify/ENA primary metagenome ERZ772961 (study PRJEB29015, sample SAMEA2738088) | human oral metagenome | biome: human oral; feature: human-associated habitat; material: saliva | place: China | collected 2227 ... | reverse complement strand
GGGGTTCGTAGTAAACTTTCTGGATCGACATATCGATTTTGTTGGAAAGCCACGAGACGATATCCTTTTTGGCGATCCGCTTCGATAATATGCGGCATTTCTCGATTGATTTGTTCGATATCGGAACGCACTGTTCTTGCGCTAACGCCGAGGCAGGAAGCTAATTCGCGTCCTTTAATCCATTCGTGGCGTGCAAGTAAGTGCAGTAGTTGTTGGTGTCGTTGTTTCATTAAAAATCCCTCCACCTCAATTTGACTATATCAGATTCTTTGATTTCATTATACCTAAAATTATTTCCTATTGTTAGGAAATTTTTAGTACCTTTTTGAAACATTTCGTAATTTTTCTCACTTTCTGCCTAATTTTGGACGATTAGTGTGCTAAAGGAAAATCAAAATAAAAATTGTATTGAAAAATAAATGGAGTCTCTTAGAACTCCTATGGATTATTTTCATCATTATAACAATAACGGCACCCCCTTGAGCCTTCGTCTCAAGGGTAGCAAGCCTCAAACTGAGGGTAAGTGATCAATCGCTAACCCTCAGTAATTCGCATTGCTTGCGATTACCTTATTGTTATTATGATGAAATCCATTAGGAGTTCTTTTGAGACTCCATTTAATTACTGCTTTCTATAGATTTTCCTTTAGCACACATCACAAAATGAGTGAATAAGGAAATTACGAAATGTTTCAGGCGGCGGGACGGGAAGAAGAAGGTGTGTGCTGTGAAGGTTGGAAAATTTAGGTTGTGCAGGAAAAATGGGCAACAAAAAAGGCACCGGAATCGGTGCCTGTAGGACTGGGGTAGCTGGATTCGAACCAACGAATGACGGAGTCAAAGTCCGTTGCCTTACCGCTTGGCTATACCCCAATGGTGGAGGGGGGCAGATTCGAACTGCCGAACCCGAAGGAGCGGATTTACAGTCCGCCGCGTTTAGCCACTTCGCTACCCCTCCAGCAAATATTAAAATTTCGTACTCAGATATCTTACAATAGTTTGAAATAGAATGCAAGGATTTTACTGAAAAAACATAAAGAATCTAGTCGGTTTTGGCTAGATTCTTTATGTGTTTATTTTAATTTAGACGTGACTTTCTTCTTAGAGAAAGTACGTTCTTGTTTATTTCCTAATGCATTCAGACGTGCATCTAAGAGAATATGACGCCCTTCTACATTACGAGTGTAGATGATTTCGTACTTGCCAATGTATTTTTCGATGTTGGCTACAAAGGCAACGGCGTCTTCTTTGCGTTTATCAAACATACTTGGAACGGCAAAATATTTCGTTTGGTCATTGACCCAAGTCGTAGCTCTTAGAATATAGCGCTGGTTCTCGATTGGAGCAAAGAATTCCGATAGCGCCTGTGCGAAGAGTTCCTTCTCACGCAAGGTTCCACCTTTTAGATAAGTGGCGGTTTGAATCGAATCCTTATCCCCACGAACGACTCTGGCCTTACAGTTTTGTGTCTGCAAGTGTCCTGATGCAAGCAAGGCTTTTCGGACGGCTTCCGCAAAGAGTTCGAGGCGTTTATACGGACTCTTGTATAAGAAATATCTCAACCAGACAATATTTAACACGATGATCGATAGAAGCCCCACTGGATATAAGAGTTGGGATGGTCCTCTAGCAAAATCGAGGACTAAATAGACGATAAATTCCGTTAGTACGATGGCTTGCGCATAGGTGAGAATTTTTCGTGCATCCGTTAGAAGAACGGTCGGCAAGAACGCCTTGTCTACTTGCACTTCATTGGAGACTTCCATGTCTTCTAGAAGCGGAAGGGATTCATTCCAGCGCTTTCTCAACTCTTCGCGATTACGCGAGCGGCTGATGGTTTCTTGGTTAAGTTTTGTCAAATTCTTCTTCGTGAACTCGATATTCCCAAGGTCTAAACGATCCGCACCCGATTCAATCGTATTTTCATTATAGTGTAGCCCTAAAAACTGCTTCATACGGCGCTGTAACAATTCCATATCTGGGCTATCGATTCCGATTGGTAAATCCTCTTCGTCTTCTTTCTTCTTGAAGAGTTTTTTCTCCGCAAGATTAATCGACACCAGATGCCAAACGCTACTTGTCTTATCCGGATTTTCCGGCCAAATGCGAATCGCGCGACCTCGCATCTGATTGCTGAGCATAAAGCTACCGACAAAGCTAGCGAGAATCAATGAGTTCACGCACGGTGCGTCCCATCCTTCACCGAGGAGAGATTTTGTCCCAATCACGACATGAATCTGCCCTTCTTGGAAGAGCTGTGTCACGGCGCTGACTAAATCATGTTGCGCCCCAACTAAACGAACCTTCACATAGTCCTTCTCGTCTAGTTGTCCGACCGGTTGGAAGGTAATCTTATCTGCGCCAAAAAGGGCTTCTAAACGTGATTTTACACTTGTTGGGATAATGACGAGACTTCCGGTTAAAACGGCCACAGGAACGTCTAATTGCTGCTCTACAAGTTCTCTACGAAGAACTTCGAAGTAAGGCAATACGCCCAGTTGGCTATACTGCACATCTGGATTTCCTAAGTGCACCTCAAAGTCCTTTCGAATGAAGTCTGTCAAAATCAGTTGTCTCAAGTCGTTGCCTAATGTTTCGTGTTCCGCTTTAAAGATTTCTCTAACAGCATTTAATTTCCCAAGAGATTGGTTCAATAGCTGGTCTATTTTTTTATTGCGAAGCAGCTGTACTTGTTTGCGGTCGATTAATCCAAGAGATTTCAATTCACTCTTCAATTCTTTCAAGTCTTCTTCGGACAAATCATACCAATGCGGCACGTCGAATAACATTCCTTGTAAGAGGATTTCAAACCACGCCAAGTCAAACGTTGGAAGGAGGCTTGCCCCAAGTAATTGTTGAAAATGTTTCGGGAACTCGATTCCTTTATGACGTAGAAAAATCAGTGTTGCCGAGAGATACTTTGGCTCGTTTAAGAGCTCATCTTCTGAAATGGTTCCATCGAGTGCACGGCTAGTTCTCACCGCCTCGCAAAACATCGAATCCTCGGATAGATTTTTCAAGAAGGCTCTCTTTTGCGTAGAGAACTGATGGAGTTGTTTCTCTTCTTCCTTCGTTGGGAAAGAGAAATACACATAGTCCTGGTGCGGACACAAACTGCCCTCTTTGACAAGTTCTGGAACGGTAATTTCCTCATCAATTTCCCCACACATGGCTACATAACGTTCCCATAGTGCAGGCTCTCCTTCATATGGAGGTGTTGCCGTCAGCGAAATCACATTGATATCCGCAAAGGATTTACGGAAGGTTTCTAGACTCTTCCACCATTCATTTCGCAAGTGATGACACTCATCGAGGCATAATGTTCCAAGATTTGCTTCCTTAAAGAGTTTAACGATATCGACTCCTTTAAAATCAAAATGCTCGGTTTCGACTACATCGTCCGTATCCTCAACTTCCGCGTCACCTTCCAGACGATTGATAGCACTGTGCAAAGCTTGATACGTCGCAACGGTAATCGTCTTTGGCTGTTTCAGATTTTGCGAAATCATTTCATCGGCTAGACTCTCCGTGTCCAGAAACGCCTCACGAATACGATCTACCCACTGCTGGCGAATCGTCACGGTTGGCACTAGAATGAGCGCAGGCTTACTATTACGACGGATAAATTCAATTCCTAGCGTTGTTTTCCCAGAACCTGGAGCCGCCACTAAGTGAATATGACCATCTGCCATAATCGACTCGCTCTTTTCTAAGATACGCTTTTGATACGCTCTCCACTCGCCTTTGAAAGATAAGTGCTCAAACATCCGTGTTCTCCTTTCATTATTAGAGTTCTTCTTTCAGTTCAATCTTGATGACACTATCTATCGCATCCGGTAATGGATACGTATAGGCCCCTATTTCCCCATATTCTGCGAAACAAATATTTTGAAAGGCTAATGTCGTCCAACTATTAGAAATTCTCACTTCACTACCATCATGTACAAAACTCATTCGTTGAATTTGTTCCCGATGAATCCCCGTTAAAGCAATCGGACCAATCGGTTGTTCGAAAACATGTGCGTATAGATTTTTACCATCCTTCGTATAATAGCCCCATTCTGGTTTTGGTAAATCCACAAATCCTCCACGATAGATAGATTCGCCATTCTTCTTCATCCATTCTCCAATGCCCTGTAAAATTTCAAGGCTCTCTTTTGGAAAGTTCCCTTTAGCAGTAGGTCCAACATTTAAAATCATGTTTCCGCCCTTACTAACACATTCCACCAGTTTACGAATGAGTACTTTAGGACTCTTATAGAGTTTATCACTTGGGTTATAGGCCCAATGGTTATTCATTGTGAGACATAGTTCCCACGGTAGCAATTCCCCTTTTACATTCCGAATCCCTTCATGCGGTACGATTTGTTCGGGACTGACAAAGTCTCCAGAATAGGAATGAATCTTCTCACTTGCAATACTTCCGAAGCCCTCTCCAGAAGTCTCTAAGCGGTTGTCAACAACCACATCAGGTTGATGTTTTCTTACGAGTTCTATTAAGTCGCTGGCCTTCCATTTTTCACCAAACATTTCACCATAGGAAAAATCAAACCAGAGAATATCAAGTTTCCCGTACTTCGTTACAATTTCTTCTACTTGGTGATGCATAAATTCCAAATAGCGGTCAAAATCGATTGTTTCATCCTTATATGCGATTTTCCCTCTCATAGGATGATGTCGATCTGCGTACTTTGGATAATCTGGATGATACCAGTCCAGTAGACTAAAATATAATCCCACTCGAAGCCCTTCTGCTCTTACTGCCTCTACAAATTCACGAACTAAATCTCTTCCAAAGGGTGTATTGGTAATTTTATAATCTGTAAACTCGGAATCAAATAAACAAAATCCGTCGTGATGTTTAGCCGTCAATACGACATATTTCATTCCAGCTTCTTTAGCAGCCTTCGCCCAAGCTTTTGCATCGAATTCGCTTGGATTAAATGCGTCAAAATAAGGTTGATAATCTTCAATTGTCATTTGTTCATTACTGCGAATCCATTCTCCCCTTCCAGGAATCGCATAAAGCCCAAAATGAATAAACATCCCAAATCGAGCTTGTCTAAACCATTTGGTCCTTTGTAAAATAATTTCTAAGGAATTCTCCATTGCCCCTCCACTCCTTTACACCAATGCCTTTATCTACTGTTATTCTAGCACTCTTCTCCTGCCAATAACACCCTTTTTCTTGAAGGAACAGAATTTCCTTTTAATACAGTGAAAATATAAAAAATCTCTTAGATAGGATTACCTCACACAAAGATCTACAGTAATCACGTGATATCTAAGAGATTTGCTCTATTAGTCATTCATTCTTTTTTTCTGATAGTCCTTAGAGACTTTCATCAACGTCTCATATGCTTCTGCCAATTCTTCTTTCAATGTGGCATCTTTTAAGTACGATTGCACCTTGGCAATCACTTCTTTCTCGCGATTCGCATCTAAAATCGCGATGCCATTTTCTTTTTTAATACGAGCGACATCGACAACGACTTGCATGCGGCGTTCAAAGAGCGCCACAATCTCGCGGTCAATCGCATCAATTTCTGTGCGTTGTTTTTCTAACAAAAGATTTCCTCCTCATTTAAATTCCAAAGAAAACGCCTAATGGGTAGCCTACCATAATTGCACTTGCAGCGCTGAGTAAAAATAGGCCTCCTCCGTATACAAAGGCATCTTTTGCATTCGTCCAACCAGAACCGACCGAAATCGCTACATACGGCATACTTGGCGGTGTCATGAAGGCAAGGCTCGCCATGAATCCAATCAAGCAGGCAATCGTCCCCGCTTGTACATCCACAGACCCTGTCGCATAGACGGTCGTTAATACAGTTGTGACGACCGATACGGTGACTAAGTTTGAAGAGACATTCGTTTGTAATCCTGCCCAGAGGACGAAGATGATAACGACAAGAATTGGAGCTAGTGTCGCAAATACGGGTACGAGTGAACTTTCAAGAAGTCCGATGACTCCTAATTCCGGTTTTGTGACAAGAGTTCCCATGCTTAGAGTGGCTCCTACTAGGAACATACTTGGCCAGTACACGCCCTTTTGAAGTCCTTCTTGAATCGATAAGAGTGGTTTCCCGTCAAATGACAGAATCGCCATCAGGATAACCCCAATCATCGGTGGAAATGCCATTCCAGCTGTTTTCAGGAAGGCTGCAACGTCAGGTAAGAATCCTCCGACGAGTTCTGGAAGCACCCATAATAAGACGACTCCCATGAAAATCAACACTGTTGCCGTTTCACGTTTTGATTTGGCAGGAAGGGAGTCGAGGGATTCGAGTGGTTTCATTTCTACGTTTGACAAATCCACTCTCCAAATAGTTCTAAGAGCAACGCCCATCGCGATAAAGAGCACGAGTCCGGCTGGAATGCCAATCATCATATATTGCGCGTTGGAAATCACGATTCCGGTTGCATTTTTGTAAAGTGCCATCGCGGTTACCGAGAAGACGTGGTTAATCGGCGTCATCGCTGTACCGATTGCCACCGTGGCAAAAAGTGCGATCAGAAGTACTGAAGCCTCTCTGTCCCCTTTTTTCAATCCGAGAACCGCCATAATTTCCTCGTAAATCGGGAAGACAATCATAAAGAGAATTGTTGGCGAAATTAAGAGACTAATCGCAAGAACGCTGGCATAAAAGGACCCGATAAAATGCCATGGAGACTTCCCTGCAAAGGAGCTGCCGAGTGCACGCGCAACGAATCGGCGAAGTGCGGGCGTTTGTTCAAGTGCGTAAGTCATTAAGAATGTAAATAATAGGAAGACAAAGGTTGTATTCCCAAACGACAGACTGAAAATCTGTGAGTAATTCACTCCAGGAAGCATCCCGATGCCTAACATCACATAGCAGAGAACGCTTGGCCAGTCTGTTGCAACAAAGAGCCAAAGCAATAAACTACTAAAGAAGATGGATAGAATGGAAACGGTCGGTGCCGCTAGTCCAAATAATGTTCCTTGTGTAATGGTTAAATAGCCGCTCATTCCCATAAGAACGGCGCTGAGTGCAACGATTGATAGTTGCAGCTTGGTCCATGTTTTTCCTTTCATTGGTTCACCTCATTCTTATCTATCCTACCTCATTTTTTCATAGATTGCTATTGGAAATAAAGAGTTTCCGCAAATTTTCAATCCGTTTCCTACTATTATATAGAAGAAATTTTCCTCTAAACAAAAAGCCAGGCACGAAGCCCGACTCTGGATTAATGTTCTAATTTTAAGGTTTGTGCTAAACGTTTGTACATGAGCATCGCAAGGACGCTATTTAGCCCAAACTTCACGATATTAAATGGAAGTAATGCAAATGCCATTAATGAGCCTAAGTCTGTTACAAATGGGTTTAATGCATGTGCTGCGGCCACGATTTTTTCCATTGGGAAGTTCATCGCTGTTGCGTAAAGTGGGAACATCACGAAATAGTTCGCTGTCAGTAACACCACTGTCGCTGAAATTGTACCGATGACTAAGCTAATTACCGCTGATTTGAAATTACGGCGGCGTTGATAGTAAAGCACTGCTGGTAACATAAAGCTTAAGCTACCGATTAAGTTCACTGTTTCTCCGATTCCAAAGGTCATTGACCCATTATAGAGGAAGTTGAGCAATACTTTGATGAGCGCAATCAAGCTTCCGTGTAATGGTCCAAGAAGATATCCACCCAGCAACACTGGTAAATCCGAGAAGTCGAGCTTCACGAATGTTGGGATAAACGGTACGTTGAATGACAACAGCATTAACACGGTACTAATCGCACCAAAAACTCCTACTAGAACAATTTTTTTAGCCGATGTTCTGTTCGACTTTCTTACATTTGTACTCATGGTACGTCCTCCTTCATAGGGCGAAGGAAATTGCACTGTTTCTCAGTTTCAAAGAAAAAAGCAGCATTGAAATGGACCTTTCAATACTGCTCGTCAAATAGACTTGTTGAAATAGTGCCATTTTCTCACATCTAGACTATACTATCGGTTCTGGAATCACACCAGATCATGCCAATCGGCTCGTGGACTATACCACCGGTCAGGAATTTCACCTTGCCCCGAAAATGTTATTTATGTTTGTATTTTAGCACCTCCCCGTCCGTTAGGCAATCTCTCTGCCTCAATAAAGCTGCATTTATGCTGTTTCTCCAATAAAAAAAACTTGGATTACGTTAGCTGCAATCCAAGTTCTTCTATATTTATTTTTCTTCTTTTTGTTCCACAAGTCCAAGACGTTCAACACTTTCTTTAGATGCTGAAAAACTTACTTTATCATCTTTCTTAACCAGCGCGGTATCCATTGTTTGATATAAACTTGGCGCTTTTTCACGACTTTCTGCGTCATCCAATTTGAACTTTTTCACGTCTATTTCAATAGTGAAACCTATTGCATCTTCACCATCTGACGTAGTAACTTTTACACCTTCGATATCTTTCATTTGATTCACGAGTTCGTCTCGTTTTTGACGTGTTGCTGTTGCAAATTCCTGAACCCCTGACAAACGTACTACTACATCGGTTGTTAGAGATAAAACTGTGTCATTTCCTTTGTCATATACATAGGTATAAGTGACCTTCGAATGTTCTGTTTGTAAAACAAAGACTGATTTACTTTCTGATCGGCATCCTAGTAATACGAATACCGCCCCCAATAGTACAATGGATAATTTCAAGATTTTCTTCATTAGAAAACTCTCCTTTATTTCACTTCTTTAAACTCGTATTCTAAAATAGCGTCTTTAGATAATTGGTAGCTAACAATATTATCTTTTCTTTTCAAAGCTGCATTAACGGTATTATAGAGCATTGGCGCTTTTTTGCGACTTGCCGCATCATCGAACTTAAATTTATTAACATCGATTTCAACATTTAGCGTAATATAGTTATTATCGTCCTTTTTAGTGAATGTAACACCTTCGATTCCTTCCATCTCCGCTACAGCCTCGTCTCGCTGATTACGCACGGCTTCTGTGTACTGTTCATCTTTGGTGATATCGTAGACAATTTCCATCGTTAGTTTCGAAACTGAATCTTTCTCTTTATCATATACATAGGTTAATTTCGTCTTACTAGCCGTCTTTTGTAACACAAATTCACTTTTTGTTTCTGAGCTACAACCTAGTAAAACAAATAATGCCCCCAATAATAAAATGGATAATTTCAAGATTTTCTTCATTAATATACTCCCTTTAATCTGACTTGCCTTTATCATAGAAAATGAGCTATCGTTTGTCAAATTCTGTTGAAGTCCACACTCGTCATTTATAAAAAAACTTGGATTCCATTCACTGCAATCCAAGTTTCTATTCGACTATTTCACTTCTTTAAATCCTTCTTTTAAAATACTCTTTTTAGATTCTTCAAAGCTATAAATATCATTTTTCTTTATTACCGCTGTATGAACACTACTATAGAGAGCTGGTGCTTTAGCAGCTGTCTTCTCATCATCATAGTTGAACTTCTTTAGATCCACTTCAATCGTTATCTTTAGTTCTTTTGCACTATCAGATTGAGTGACTTTAACCCCTTCAATTCCATTCGCGTCGTCTACTATTAGTTTTGCGGTACTACGTGCTTTTTCTTCAATATCTTTACTTTTTGAAATGTCGTAGATGAGATTAAATGTTATAGATGAAACTGAATCTTTTTCTTTATCGTATACATAGGTTATTTTTTGTTTTATATCACTTAAATCTAAAGTAAATTCACTTTTTGTTTCTGAGCTACAACCTAGTAAAACAAATAATACTCCAAATAATAAAATGGATAATTTCAAAATTTTCTTCATTAAAATACTCCTTTAAATCTGACTTGTCTTTATCATAAGAAATGCGAGGGGATGTGTCAACCTATTCCTGTTAAAGCGGTTCTTTCCAAAAAAAGGCAAACAAAAACCGCCTCCCAAGAAGGAGACGGTTATTTCATTTCATATTAGAAACGGATGTAAGTTGCGCGAGCTGCAACGCTTGCTGGGATTGTACGGTAAGAGATTACGTTTAATCCACGTACGTTCATTTCAGAGATGTATAATGAACCATCTGCGTTAACTGCTTCTACGAATGCTACGTGTCCGTAAGTTGGGTCAGCACCTGCTAAACCTTGTTGGAATACGATTGCTGAACCAGCTGAAGGTGAGTTAGATACTGAGTATCCATAGCTACGAGCGTATGCTGGCCATTCAGCCGCGTTACCCATCATGCTGTGTCCGATTGGAGTACCAACTTGTGCCATACGGTTAAATACGTAGTAAGTACATTGTCCGAAGTAACCACCGTTGATCGCTGCACGGAAACTTGGGTCAACTGCTGGGAATCCTCCACCAGTTGTGTAAGTGTAGCTTGATGTTTGTGCTGCTGGAGCTGGTGTTGAAGTAGAGCTTGAAGTTGAAGCTGTACTTGTTGAAGCTGTGCTAGCTGCTGCAGGTGCAGGTGCTTCATATGAAGTTTGTGTAGCAGTTGTTTGTGATTGTGAAGCTTGAGCTGCTAAAGCTTGACGAGATGCTTCAGCAATACGAGCTGCTTCTGCTTCTGCTTTTGCTTTTTCTTCAGCTAAACGTTTTTGGAAAGCTTCTTTTTCAGCAACTAATCCGTCACGTTTTGCGATTTCAGCTAACTCTTCTTGAGAAAGGTTTGCTAATAATACTTTGTTTTTAGAGAAAGTATCATTTAATTCTGTTTGTAATGAAGCTAATTCTTTTTCAGCTGCTTCTTGTTCAGCTAATTTTTCTTGTTGAGCTTCTTCTTTAGATTCTACTTGTTTTTTGTCTTCAGCTTGTTGTTGCATTAATTCGCGGTTTGCGCTCATTAAATCCATTACAACACCGATACGGCTAACCGCATCTGATAAGCTTTCAGCGTTTAATAAGAAATCTAAGTATGAACGAGCGCCGTTTGTTTGTACTGAACGAGCTTGTTCTTCTAAACGTGAGTTACGTTCTGCGATTACTTTTTCTAATTTAGCAATTTCAGCTTTTAATGTTTCAATTGCTTCTTGAACTTCAGCTTTTTTAGCTTGAGTTGCATCGATTTTAGTTTGTACATCAGATAATTCTTTCGCTAATGAATCGATTGTAGAATTAACTGCTGATTTTTTCTCATTAATGTTAGCGATTGATGAGTTAACTGTTTCGATTTGTGAATCGAAGTCTTGCGCGCTAACTGATGGCGCTAAAGCTCCTAATGATAATACTGTTCCTGTTACTAATACTGTTAATAAACGTTTTTTCAAGTGATTTTCCTCCAATGTCTCTCACTAATATATATTCGAAGTAGCCGGTCACGGCTTTTAATAAAACTTAACTTGGTACTATAATACCATAGGACTTTAGGCCGATGTTGATTTTCTTTGAATTGATAATACCTTGTAATAAAGCTGTAACATAACCCGAACGACTGACCTTTTTGATACATAAATCGTTATTTTTTGTGAAATATTACAGGGTAAAATGTGAATTTTTGTCGATTTTTGACAAAAAAGTATAAATAAAAATTGGATTTCGGGAAAGCCGTATGGCTATCATCATAGTGACG
>ERZ772961.878-NODE-878-length-11517-cov-4.798901_pt1 | contig 11517 bp, 10 predicted proteins | sample MGYA00580677_ERZ772961 | MGnify/ENA primary metagenome ERZ772961 (study PRJEB29015, sample SAMEA2738088) | human oral metagenome | biome: human oral; feature: human-associated habitat; material: saliva | place: China | collected 2227 ... | reverse complement strand
CATCAGTCGTTTGAAAAATCAAACCACGCTCTTTTAGCTCATCAAAAATGTGCATAGTTGTCTCTCCTTTTCTAAGATAGCAAAGACATTTGCCCTTGCTCAAGTATTTTTTTGTTTTATCCCTCTATTGTATCACAAACGCGACAAATAGCAATGAGTAGCCAGAAAATAATTCCTGTAAAAGCGCTAGAATTAGCTCTTTCTTGATATAATCTGCTGATGTTTGCTATAATAGTCGAGAAGGAGAATCTATGTTGAAACCATTTATAAAAAAGTTAAAAAGGTTTGGTAAGGGGGAGCCCTCACCTGCTAAGAAGTCTAAGCCAAAAGGAGAGACATGGTCGGTACTTGATATTGTTTCCGTTATTTTTCGGACAGTAAAACTACTCTTAAATGTCGCTTTTGTATTTATCTTTTTTGGAATAGTATTGGGGGCTGGACTCGGATTGGGCTATGCCGCCAGCCTTTTTAGTGATGTCTCCGTGCCTAAGCAGGAGGAGCTGGTAAGTCAGGTCAATAAGATTTCTGGGATTTCGAAGCTGACCTATGCTAACGGAGAGCTGATTTCTGAAATTGATAATGATTTGTTGCGGATCCCAGTTGCCAGCGATGCGATTTCGGATAATGTCAAAAATGCTATCATTGCGACGGAAGATGAGAACTTTGAAACTCACAATGGTGTTGTGCCCAAGGCTGTTCTGCGGGCAACCTTGGGTTCTGTAGTTGGAGTTGGTTCATCCAGCGGGGGCTCGACCTTAACTCAGCAGTTGATCAAGCAGCAGGTCGTGGGAGATGCTCCGACTTTCAAGCGGAAGGCAGTAGAGATTGTTGATGCCTTGGCTTTGGAACGCTATATGTCTAAGGATGACATTCTGACTGCTTATTTGAATGTGGCACCTTTTGGCCGGAATAACAAAGGACAAAATATTGCTGGAGTGGAAGAAGCAGCTCAAGGGATTTTTGGTGTATCAGCCAAGGATTTGAGTGTTCCGCAGGCTGCTTTCATTGCTGGATTGCCTCAGAGCCCGATTGTTTATTCGCCCTATGCCTCTGATGGTAGTATGAAGAGTCCAGATGATATGGCTTTAGGTCTAGAGCGGGCTCGGAATGTTTTATATAATATGTACCGTACAGGTCGACTGAGTGAAGCAGACTATCAGCAGTACAAAGACTATGATCTGACGCAAGATTTTAAACAGACTGAGAGCCTTCAAAAGAGCTCGCATAGTTACCTCTACCATACAGCCTTTTCAGAAGCGCAGACGGCCATGTATCAGTATTTGATTCAGCGGGACAATGTATCTCAGCAAGAATTAAAAAATAATGCAACGGTTGAAGCCTATCAAGAGTTGGCTCGAAAAGAGCTGAGCGAGGGCGGCTATACGGTCACGACCACTATCAATCATTCGATTCATCAGGCGATGCAGAACGCAGTTGCCAACTACGGTGGTCTCTTGGATGATGGGACAGGAATGGTCGAGGTTGGCAATGTCCTTCAGGACAATAAAACAGGAGCCATTATTGGTTTTATCGGTGGTAGAGACTATAGTTCTAATCAAAACAACCATGCTTTTGATACGGAAAGATCTCCTGGTTCGACTATCAAGCCGATTTTAGCTTATGGGATTGCCATTGACCAAGGGCTGATGGGAAGTGCGAGTGTCCTTTCCAATTATCCGACGAACTTCTCTAGCGGTGAGCCAATTATGCACGTGGACAGTCGCGGGACAGGCATGATGGACCTGCAGGAAGCCCTCAATACTTCTTGGAATATTCCAGCTTATTGGACCTATCGTGCACTTCGCGAGAAGGGTGTGAATGTCCGAGGCTATATGGAAAAAATGGGCTACCATATTGACAACTACGATATTGAAAGTCTACCAATGGGTGGGGGGATCGAGGTTTCGGTTGCCCAGCATACCAACGGTTTCCAGACCTTGGCTAATAACGGTTCTTATCAAGAAAAGTATATGATTGATAAGATCACGGCTCCTGACGGCAAGGTAGTTTATGAGCATAAGGCAAAACCAGTTCAGGTGTATTCGCCTGCTACTGCAACGATTATGCAAAGCTTGATGCGAGGCGTGCTCAACTCTGGTGCAACTACGACCTTTAAATCAAGGATTAGTCAAGTCAATGGTACCTTGGCAGGCGCAGACTGGATTGGTAAGACAGGTACAACTAACAGCAATGGTGATATGTGGCTCATGCTTTCTACTCCTCGGATGACCCTTGGAGGCTGGATTGGTCATGACGACAATACTTCTATGGCTGCCCTAACAGGCTATAATAATAATGCGACCTATATGGCTTATCTAGCCAATGCCATTTATGAGGCGGATCCAAATGCCTGGGGAATCGGAGAGAAGTTCAATCTTGATTCGAGCGTTATCAAGTCGGATGTTCTCAAGTCTACTGGAGAAAGACCAGGAACCGTCACAATCAACGGCCGTTCCATCAATCTAAGCGGTCCGACCGTTCCTAGCTACTGGGCCAAGAATGGTGCTCCAACGACGAGCTATCGCTTTGGTATCGGTGCATCTGATGCGGATTATCAGAAAGCTTGGGGAGCAATCTTGGGTGGTACCACTGGCAACACCAATCGTAATAGCCAATGAGAAATTGCCTAACAATTAGAACGAAAGGTAGGGAATACTAGATGTCAGGGAAGATTTCTTCAGATACTATCGCAGCAAGTTCCGCAATTAGTGAATTAGTAGGAGTGGATACTTCAGCCTTCAGGAACAATCAAGTTGAATTTGGCTATACAAGTGATATTGCTGGAATGGAAGCTGGTCGTCAAGCCTGCAATCAAATGTTGCAGGCTGTCAGTGACTTCAGTTCGGCCGTCTTAACTCAGGCTAATAAATTTCCAGAAATTGCTGCAAAAATTGAGAAAAGCGATATAGAGCAGGCACAACGTTGGAGCAACTGATGATAAAAGATAAAAATCAAGAAAAACGTGAACAATTATATAAGCAAATCATCCAGCTTGAGAATCAAGAAGAAGATCTTTTAGTTATCAAAAAACGTTACGAAGAGAAGGTAATGGATTTTCGTGCAGATATTTGGACGATAAATGCCCAAATAGAAAACTTGATGGCTCCCGTATCAGAGACAAGTCATACCAATCGTAAAATATGGGAAGAAAACCAAGCCTTGCAACAAACAATTGACAGCTACGTAGAGCAAGAGTTGGACAATGTTTCCAAACAAACAAGGAAAGTTCAGCAAAAATTAGATGAAAATCGAGAAAGATTGACGAAAGAAAGGAACTCTTTACCATGGGAGTAAAATACAGTGCATCGGAGTCCTCACAGCTGATGGAGGCTATGGCTAATAATATTCAAGTGGCCAATGAGGTGACAGACCGATTGTCTCAGGGGTGTGACCACCTAATAGCTGCCCTAGACTCTGGAGAACTCATGGGAGCAGCCTATACAGCAGGTAAGGGCCTTTTTTCAGAGATTATCATTCCTGCCATTAAGAAGCTACAGGCTGCAGTGGACGACATTCAAACGGAGTTGAATTCATATAGGATTGCCGATGCTCAGGTATCAGAGTATGGCAACCTTGATCTGGATCAGCTGAAGAAGACAAAAGAATTGAGAGAGCAGCAACTAGCCTCTGTCAAAAAGGCTATTGAAGCAAAAGAATCATTCTTAGAGCGCATGAAGTCTATTGCTACATTTAATATCGTTTCTCACATGCAGTCTCTGGTGATTCTTTCTAGTGCAGAGTCGCAAATTGAATCACAAATTAAAGAATTGGAAGAGAAGATTGAAAAGCTGGAGTTCTTTGTCGCTCAAGTTTCTCAATATTTCAGTGACAGTCTAGAAGTTCTTCGTCTAGCTATTCAAGGAGCCACACAACTAAGTGAAATCATTGTCGATAGTGATGGCAACTACTATGCGGACGGTGTGGACATGAGTTGGGTCAAGAAGATGAAAGAGCAGAAGATTGAGAGCATAAAATATGATTCTTCTAAGAAAACAAAAGACTTGCATAAAGAGTATCAAAGTATTTTAGACAAGTTGGAAAAGGGAAAAGAGCTGAGTGATAAGGAATTTGAAACCCTAGAATCTTATGCTCGACGTTATCCGAAAGTTCAGTTACCAGAAATTGTCACCAACAAGCTGAAGACAGAAGCTGCTAATAGAGCTAATCCAGAGAAACTACAGGAAAAGGTTGAGAAAATCAAAAAGAGTGATAAAACTTCGACCGAAAAAGCAAACCTAATCGTCAAAGCTTATGAAGATTATCTGTTTTATAATAATAGAGAAGCGTTTGAAGAGTATTGGAAGAAGAGGAAAGCAATGGGCGATGATTGGGGGAAATCTGATATTGAAATTCAGAATAGGGTAAAGAGTATAGAAAAAGATTTCAGAACCTCTTTATCGAACTCTAAAATTGATGTAAGAAAAATAGCCCAGCAACTTGGTGACGATGTTTTAGATGTTAAAAAAATGGAAGATGAGAAGAGAGCAGAATTAATCCAAAAAGGAAGAGAGTTTTGGAAGAGTCCAGGAGACAATGGCGTAACAGATTTTTCTACTCCAATTGGAACAAAATTGGGGGATAATGCTACCTTTATTGATTTAGTCAATACTAATCAGCCGCTTGACCTTAAAAACCGAGTTTATCGAGATGATTACCCATTTTCAGTTTGGGGTCGCCAGTGGGAAGAAAGGATGGAGTCGGACTATATGGGGAACTATCTCTTTGGTTATGTTGGGAAAGGCTATCTAGAGTCAAGCGATGACTATTTAAAATATGGTGCAGGAAAGGCACAACAATTCTCGGATTATTTGAAGTTTGATAAATATTTTGTAGTAGGCGCAGATATAAAATACGATCTGAGTCTATTGCAAGGTCAGTATGGGGATAATTTTGGTGATGCCGCTGCAATTCAAGACGGCGCGGATGCTTATAAGGGAGGAAATAACTAACATGTTCACTTCATTAGTATTTATCATTTCTTTAATCCTACTTTTGCGCTGTTTTAAAAGTAGGCGTTCAAGGATTATTATTGGCGTGCTGTATAGTCTGTTTGTTGTCTGGTACGTTCAGGCAATTTTAAACTACGGCAAATATACTCTGCAACCAGGTCAAAGCGTTGAATTAAGAGTGTCTCCAAATACGGATCAGGTTGAATATAATTCGGAATTGATTTTAGATAAAAAAGATAATAGAAGTATAAAATTATCAGGTACAAATGTTTGGTCTGAAAAATTTGGGGATGTATTATTTGGGGTAAGTGAAAAGAAAATTATTAAGATAGGCAGTACCGAGGGAGACAAGAATGAGCTTCCTAATAATCAAAAAGATATACATTTAGTAGAAGATGGGATTGTTGTTAGTTATAAAGGAGAAAAAGTTTTTGATGTGACAAACAACAAACCTTACTCCATCACCATCACCAATGTAGACAATAAACCGGCCAAATTTGAGGCTCAAGTGGTGGATAGGTAAAGTAGAACATTGACAACAACTTAGAATTAGCAATCAAGTAACAGACCGACCGCCTAAAGACTGTGACTATTAAATGGCTACTCTAGCCTCTGTCAAAAATGTCTATTGAAGCAAAAGAATCATTCTTAGAGTGCATGAAGTCTATTGCTACATTTAATATCGTTTCTCACATGCAGTTAAAGATTATGCCCATGAAGCAATTCAGTTTGCAGCATTTACTGAACAAAGCTGGGACTTGAATCTTTACTCAATTGCTCATGCTATAAGTGAGGTGGGAAATACTGCCAGAATTAATATCCCAGGTAGCACAGCCTCACTACCTTATCCCATGGAAAAGTATGAAATTTCTTTCAAGGGTGATGTGGACTCTGGCCGTTATGGTGATACCGACTTTAACTCAGATTTGGATCCAATTAATAGCTATGAGCTAATGAAAAATGTGAATCAAAAAGATATTTTTAAAATACAAGCAGACTATAATCAGGGAATTGGATCTAATAAGATTAACCGTGTTGAAGAGTTTTATAAAAATATGGGGTATGGAGATATCAAAGTCGGTAAAGATATTGTTCATTACATTGTAACAGATGGTAGTACAGGAGGCCATATGTTTATAACTCGTGGTCAGTCAGAGGAGGAACAAAAGAAGAATCAGGAGGCCTTTTTTGACTATTTAGAAAGAGGGGCTGATACAAATGTTCGTTAAATTCAAACGCTATAAATACCTGACTATTGTTTTGTCCTTACTTCTGATCCTTATTCCTTCCTATTTTGCTTATGAGCGTTATCAATATGACGCTTTTAAGCGTGCTTATGAACAAAAAACAATTTATGAACAACTAGATATCTTGATGAATTCCACTCGCTATGTGAATGCAGTCAGAAAAGCCGGTTATTCCATAGATGACTACAATGTAAAAATGATGGAACGTATTTCCAGCATAGAGACCAAAGGAGGTCAACCAGTAACCATTATATCTCCAGACGATGGAGTAACCATGATTACAGTTAAAAAGATAGGTACCACTCCTAATGTAACATCAACTTTTCAATTTAATAATGAACTAGAATTGGAATACGTGGGCTATATGAAAATAGATAGCACGTCACAAGAAAGAATTGAAGTTGATGATGAGACTACAAATAAGATAGCAGATGAGGTGAGAGCAGAGGCAAAAGCTATGCTCAAAGATATTTACCAATCCATGTACCCAAATGAAAAATAAAAATCTATCGTATATTGATGCGTTAATGAGTATTATTCAGATACGGAACGAGGCGAGTGCACTCGCGCAAGAAAAATTGTAGACTATAAATCGATAGAAGAGACTAAACAAAAATTTTTACAAAATTACTACTAGATAAAATAAGTTGAGGAGGTGGGAATGCAATCTCATTTTGAATAACCTACTGAAAATCGGAGTGTGGAATATCTACAAAAGATTTGCCAAGTAGCTATAATTTCATTCTAAATATTGAAGCAGTCAATCAAGAATTGGAAGAAATGAGGTGATTGGATGAAGAAAAAACGATTATTCGTTTCGCTTTAGTGTACAGAATTGGGGAGAAGTAAAATTTAAAGATGTTTGGAAAACAGAATAGGGAAACTGATACCAAGGTTAGGTTACTTCAGAAATATTTCAAAACAAAACCTGCCCAATCGTATTTAATGCTCATTGTGCTTGTTTGGTCAGTATATGAGATTGGTGCGACCAGTTTGGCAAGTAACTCTGCATTGACTAAGGAATTCATGCATGGTCGATATGTTATGGTTTGGCCAATGGTAGATAAGAAAGTGAAATTATACCACTATGCGGAAGAATGGACTAATGACGTTTTAGTTGGAATGATGCATTTAGACTATGGAAATATTAGAATAACTAGTTTTCCTAAAAAATGGGAGAGTGAAGCTGAAGTATACTATACGCTGTCTCAGGATGAATATGCTGATAGAGTATATTTTTTCTTAGACGAGCCAATTTCCAAAGCCTATATCAGCAGATTAGAACAAAAATATTATTTGATCTCAAAGAATGCAGTTGCTATTAAAGAGGAAACAGGTAAGAAGGTTGAACAGTTAGTTCAAGAAGTGGGGAATGCAAGGAAAAACTTCTTATCAGCTCTTGGAAAGATGAAAATCCTTCGTTTGGTCTATTTGCTTCTTCGTATGATAGTATTGTTGCAGTTTATCAGGTGGTCGGGTCAGCGGAGAAAACGGAAAGAAGATGAAATATTGCAGAATGGATAGACTCCTAATACGATATGGGGTCTATAAGGAGATTCACAAATGACCTTGAAAAAACAATGGGATTGGAATTTAGGTTGTAGTTTATTACTTGTTGGAGTTCTGGTATCTGCTTTTCTCTTTTATTTATGGGCACAAAATCTTGGGAAGTATACCCTTCAATCTGGTCAGTCTATTAGCCTGAAAGTTAAACCTCGGACACAAGATGTTGAATACTATTCAGTGTTAATTTTGAAGAAAAATGATAATAATAAGCTTAAATTATCAGGTTCAGGAGTTTGGTTTGAGGTAAATGGGGACATTTTTTATGGGGTTGAAGAGCAAAAACTCTTTAAACGAAACTATTCAGAAAATGATAATGAAGAGTTACCCAACAATCAAAAAGGTATTCATTTAGTAAAAGATGGGATTGTTGTTAATTATCAGGGGGAAAAAGCTTTTAATGTAACTAATAACAAGTCCTACACGATCACCATCACCAATGTAGACGACAAGACAGCTCACTTTGAAGCTCAAGTGGTGGACAAGTAAGGTAAAGCGTTGGCAACAACTTAGAATTAGCAATCAAGTTACAGACCGACTGCCTAAAGAGCGTGACTATTAAATGGCTACTCTAGCCTTTGGAGAACTCTTGTAAGTAGCCTATATACAGCAGGTGGACAATTTATCAAGCACGGGAAAAGATGGGATTTCTTATGGAAACCAGATACGGATGAGCATAAAAAATCAAAAGAAGATTTTTATGATTATTTGAAGCGAGGAGAAGATAAAAATGTCGGTACGTAAAAAAATAATAAGCATTCTACTTTTGATAATAACTGCTTTTGCCATTTGGTTGCTCTTTGGCCCTGATGATAAACCTGAACCAGATTTTTCTTCTGCCAATAAAATTGAACTACTGGCAAGTATCCTCGCAGGTAACAACGAGGATATTATCCGAGATGCTGGCTATGGAATTCCGGATGACCCGGTGATTCGGCGATGGGGAATAAATGAACTTAAAATACCTGGTAAATTAAACTTGGATGTACGCCCACCGACTAGTTTGGAAGACAGTGAGCTTCTAGTTCTTTTTTCTACTATGATTAACGGTAAAGAAACAGATGTAGCGTTTTTCTTAGATAAAAAATTGAATTTAATTGATTCGAGTTATGAGTCTATAGAGGAAAATGATACTGGGAAAAAAATTGAAATAGATAAGCCTCAAGAAAAAGAGCTACTACATCAGGTTCAAACAGAATTGAATCAGTTCTTTGAAAAAATGGAACAGCAACTAGCTTCTAAATAGGAAATATAATAAAAGAATCATAAATAAAGATTCGGAAGGCTGTTGATGAGCCACTCTGGGAAGAATTGGATAGGAAACATGAAGAATACATCAAAATCCAGGGTGAACATGTTCATGACGACGAGGAAGTGGATGAGAGCGACTTAAAATAAACATGCTTCTATTTCAAGATTAAAGATGAAAGTGTCCTGGAAATTAGATAAAACTACTTGAATTTTTACATAAATATGGTATAATAGTGTTAATAATTTGTCGTGTGCTTTAATTGAAATATTGTCCGATTAAAGCTTGCAGCAGTTAAATCAAACTTTTTATAAGTCAGATTTAGCTGCTCTTTTTGTGTCTATTTTTCAGAATTTTAGGATTTGTAACGCAAACTTAAAGATTCTAAAAACTTAGCAAAAAGGACTGATTGTAGCTGTTTTGACGAGAGTCAATGGCGTAGAAGGGGTCTCCCCTTGGTAAGAGTGAAGAAGAGTGTGATATGAGAGGCAAATGGTTAGTATTTCAATAATCAGTAAATCTCAATTCTCTCCGATTCCTCCCTCTGTACTTTATAAAAAAGGAGTTAGAAACTTGGCAGGACATGACGTTCAATACGGGAAACATCGGACCCGTCGTAGTTTTTCAAGAATCAAAGAAGTTCTTGATTTACCAAACTTGATTGAAATTCAAACAGACTCGTTTAAAGATTTCTTGGACCATGGTTTGAAAGAAGTCTTCGAGGATGTGCTTCCTATTTCAAACTTTACCGACACCATGGAATTGGAATTTGTCGGCTATGAAATCCGTGAGCCTAAATATACGCTGGAAGAAGCTCGTATCCACGATGCTAGCTACTCAGCGCCAATCTTTGTGACTTTCCGTCTGATTAACAAGGAAACTGGTGAAATTAAGACACAGGAAGTCTTCTTTGGCGACTTCCCAATCATGACTGAAATGGGAACCTTCATCATCAACGGTGGTGAGCGGATTATCGTGTCTCAGTTGGTGCGTTCGCCAGGGGTTTACTTCAACGATAAAGTTGATAAAAACGGTAAAGTTGGCTACGGTTCAACTGTTATTCCTAACCGCGGAGCTTGGTTGGAGCTAGAAACAGACTCAAAAGACATTGCCTACACTCGTATTGACCGGACTCGTAAAATTCCATTTACTACTTTGGTGCGTGCGCTTGGTTTCTCAGGTGATGATGAGATCTTGGACATCTTTGGTGACAGCGACTTGGTGCGCAACACCATCGAAAAAGATATTCACAAGAACCCAATGGACTCTCGTACGGATGAAGCTCTGAAAGAAATCTACGAGCGTCTTCGTCCAGGTGAGCCTAAGACGGCTGAAAGCTCACGTAGCTTGCTTGTAGCTCGTTTCTTTGATCCACATCGCTATGACTTGGCTGCCGTTGGTCGTTACAAGATTAACAAGAAGCTCAACATCAAGAACCGCCTGCTCAATCAAACATTGGCAGAACATCTGGTAGATGCTGAAACAGGTGAAATTCTTGTCGAAGCTGGTACCGTCATGACTCGCAGTGTGATTGACAGCATTGCAGAGCAGTTGGACAATGGTTTGAACAAGATCACTTATATTCCAAACGACTCAGCTGTCTTGACAGAGCCTGTAGAATTGCAGAAGTTCAAGGTTGTCGCACCGAGCGATCCAGATCGTGTTGTGACCATCATTGGCAATGCGAACCCATCTGACAAGGTTCGGACTGTAACACCAGCTGATATTTTGGCTGAAATGAGTTATTTCCTCAACTTGGCAGAAGGTATCGGTCGTGTGGATGATATTGACCACTTGGGGAACCGTCGTATTCGTGCGGTTGGTGAGCTTTTGGCTAACCAGGTTCGTCTGGGACTTTCTCGGATGGAACGTAATGTTCGCGAACGGATGAGCGTTCAGGACAATGAAGTGCTGACTCCACAACAAATCATCAACATCCGTCCAGTGACTGCAGCCATTAAAGAATTCTTTGGTTCTTCTCAGTTGTCTCAGTTCATGGACCAACACAATCCGCTGTCTGAGCTTTCTCACAAGCGTCGTCTATCTGCCTTAGGACCTGGTGGTTTGACACGTGACCGCGCTGGTTATGAAGTGCGGGACGTGCACTATACTCACTATGGCCGTATGTGTCCGATTGAAACGCCTGAAGGGCCAAACATCGGTTTGATCAATAACTTGTCTTCTTACGGACACCTTAACAAATATGGCTTTATTCAAACGCCTTACCGTAAGGTAGACCGTGAAGCTGGCGTAGTAACTAACGAAATCGTTTGGCTGACAGCTGATGAGGAAGATGAATTTATCGTAGCGCAGGCCAACTCTAAGCTGAATGAAAAAGGTGGCTTTGCAGAGCCTATCGTTATGGGACGCCACCAAGGTAATAACCAAGAATTCCCTTCAGACCAAGTAGACTACATGGATGTATCACCTAAGCAGGTAGTTGCCGTTGCGACTGCATGTATTCCTTTCTTGGAAAACGATGACTCCAACCGTGCCCTCATGGGTGCCA
>ERZ772961.875-NODE-875-length-11539-cov-5.917450_pt1 | contig 11539 bp, 12 predicted proteins | sample MGYA00580677_ERZ772961 | MGnify/ENA primary metagenome ERZ772961 (study PRJEB29015, sample SAMEA2738088) | human oral metagenome | biome: human oral; feature: human-associated habitat; material: saliva | place: China | collected 2227 ... | reverse complement strand
GAATGGCCCCAATCGCCGCACCCAACGCAACGACGACAAACAGCGCGAGCAGGGGCGAAGACGCGAAAAGAGAGGCCATAGCTTTCAGAGTACCTGTCGCGCGTCCGACCTTCCCCACGACTGTCATATTGCCTGCGTTATGAACCTCACGGATTGGTTACACTGGTGCCAGAAACTGAAAGGACGATCATGTCTCAACCACCAGCCGGATGGTACCCCGACCCCGTAGGAAGCCAGCGCCTTCGCTGGTGGAACGGCGGCGAGTGGACCGAGCAATTCCACGACATGCCGCAGCAGGGAGCACCTGTCGCGCAGCAGACGCCCACAGAACAGGCGGCGGAGCAGCACATGCCCGCCCAGTCGCAGGCCCCGGCCGTATCCTCGGACCCCTACAATCCGTCGGCGGTTGCCCCGCAGCTGGGCGTCGCCGACACTGGTTCGCAGACAGGCTCGCAGGCGGCCGACGCAGCACCGAAGAACAGCCGCGGGTGGGTTATCGGCACCATCGTCTCCGCGCTCCTCGTGGTCGTTTTCTTCGGCACGATGGTGTACTCGGGTATGCAGCTGCGCGCTCAGAACCTCGAGTGGCGCGACGTGCAGGATCAGCAGACCTCCGCAAAGAGGAACCTCGAACAGAAGCAGGATGAACTCGAACAGCTGAAGCACAACCTCGAAGGGGTACAGAAGTGAGTAACGACGTCCAGCCCCAAGCGAAGAAGCCTTCCCCCCTTCCTAAGATCCTGACGATCATTTGCTCGGCTCTCGCCGCCGTCTTCCTTCTCCTCAGCGCCACCATGTTCGTCAGCGCTCGCTCGCAGGCGCAGGAGATTGAGCAAGCGCGTGCCGAGATCCAGTCCGCGGATGCGAAGACACTTGAGATCGAGGGTGAAATCTCGTCCGTCAAGAAACAGATCGACGATGCCAAAGCGAAGAAGGACGCGCAGGAGTGGTGCGACGGCCTCACCCGCGAGAATGCCGTGCTCGATAAGCTCCGCACGCAAGGCAGCGCTCTCAAGTCGATGGCACAAAACAAGCGCGACGCAATCGACAGCCTCTGCCCTCAGAAGAAGGCCTTCGCTGAAGCTTTCGCGAAAGACGCCAAACAAGGAATGATCGGTCCGGAGAACATACAGTGCACGAGTAACGGCAATACCATGACGTTTAACGCGACCATCAAGATTGATGCCCCCTCGGTCCTCGCACTTGGCGACATGGATGTTACCGTCGACGTTTTTGCGGCCGATCACCCGATCACCGCTTCCGATGCATCGATCGGCTCGACAGTCGCGTCTGTGTCCTCGAGCGGAACAGGGCCCTTGTCCGTGACCCTGCCGGGCTCCGGCAATGAGACCGACTGCGGTCTCAAGCCGGTACGCTTGTGGCCCACCGGTCTGTGAACACCACACTCGCAGCCATCTCCTGACACGAGAGAAGGAACCAGGATGAGTGAACCCGCAGAAGGCTGGTATGCCGACCCCAGCGGTGCGAACCAGCTGCGCTGGTGGGACGGGCACGCGTGGACGGACTACGTTGAGCCCTACGAGGCCCCAGCGCCCTCTCCTCAGGGCGTCGAAGTCGCAGTTCCAACGGCGGGCGAGCCATTCCCGGCTTCATCCGCCGAGGATTGGTCCGTCACTTCCGCGGATGCGCCAACGTACGCCGTCGACGCACCCATTCCCACGCCCGAGGCCTCCCTCCCCCAGGAGGTCACCCCCGCCTCGTCGGTAGCACAGGCAGAGGTCGCACCGATTCCGATGCCCGACTCCCCCGTCGACGAAGAGGGCAGCGACAATGCCGATGCCCCTCAGCGCGGCGGGACGCTCAAGTGGGTTCTCGCGTGCGCGGCGTCGTGGGTGCTCGTCGCGGTATTCATTACCGTTCTCGTCATTGCCTGGTCACACCTGGGGGCCAGCGGCCGCATCCAGGAGGACGCGAAGAGCCGCGCCGAGACCGCCCAGAACGAGCTCGACACGGCCCGTTCGACACTCGACTCCATCAACAAACAGCTCGAGGAGGCCACCAAGTGAGTGCTCCCGCACCCCTGCGTGCCGCTACCGTCGCGGGCGCGATCCTCGCCACGGCATTCATCGTCCTCTCTGCCATCGTTGGGGGCATCAACGCGTGGCGCACTCATTCCGCATCCACGTACGAGGCCCAGGCCGAGCAGGCACAGTCCGAGAAGGCCGCGGTCGACCAGAAGATCACGGACACGAAGGCTGCGCTGGATGCCGCCACCGTGCGCAAGGACGCCGAGAACTGGTGCAACTCGATCACGCGCGAATCCGCCGCATCAATTCGAGACGCCCTCAAGACATACGATTCGGCAACCCAGGCCACCAAGGACGCGATCCACGAGCAGTGCGCTGCGAAGGAGACCCTCGCACAGGTCTACCGCACCAATAAGGACGCGGACTTTGCCATCGCAATGGGCGAATGCACGACTGATCAGGTGACGACCACGGTGAACGGAACGCTCACCCTCAAGGATTCGTCCCAGATCGCCTCGCTGGGAACCCTCGACGTAGAGATCAACGGGTTTACCGCGAACAAGGGGACGAACCCCAGCCCCAGCTCGCCGTACCAGGGCACGACAACGATCACGCTGACGCCCGGCTCACCCGCCACTTTCTCGCTGTCGATTCCCTACGATCCCGCGATGACCGACAAGACCGAGTGCGGCGCAACAATGACCAGCTGGTGGCCCTCCAACCTATGACGCGCGGTGAATCCCATCACCGCACCGTTTCCAATTTTTTCAACTCGCATAGAATTGGGGAGACACAGTGAAAGGAGTCTCCCCGTGAGCACCCCCACCCCTAGCCTTCCTGAAGAGGCGTCTGGCGCCCCTGTTCCCCCCGCCGGTCAGGTGCCGGCCGCGCCGAGCCCCGCCGTCGCGGCGGCCGCGCCAACGTTTACCCCGCTTACCGCCCCTCGCCCGCGCGCAACTGGTGGCCAGATTGCGATCGCAGTCATCACGTCGATCTTCGTCGTCCTTTTCGCCATCACGACCCTCATGGCCGCCGGCATCTACTCCTTGAAGAGCAGCGACCTGGACAAGACCCAGGAAGAGCTCAGCACCGTTCAGCAGGAGCTTCAGGAAGCGCAGGAGGCCGCCAAGTGAGTGACAACAACATCCCCGCCGCACCCGAGGCGTCGGCCCCGGCTCCCGTAACGGTCGCGACCAAGGCCCCGAAGAGCAAGGGGCTGTCGATCTACAACCGCGTCGCGCTCGTCCTCCTCCTGATCCTCGCCATCGCGACGACCACCCTGTTCGCCCTCGCCATCCAGAAGACGAAGGCAGAGAAGGAGATGCAGGATGAGATCCAGACAGTCAAGGAACAGACGGCTGCCCTCGCCGCCCCGGCGTGGTGCGAGCAGGTAACCCCGGATAACGTCGACAAGATCGACGAGCTCTACTCCAAGTACGACAGGATGTCCTCGGCCGCTCAGGATGCCGTCGATAAGAAATGCAAGGAACGCGTGGAGACCGTCAAGCTGCTGAAGTCCCAGAGCGCCAAGGACGCGTTCAAGGTGGAGCCCACCTGTGCGCTGGACGACGCTCAGACCACACTGCACTGCTCCGTGGACATCTCGCCCGTCAGCGACACGATGAAGACCAAGCTCGAGGCCTTCCCGACGACCGACCTGACGCTGCAGATTTCGTTTGATGATTCGATGTTTGTTGTCGGTACCCCTGATCACGTCGTCGATGACGTCGCGACCGCGACGATGACGAAGGGCGAGAAGGTGTCCCTCGAGTTCACGACACCCTACGACCCGAGCTGGGGCTCCCACTACAAGGTCGTGGTCACGTCGTACTACCCGAACGCGTGAGCCAGGCACTCTGATCTGACGCGCTGGTCCCGTCGCCCCTTTCCGGGCGGCGGGACCGCGTGCTTTTATGCCCAGCAGGCGCGCGGCACACGTCGCAGTGTGCACCCGCCACGGCCTCGCTCAGGCGATCAGTAGTGCTCGTGAGAATCGTATCCGCGCAGCCGATCCAGCTCGCGTCGCTCTTTCTTCGTGGGGCGCCCACTCCCCTTGTCGCGCATGGCGACGGGGATGTGCACGCGCGGACGATCGGGGGTGCGATCGTCGTACGCCGTGCGTGCCTGCGGATAGGACACGCGCTTGTTCAGCAGTAGGACAACCCCCAGTATCCGGTCGAAGCCCTCGATGCGCAGGCGCACCTCGTCGCCGACGCGCACCTTGTAGGCAGCCTTGACGGGTTCACCGTTGACACGTACGTGCCCGGCACGCACGGCGGCCGTCGCCTGCGACCGGGACTTGAGCTGGCGGGTCGCCCACAGCCACGTATCGACGCGCACGTCCGACGAGGCGAGGGCACCCGCAGGGATGACGACTTCTTCGGGGGTCTCACTCATTACGAGCGCCTAGTTGATGCGGCGGATGCGCTTCTGGTGGCGGGGCGTCAGGATGATCGCGACGAGGGCGCACAGGATCGGCATGCCGATCAGCATGCCCAGCAGGGCTCCCCAGGGAACGATGGGGCGCAGCGTCGTCGTCAGAGTCGGGAAGATCCCCGAATTTGCGAAGGTGATGACTGCGAGCACACCCACGACGAGACCGGAGAGCACAGCCGTCGGAATCACGTTGAGCGCGAGCACCACGCCCTGCCAGGTCGTGACGTGGCGGCGCATCGTGGGGGCGGCGCCAATCGCATCGAGGGTGTCGAGGTCCGGGCGCATATCCGTGGAGGACAGCGCCACCACGAGGGCAACCGTGGCCGCTGCCGCGACGACGGCGATCAGCGCGGCGACGTAGGGCAGGACCAGTGATCGCATCGTCGGGGCGATCACCTGGGCGGATGCGCCGGGGACCTGGCGCGCAATCGTCGTCTGGAAGGAGGGGACGTCCACCGGGTTCACCGGCTTCTCGACGGTGAGGAGCTCGCCGAGCGGCACGGCGCGCAGGCCGAGGGCTTCGGAGGCCTGCGGGGACAACACCATGACGTTGATACGCGTGAGGGGCGAGGCCGGGAAGGTCATCGTCCTCTGCACGAGGGCATCCGGCAGGTCATCATCGGAGGCACCGGCAGCCTTGGCGGCAGCGATCGCCGACATATCGAGACTGCGCAGGTCGGCCTGGCCGGCACCGTTAATCAGCTTCGGATCGGGCACGAGGACGCCGCCGGCGTTCAGGGTGGCGATCGCGCGGACCATGTCGTCCTCGTTGAGGTATCCGGCCTCGCGCAGGTAGGTGCCGTCATCGACGATGTAGGCGACGTCGATCTCCGCCATCGTGCCCATGTCGCCACGCATCGTGAGCGTCGACTTGTCGGTGGGGTTGACGGCCTCGACCATGGTCTCCGGGCCACCCGGGCCACTGTTCCACGCCATGCCGTTCATGATGGCACTGGAGGTGACCGTGCGTTCCGCGTCGACAACCTGCTGGGCCGACTGAAGCAGGTTGCGGGTGCGCGTCACCGAGTCGGTCTTATCGACCGTCGAGAGGAAAACCTGCCCGCGCTGTCCCGCGTGCGGGCGCGAGTTCCAGCCAGCCTCGTTCGACGAGGACAGGGTGATGAGCAGACCGCAGGCGACAAACACGGTCGTCAGGATCGAGGCCATGGCGGGGAACGTACGATGGCCGTTGCGCACGGCGTCGCGCAGCGCCAGGCGCATACTCATCGACGCGCGGCGATTGGGGGCACGCCAGCGGGTGAAGATGTAGGGGATCGACCCGATGAGGCCGGCCTCGAGCAGAGCGACACCAACGACGAGGGCGAGCACCGAACCACGCCAGGCGGCGATACCCAGCAGCGGGAGTCCGGCCAGCAGCGCCAGGGGGTAGATCATGCGACGGCGCACGAGGCGGGAGGGCTCCCACACGCGCCCGCCGATGACCGCGGAGGTGTTGATGCGCGACGAGGTGTGCGCCGGCGATACCGACGCCATGAGAGACAGCAGGATCGGCAGGAGCACCGACAGGGCCAGCGGCCACCACGGCACGATACCGATGCCGAGGCCCGACCAGACGCCAATGCCTACCATGGCGCACGCGGACAGCACGGCGGAGACAAACCCCGAGTACAGACCGATAACGAGGCCGTGAGCGATCGTCAGGCGACGACCGTCGGACTGGTCGCCGCCGTTGGCGATGATCATGGCTGCCGTGCGCATGACCGATCGCTGGGCGACGGTGTACAGCGGCGAGATGAGCAGGATCATCTCGGTGAGGATGAGGAGGATGCTCGCCACCAGGAGAAGGTACTGCGCGGGGCTGGTGCTCCGAGTTGCTTGGGGACCCTCGTACTGAGCGATCTGGGGGGGAATCGCCGAGGCATCCGGCGGGTCAGCGAGGACGTGGCGCGAGACGACGGAGAATCCCGACTGGTTGATCTGGCGGACGTGGTCCCAGGTCACCGGAGTCGGGCCGGTGACGTACCAGGCAGTCTGAGTGCGCCCCGCGACCGCGAGACGATCGATCTCGAGCGTGCCATCACCGATGATCGCCCGATTTGTGCCGGAAATAATCTCGTCAATGACGACGCTTCCCGTGAGCGCCTGAGTAGTGCGATCCTTGGCAACGGTCAGCGACAGGGCGAGCGTATCGCCCACCTGGGCCTTGAGTGCCCGAGCGACATCGTCGGAGATGACGGCATGGTTGGCGGCGAGGGCACCGCTCTTTCCGCCCGCATTCACGCGCGGGGCATCGAGCGCGGCCGTCTGGGTACCCGAGTCAACCGTGTAGCCCGTTCCGTCCTGCGTCGTAAGGCGAAGCTGGTAAAGGGTATCGACGGCGATCAACTGGTCCCCCGCCGGCACCCAGTCGGTGAGGGTGCTGGGGGTAACCGTGACTTCCTCATCCGAGGCCGTCTTCGATAGGACGTCGGCGGTGATGTCTTGCCCGATGGGCGTCGACGAGCGGTGCAGGGTGACCGCCTGAACGTCAGAACGGTTGCCAAGCCACGACGCGGCCTGGTAGCGCTGGGAGGTCGTCACGTCCCAGAACGTGATCGCGCTGATCGCGATGATAATCGGCAGCGAGATAAGAAAAACCGCTGTCAGCGTGCGCCCCAGGCTCTGGCGCGCATCACGAGAGGCGATGCGGAGTACTACTCCCCATCGCCTCATTCGTGTGTTGAGTCGACTCATCAGATCCTTGGTGCAGTGTCAGCCAGCAGATCCCTCAGCGAGTCTCCACGCGAGCGGTCGACGATGCGACCGTCGCGGAGGAAGACTGTGCGGTCCGCCCATGCGGCCATTCGGGCCTCATGAGTAACGAGAATACCGGCTGCACCCGCATCAATGTGGTCACGCAACACCAACATGATCTGGTCGCTCGTGTGCGAGTCGAGCGCCCCCGTCGGCTCATCCGCAAGAATGACCGAGCGGTTACCGACGAGGCCTCGGGCGATCGCGATGCGCTGACGCTGACCACCCGAGAGACGCTCGGGGAATCGATCAGCGAGCTCGGCGACTCCGACCTCTTCAAGGGCAGCCATGGCGGCCTCGCGCACCTTCGACGGGCTGACCCCGTCCAGCTGCAGCGGCATCTCAACGTTTTCGAGGGCCGACAGGGACGGGATCAAGTTGTAGTCCTGGAAGACGTAACCGATGGAACGACGACGCACCTCAGCACGGTGAGCCGCATCCATCGTGGCCATATCGACGCCGTTAATGAAGACACTTCCGCGCGTCGGACGCTCCAGTCCACCAGCGATCGACAGAAGGGTCGACTTGCCGGATCCAGAGGGGCCCATAACAGCGAGAAGCTCGCCGGGGGCGACCTCAAGGTCGATCCCGTCGAGCGCTCTCACTCGGACGCCGTCGGCGCCGAACTCATGTCCGACACCCGCCATCCTGATCGGTAGCGGCACAGGCTGGCTCATCGCACCCCGGCACGCTCCGAAATACCGGCCTCAGCCTGGGCCCAGCTCATCGAGCGGCCCTTCGCGGCAGCGAAGGCGGCGCGACGCGCGGCCTCGGAGACCGCACCGGACTCGATGTGGTCGAGCCAGTTGAGCTCGGCCTCGAGGTCGAAGATGTGACGCTCCAGGATGAGCTTCCACGCGAGCTCGCCCTCGTCAGCCGAAGCCTTCAGGCGGGTGACATCACGCAGGGAACCCAGGGTCGAGCGACGCTGAGTCTGGATCATGGCCTCGACGTCGACCGTGGGGTCGGCGGCGGCCACAGCGAGCTTCATGACAAGCTCATCGCGTTCGGGATGTTCGCGGGGAACGGGGGTGGACCACCAGGCGTTGAGGACCTCGCGACCAGCATCAGTCAGCTCGAAGACCTCGGAATCACGGCCGGCGTTGGTCTCGGCGTGAGACACAACCTGGCCGTCGCGCTCGAGGCGCTGCATCGTCTGGTAGACCTGGCCGATATTCAGCGGCCATGCTCCGCACGTCTGCTCCTCGAACATCTGCTTCAGGCGGTAGACACCGGCGGGCTGCTGCGCGACAAGCGCCAGCAGGGCATTGCGAACCGACATAACTCTCCCTTCGTTGTCTTGACGTGTAGACGATTGTGGTTGAACAGTATCTATCGTACGCGAATTTTGTTCTTAGAGCGGGGAATCGACGGTGGGTTACCTAACATAAAGCCTACCGTCTGGTTAGACAGGAGTCCCCGAATTTTCGCGCTATATCGCATATATTAACCGACATCCCAGTTTAAGTGCCAACCGCATTGCAGACAGCATTCACGGGTTTTTCAGCGATATTTCAGCGCTTCCCTACTCAGGTGGTCAGATCCCTCAAAAGGGAGGACGATGGGCGTCCAAAACCGGGAAAAACACCGCAACCAGGCCGACTAACCGCCAGGACAGAAATAATTTGTCACCCGACGTTCTCAGACTGTGAGATCTGCGGTTCAGGAGTTGGACTACTCGGCCAGAACATCCTCGATATCTTCCCAGAGCACCCCCGGCGACGAAGGCGCAGCAACCGCCCAGAACTCGCCGTCCGCGCCCGCCAGCAGGGGCACCTCGTCGGGGTATAGGTCAGTGAATTCCACGCCGGCCAGCACCTCGCAGACCTCCTCGCTGGTGGCGACCAATCGCCAGCTTTCGCCCGACAGGCTCGGGTAGGACGCCGCATCGACGACCCGCACGGCCAGCCCCACCCACGCGTCATCCGCGACGTCCGCCCAGAAAGCCCCCGTCGCCTCATCGACCTCGACATCGATCACCTCGGCGATCTCGCGAGCAACCTTGGGTACCTGCACAAGAATCTCCGTGAGATCGCCGCGTTCGAGGGCACCGAAGAGCACCTCCGGCACCGCCGTCGCAACAATCCCCTCGCCCGACGGCTCGCCCAAGGCACTGAGCTCAAGGAAGGTCTCCCGCAGCTGCTCGGCATCGATCGACCACACCGTCAACGGGTCATCCTCACCGGCGTACAGTCCCCCGTCGTCGCATCGCAACACCGCAGCAGAGTGCGGGCCAACGAAGAAGGTGACGCGCCGGCATCCAGCCGGAGCGACGACCCAGGCGGTCAGTACCTTCGTCGCCTGCGCGTACGCCTCGAGGAGCGCGGCAAGATGCGGGACGGGAGCATCACCGACGACGAGGCCCTGGCTGCGCAGCAGCTCAACGAACGGATGCTCGGGGTCAGTCAGGAGCCCATCGGCGTACGAGCGCAGAGCGTCGCACTCCAGCTGGCTCATATCGAAGACGACGCCGTCCTCCGTCTCGTAGGCGTTGATCATGATTCCTCCTGCGCTCTCGCCAGTGCCGCGCGCGGCCTTGAAACGAGGACAACGCTACGACACACTGACCGAGCGCGCGCGTGGACGACGGCAACCGCGCCGCGTGAGGGAGGCTACACTGGGAATGACTAGGAGGATTCACCGATGAACACCCCGCTTCCCGCCGGCAGCGCCCCGGCCTCGTCCCCGATTCCGACTTTGATGCTCCCAACGGGATCGCCCATCCCCGTGCTCGGTTTCGGCACCTACAAGGTCGCGCCCGAGGACACGTACGACGCGGTCAGCCGCGCCCTCGAGGTCGGGTACCGTCACATCGACACCGCCCAGATGTACGGCAACGAGGCCGAAGTTGGGGCGGCGCTCGAGGCATCGGGAATCGCTCGCGAGGACCTGTTCGTCACGACGAAGGTCGACAACTCCAACCACGAGCCCGAGCGGGCCGCAGCGTCCATCCGGCGCTCCCTCGAGGACCTGCGCACCGACTACGTGGACCTCCTCCTCGTGCACTGGCCGCTGCCCACCCTCTACGGGGGCGACGTCGCACTGCCCTGGCCGGCCCTCGAGGACGCGTTCAACGCCGGCGGCACGCGCGCGATCGGCCTGTCGAACTACGAGCGCGAGCACGTCGAGGCCGTCCGGGCCGTCGCGATGGTCGCCCCGCACGTCCTGCAGGTCGAGTCCCACCCCTTCTTCCCGAACGCCGACCTGCGCGCCTACGCCCAGGGCCTCGGCATAGTGTTCGAGGCCTGGTCCCCCCTCGCGCGCGGACGCGCCGTCACCGACCCGACGCTCGTCGAGATAGGCGCGCGCCTCGGCGTGGGCCCGACGCAGGTCGCGCTGCGCTGGGCGCTGGATCGCGGGCACGTCGTCTTCCCCAAGACCCTGAGCCCGGCGCGCATGGCCGCCAACTTCGACGTGTTCTCCTTCTCGCTTGACCCGGAGCAGACCGCACGCATCGACGCGCTCGACGCGGGCGAGGACGGGCGCATGGGGTCGCATCCGGCGACAATGGACCGACTCTGAGGACGGGTACGATACAGGTATGGCTTCCAAGCTCACGCGCGCCGACCGCGCCATCGTTCGACTGGCCGACGGCACCGTCAAACAGCAGAACCTGCTCACGGGCACAGAGGTGTGGACCGTTCCGGGCCGCGGTAACCGGCCCCTGACCGCCCCGCACGCGGACCACAACCCCATCGACCACGAGGCCGACGGACACCACTGCGCGTTCTGCTGCGGCCGCTACCTTGAAACCCCGCCCGAGAAGTCGCGCCTCGTGCGCCACGAGGACGGGTCCTGGGAGCAGCTGGACGCCCTCGGCGCCGATCAGCTCGGAGACACGGTCGCCGAGTTCCGCCGCATCCCCAACCTCTTCGAGATCGTCTCCTACAACTACTGGCATCTCAACCACGGGCACGTCCCCTCCGAGGACGACCGTCGCCGCATGGCCCACTACCTGGCCTCGGACGCGGGCTACGAGCACGTCATGAACGTCGTACGCGCTCGCATGTTGGCCTCGGGCATGAGCGAGGGCGAGTTCGCGGCCACCAGCGAGACCGCGCGCCTCCAATCCGCCAACGGCTTCTTCTCCGGCGGCCACGACCTGATTATCGGCAGGCGTCACTTCGTCGACGGCGCCACCGAGGCCCACCAGCTGGCCGGTTCCGGCACCCTCACCCCCGAGGAGCACGAGCAGTACACTGCGTACACGGCCCGCTCGATGCGCGACCTGTACGACCTGGATCCCGCCGTGCGCTACGTCGCGACCTTCCAGAACTGGCTGCGCCCCGCCGGCGCCTCCTTCGACCACCTGCACAAGCAGCTCGTCGCGATCGACGACATGTCCGTGCAGACCGAGGCCG
>ERZ772961.874-NODE-874-length-11542-cov-4.527553_pt1 | contig 11542 bp, 15 predicted proteins | sample MGYA00580677_ERZ772961 | MGnify/ENA primary metagenome ERZ772961 (study PRJEB29015, sample SAMEA2738088) | human oral metagenome | biome: human oral; feature: human-associated habitat; material: saliva | place: China | collected 2227 ... | reverse complement strand
ACTTTTACATGTTATACAAAAAGATTAAAGAAAGTTCCACCAATAGATAGAGTAAATAATCAAGGTGAAAATATCTTTGAAAAGAGACTTCGTCAAAATGGTAGTGATAAATTACTTCATAGATATAATGAAGCTAGAAAAGTTACAAATAATCTAGATATTGTGCATGCTGCACGTAAGCATTTGATAGAAATATTAGAAAATGACATCAAAATAGACAAGTATTGTATTGATGGTACATGTATTGATTTTTCTAAGCATAGAAAAATTACAATTGCTCTTACACCTTTTGTAAAAATAGATTTTAGAGTAAAGTATAATTTTTATGACAATTATTTAAATATATATTTTGAAGTACTTAATATTATATATGACGATGAAATCATAGATGAATTACCACCTGTTGATGATGGTATTAACGAGGAAATAGTTACAAAAGCAGAAAATACAGCTAAGCTTTACACTAGAATACTTTCTCTTTTAGACTAGTAATTTAAAAAATCAGTTTACAAATGATAACTAAAGTGTTATAATTAATAAGAAATACAAATTTGATACTTATACTTAAATTTCAAATAACTAATAGCTTTTTTGATGTTTTGCAGATCTTAGTTATAGAGTAAATAAGAACGAATTTGTATTTTATGTGGTGCTGTGGTAGAAAGGTTTCATACATGAGGTTTTCATCCTCAAGATCAGGGTTCAACTCCCTGCAGCATCACCAATTATTGCAGGGTGGTAGAAATGGTTAACTCATCGGGCTCATAACCCGAAGATTGCAGGTTCGACTCCTGTCCCTGCAACCATATGCACCTTTAACTCAATTGGTTAGAGTACTTGCCTTTTAAGCAAGGAGTTTTGGGTTCAAGTCCCAAAAGGTGCACCAATTTATGTATTAGGTATATCAAAAATTGAAATTAGAAACAAAAGAAAAAATAAGACAAAGTCTTAAAAAATATTATAAAGAGCATAGAAAAGAAAAACTATGTAAATTCTGTGGAAGAACAATCTCTATTGATAGACAAAAATCAAAATACTGTAGCAACGAATGTAAAATTAAAAATAATCAAGTTCCATCATTAATTAAATATTTTAAATTTGATTCATCTGTGATTGGGACTATTGAAGTTTTTAATGAGTGGAATAGAGTTAAGCATGTATTAGAAGAATTATATTGGAAAGAAGAAAAGACTTCAACAGAAATTTGCAAAATGTTTGGTTACCCTAATAGTGGAAATTTAACAAGCAAAATATTTAAGTATCTTGAAATCAAACCTAAAACTGCTCAAGAGTCAGCTCATTTAAATTTTAAAAATGGAATTCTAACTCCACCTACTAATAGCGTATATATTAGAGGCTGGCATGTTACTTGGGATAATAGAAAGGTATATTTAAGAAGTTCATACGAATTTAAGTTTGCTGAGTACTTAGATAGATTACATGTTTATTATACTGTTGAAGATTTTAGAATTGAATACTTTGATACAGTTAAAAATTGTAAAAGAATATCAATTCCTGATTTCTATATCCCTGAAGAAAATTTAATTATTGAAGTTAAGTCTAATTATACTCTTAATATTCAAAATATGATTGATAAAGCTAGAGAGTATAGAATACAAGGATATAATTTTTTATTGTTTTTAGAAAATCGTTATTTAACATTTGAAGATTTAGTAATGAAAGACACTTAAGTTAGTAGGGTTGCTTGTTGAATTACTAGGACACAGTAATCATAAAAATTCCTCAACTTATATATGGAAGCCTACTCGTGGTTGAGAGGTCAATAGAGACCAAAGGTTCGACTCCTTTCAGCTTCCGGATATTTCCCAAAGATACGACAGGAAACGGTGATTTTTCTGCTTTTACATCTAGTTGGTTATGTAGTCGTATACGTGCCATCTCACCATTAAAAGCAGATACGTATGGCTCCGTAGTTCAGTTGGTCAGAATAACGGCTTGTCAGGCCGAAGGTCATGGGTTCGAGTCCCATTGGAGTCGCCACTTTTTTCGTACCTATCGTATAATTGGATAGTACATTGTGCTACGAACACAAAAATTAGGGTTCAAATCCTTATAGGTACGCCAGATATGGTGGGTATCGTCTAACGGTCAAGATGCGGGGTTGTGATCCCTGAGATATGAGTTCAATTCTCGTTGCCCACCCCAAATATGCTTGAATAGCTCAGATAGTAGAGCGTTCGGTTGAAGCCCGAAAGGTCCTTGGTGCAATCCCAAGTTCAAGCACCATTTACAAAATTCTATTTGCCTAGAGTTTTGAGTAGTATGTAAAATCATAAAACATGGAACTAGAACTTTCAAGATGTAGGTGGAAGTCCTGCCGTACCAAGCGGTATGTAGTTTAAGTAGAAGTTTTGAAGGTAAAATACAGAAAACTCCATTTTATATACTATTTTTTCGGAGGGTCCTATAGCGGCAATTAGAGCGGACTGTAAATCCGTCGGTTCAATCCTTCGTGAGTTCGAGTCTCACCCCTCCGACCATTAATGATTTAAAAGGAGAATTGCAAATATGCTTTGTAAGATACAAGAAATAGAGAGTAATCACAATGCTGGTTGGGCATATTTGTACTTAAAAAATAATGAAGGTGAAGAACTACAATTTAGTAGTATTTCATACATTAATAGTGATTTTCCTTTCGACTTTACTGAAAAACTTGGTAGAAGTTTATTAGACTCTTTTGAGCATGAATTACCTATTGGTTTTTCATATGAAATTGATTGTGAAGGCTTTACAGAAGTATTTGTACTTACTGAGAATACAATCTATAAGATTATAGATGCTGAAAAGCCAGTTACTGAAAGTATATTTACAGACGCTAATGATCTATTTGCTTTTAGACTATTCTTCTTCTACTACAAGCATTTTTCAGAATGGACTGATTTTTGGGATGAAGATATAGAAGCTGAAAAACTATCAGTAATAACTGATATTTATACAAAAGTAAAGAACTTATACAAATGTATTGAAGCTATATAAGATTAATCGGGGTGAGTGTGGACATCCTATGACATGGCTATAGACTTGTCAAAGAGATATTAGCTAAATCTCATTCTGCACAACAGTGCATGCCTACGTAGTTTAATGGTAGAACGGGTGTTTTGTAATCACTCAGTACGGGTTCAACTCCTGTCGTAGGCTCCAGCTATGCACTGCTAACTCAATTGGTAGAGTACTCGACTCTTAATCGAGGAGTTTTGGGTTCGAGCCCCAAGCGGTGCACCAGCGTATGTGCTTGTGATGGAACCGGTATACATACTAGTCTTAGAAACTAGGTTTTGTGGGTTCGACTCCCACCAGGCACACCAATTATGTGTCTATAGTTCAACGGATAGAACAATGGTCTTCTAAATCATTGATTGAGGTTCGATTCCTCATAGACACACCAAATTTGAAAGGAGAATATACATGAAGAAACCATTGATTGTCAATCTATACGGTGCACCATCTGCTGGTAAGTCTACTGGAGCAGCGTATATCTTTTCAAAGCTTAAGCTAAAAAGAATTAATGCTGAACTAGTAACTGAGTTTGTCAAAGGTAAAGTATACGAGCAGTCTAAAGGTGTATTTGACAATCAAGTGTATATTTTCGGAAAGCAATTCTTTCAGATGAGTAAGCTTTATGACAATGTCGACGTAATTGTTACAGATGCACCTCTTATGCTACAAGCTTACTATGGTGAAAAGTATAATTTCTTCTATAGTCAAGAATTAACAAATTTAGTTAAGAGGGTTGTAGACGAAGAAAATGCTTTAAATATATTTGTAGAACGTTCTAAACCTTATGACCCTAGTGGTAGATTTCAAACAGAACAAGAGTCTGATGAAATTGCTAAAGAGTTGAGAACATTCTTAGAAGATAATAATATTGACTTTACTACTATCTGTGGTGATACTAAGTATTATGACAAGGTAGTAAATGAAGTTTGTAATTTACTTTGGAGAGATACTCAAGCGGCTGACGAGGACGGTTTGCTAAATCGTTAAACATTCTTGTTTCATGGGTTCGAATCCCATTCTCTCCGCCAAATCGCAAAAAGACTTCCTTTTGTAAAATAGCAATTTGGGTGATAAACTTAGTCTTCGCGATATTCTTATATAGAAATGACATAAAAGCTTCCTTTTGGACTTCTAAAACACAAAATCAAATTTAGCTTTCGTCGTTTTTATTTTTTTCGATAATTTAATGGAGGATCATAGTATGATAAAGTTTTCAATGTTTGATGTAGCTACAATGATAAGATTATTTCATATTGCTGTAAGTAACGAGTCTACTGAGAAAGTTAATGCTACAAGAGCTATTCAACATGGTCTTCTTTTTGTAGATGATGCTTGTAATGTACTAGATACTATTGATGAGCATCTTTTTAATTTAGCAATTAATACTCTAGGTCTTGATAATGAGATTTGGAGTAATACATTCCATAAGAGCTGGGACAAGGTCGAAAATGCACCGATTGAACAGCTTGTATTTGAACAGTTAGTTCATTACTTTTCAACTTATGGTATGGAATATCTAGGACTTCCTGCAATGCCAGTAATTCCATGTGAAGATATTATTTCAGATAAGGAAGCTTTACCAAATATTAAGGCTTTTACTATCATTAGAGTCGTAAGCACTGAAGAGGCTCTTAAGATTATAGAAGAGTATATTTGTAATGTTAAGTCACCACATAAGAATGAAGTTGAAGCTATTATTTCTCTGATGGATAAGACTTCATTGACTGTAGATGATCTTACTTCATTTGAATTAAAGATTGCTAGACATGATCAATTAGGTACTGTACCTACAGATGGTCAAGACTTTTTAAGATACGTTGTATATAAGATGACTGGTAGTACTCTTTTAATTAAGAATACTACAATGATTTCAAGTATACAGAGATATTGTGAACAGAATCCTAACACGGCTTACAAGATGCTTTCTTTGTGTAATGAAGTAGAACTTGCTAAGATTTTCTTCAGATTTAAGCCACTCATTCTTGCATTTAAGAAGTCTGAAAAGTGTAGACCGATTGTAAATAGAATTAGACGACTTGCTAATAAATATCATAGACCTCTATCTGATAAGAATGCTGCAAATCTCACAAAGCTTATCTCTGAAGATAGATTTAGAGATGCTATAGACGTTATTGACAATCTTGATAATAGAACTCTGATTAAGCTTATTAACTTTACTAATTCTGAAATGCTGGCTGACTCAAATATTAAGATTTTTAATATTCGTAATGGATCTTCTTATGTTGCTGAGCATGAAACAGAATATCAAACAGTAGATGTTTTAAACTCTTTATGTTTTAGTAAGTTAATACATAATTGTAAGAATAAGCTTGCTGGTAAGACTTACTTAATTCCTGAGTATATAGAGTACACAGCTCCAGTGTCTGAAAAGCAAATGATAGGTCAAATACCTTATGGTACTGTAGTTCATGGTAGTAATAGTGATACTATTACTCCAGCTATTTGGTGGACAGATCATGATAGATATCGTACTGATATAGATATACATCTAAATGGTAGAAATGGATCTTTTGGTTGGAATAGTTGCTATCGTAATGACAGTGCGAAGGTTCTATACAGTGGAGACATGGTTACTGCAGATCCATATGCTTCTGAAGCTTTTAGAATAACACTAGAAGATGATGAAGTTTATATACTTACAGCTTGTCTATTTTGTGGTAGTAATGCTCCATTTAAGTTCATGCTTACTGATGTAGACTTTTCTCGTACTAAGGGTGCACCTATAAATGTTGAAGATGCTTTATTTGCACCTATTGACATGAAGTTTAATAATACTCGTAATATGAGCATAGGCTTTGCTAAGGGTAATTCATTCTACTTCTATGGTGGTGAACTAGGTAAGAGAATTACACCAGATGTTGAACTTAATAATAGAGCACTAGATGCTATGATTAATAGGGTTTCAAACATGCTTAAGCTTGAAGATTTTATTACATTTAGTGGTGGTCGAGTAATTAGAGATATATCTGAAGTTGAAGATGATGTAGAAGTAATTAGTTTAATGCCAAACTCTATTACTGCTAGTACATTATTTGATATAATTGATTAATTTAATTTCTTGCATAGAAACTTCCTTATTTAAAGATGATTTTGGGTATGTTTTAGTTTCCGCAAGAGTGATGTAATGGAGGTAAAATGAATATTTTGTTTTATCTCCATTTTTTTCGATTTTCAACGTAAGGAGTAATAATGAATAAATCAAATTTTGAATGTGGTCATGCATACGGTTGGGCTTATTTGAATATTACTGATTGTGATGATGCAAGTAAGGAATTGAAAGTCACCGGTATTTCTTATCTGAATGATTTTCCATATGACTTCATGACTAAACTAGGTCTCACTATTATTAATTATTATGAATATGGTACTCCTATTGATTTTTCATACGAAATTGATTGTGAGGGATATTCTAAAATATTTATTCTAACTCCTTACTGTGCATATTTGCTAACTCATTTAGATGATGTTCACGCTAAGTACATTGAAGTAGATCATGAATTTATGTTTAGATTATTTTTTTATCTTTACAAACATGCTCATGATTGGGTTGACTTTGCTCCCGGTTGTAAAGAGTTACCATTAGATTTAGTAAATGAAACTGAGATATACAATAGAGTTAAAGAGATATTTGAAAAGGAGTTTTAGATGAAAAAATCTAGAGAAATTTTTGAAATTATACTATTTATCTTTGCAACTATACTTATTATCACTACTATTATTTCAATAGCATTTGCTCTTGGAGCTGTACTTTCTCTTATAGGTACTGGTCAATTTATAATTGCAATTATCGCTGTACTAGCAATTATTATGGTTATTATCTTTGAACTTAAGAAGACTGAAATTCCAGTTGTTGATTGTAGTAATTGCTATAAAGAAGATCAGTTAAATAAAGATATTGCTTATTTCTTGCATGTATACTATCCTGATATTTTTTATCATGATGAATTGACTAACGATGACTGGAAGTTGTACTCATTCCTAACAAATATAATTAGTGGTGCTGGGTTTCCAATAATTTGTAACAAAAAACTCTTTAAGAAACTCAAGAAAAATCTTGAAGAAACTCATTTAGAAAATACTGAGTTATATAAGAAAGTACAGGAAGATCTTAAAAAGTAACAAAACATGATGTAAGGAGATACATGAAATGCTAAAATATCCATCACTTGAAAATCATTATAATATTCTTAAGTCAAGAAAACTTATGAGTGCTTTTGATGAACTATTTTATGCTACTGAAAAAATTCATGGTAGTAACATGTCTATTGAAATAACAAAAGATAATGTTAAGTATTTTAGTAGAAATAGAGAAGTTACTCTAGATGATGGTGCTCTAGGTTCAGGTTTAGCAAGCACATCTAATTTAGAGTTTATTATTCAAGTTGGACAATCAATGCTAGACAAAGCATCGAAAGTAATAATTTATGGTGAGCTTTACGGTGCTGGTATTCAAGCAATGGGATATCAAGAAAATATTGAGAATATAAAGCAATTTAGAGTTTTTGATGTTTTTGTATTTGAAGATACTAGAACTTACTCTCTATCTCTTGAAGATTTAGCATTTCTATTTACTGATATGACTGTACCTAGACTTACAGAAATTAAAACTTTGAGAGAATGGTTAAATTCTGAATTACCTGAAAAGTCTTACTTAGGTGGACCAATTGAGGGTCTTGTATATAAGCCACTTAATGGTCAAGAATTAGTCTTCAATAAAGATAGTGGTTCAGTAGAGAATTATCTAGGTGTAAAGCATAAGACTGAACAGTTTGCTGAAGTTAAGAAAAATAAGAATGCTAAAAAGAAAGCAGAGTTACAGAGTAATGAATTAGCATTCTTAGAAGATGTTGAAAGATACTTTACTGAGCAAAGACTTGATAACTTACTATCTAAAGGTGATATTGAATTAGCTTTACAGAATTTAAGTAAGATTATTCCTGCTTTCTTAGAAGATGTAAGTACTGATTATGCAAAAGACAATCCGTATAATTATTTTGACAGACAACTTCTAAATAAAAGATTTAGTAATAAAGTTGTAAATTTAGTTAAAGAGAAACTAAGTAGAGAGGTTTAAACTCCTCTCTATTTTTTATTTACAATTCATTTTTCATGTGATATAATACCTTTTGAAAAGGGAGTATACATAAAATGAAAAGTGAAAATTTAATTATAAGTGCTAAAGAATTAGCAAAAGACTTAAATAAGAGTACTACTTTTGTATATGACAATATTAACAAAATGCAAGATAGAGTTATATTCTCTAAGAAGAATGACGCTGGTAAGTATGTAATTGTTAAAAATCCATTTGATAAGCATATATCAAATTATGTTGAGTCAATTCAGATTGCAAAAAGTACAATGCAAGAATTAAAGCAATTACAAGTTAAGTCAAAGCAAATTTTCAAAGATTACAATCGTCTTAGACATTCTGGATTTACATCGATGATTTCAGAACAAGAGTTTGACAGTAATGATTCGTTTTTCAATGCAATCAATCAAAGAATAGTTAATTATCAGAAAAGGTTGCAGTTACTTAATGATAGAAGCAATTTACTTTCAGACTTTCTAAATCAGTGCTTTAAAGCTGATATAATTAAGTCTGTAGAGAGATCTGGTGGAAAGAAATTTAGCAATTCTAAGAAACCTTCAGTGTATGTAACTCTTGATGTTTCAAATCCTGTAGATAAGATAAGAGTGGTAAATGCTCTATCTGGCTTAAAGTTTGGAATTTTGAATAAGGATTTCTTAGAAAAGAGTGAAATTTCTATTAGATTTTCAGATCATCCACCAGTATATTTTCGTAAGTGCTTCAGTAAGAAAAGAGATATAATAGCTTCTGATGAGTACATAAATGATATTACTGTATTTTTCAATGATACTGAGTATACTGATTGTAAAATTAATTTAGTTTAGATCATACAAGCGGTCGATGGGAAAAAGTGTAAAATGAAAAGAAAACCAAAAGTTCCACTTTATGAATACTTTGAAAAAGAATTAGCATTTGTAAGGTACAATATTTTTAATTTTTTAATTGCTTTAGTAATTTGTGTAATTGTATTTGTTATGTTTGTATTTCGTCAAGTTACTAAAGACATCTTAATATATTTAGTCCATTATATTGATGAAATTGCAATTGTTGTACTAGTACTAATAATACTTCTTACACTATACTATATTTTTACAAGTATTTCAAAATCAAGAAGATTAATTCTTACAGATGATGAGTTAAAAGAACTCAAAATACATTCATTTGAAGATTATTTGAAATTCGTTGATGAAGAACTCGGTGATTATAACTTGCATATAACTGATACTTTGTATAATTTCATGCAAAGCATGCTGGATAAAAAACTAATAATCATGAATTTGTTAGAAATTACAGAACGTCGAATGTACTTTAACAAATTTGCAGTATATGAATGTAATACTTTTGTGCAAGACTCTGAGATTTTACTAATATGTAGAGATGCAGAGTTATCAATAGTCAAGGAAGAAGCATATTTAACAGATGTTGAAAACTTTGAAGCACATGACAATTATTTCACATGTAAAATTGATGATAAACATTGTGTTTGTCATTTGCTAAATGAAGTAGGTAATTTTAAAATAAGTAGAGGAAGAGGTTAAACATGAATATCTACGTAGTAAAAATCAATCCTCATCAGAAGAGTGAGTGGGGTGGTACTGATTACTATAAGTTTATTGCAGTATCAAATCTTAATATCACACCTGAAAACTTAAGAATTTTAGTACATAATGAATTAGATGTACCTTATTTCAAACTTTATCAGTTTTTGTTTCATGACGCAAATACTGAAAAAGATATGTATGAAAATATAGTTGTTGAACAGATCACATACGATGCTTTAAATCTAAAAAGTAATAAGAAGTATATTAAAGAACTAGATGCTTCTGAATTTTATGAACTATCACTACCTTCAAACTATGAGATTACTTTTCCAGAAGGTGCTGACTTCTACGAAAAGGACATTGACTGGTGTATGGAGTTATTAGACAAAGAATATAAAAAAGCTAAAAACAAAGAGCAGATGGAGAAAATTGAAAGAAATAAGGAAGAAATGAAAAAATTCATTTCTGAAATAGATAAAGCAACCTTGCTTGAACTACTACAAGAAATTCTAAGTGATAAGGAGTAATGATAATGAGTAATGCTAGCATGTATATCAAAAATACAATGTGCAAAGAAATTGGATACCTCTTATTTAATCATTATCATCAAAGAGATGTCATAGACGATCTAGATTGGGAAGTATTTGAAGTACTAACAAGTATTATTAATGGTCTTGAAGTAACAAGAGTCGATTATGAAGTTAAGGACAGATTAATCAGAATTATATTAGAATCAGACATGCAAAATTCCTTATTTTTTCATGAAGTAGATAGAAATTGGATTGGTGAGTAACAATGACAGTACTAGAAAAATTAGTTATGTTATCTGAAAATATACAAGATGAAGATTTTCGAACAAGTCTTGCATTAGAGTTTGAAGAATACTCACAGACGAAAGCTATTTATGATAAAATAATGGAAGATATAGACAATGCATTTAAGTAAATTAGAAAGGAGGTAATGCAATGATTAAGACACTATATCCAAAATTTCAATCTTGGTCTAGTAGTGGTTCTATTTTCATTATCTCTGATACTCATTTTGATGACTTAGATTGTAAGCTGATGGATAAAGATTGGATATCAGTAGCAGAGCAACAAGAGATATTGAGAAAGACAATTTACAAAAATGATACTCTAGTTCACTTAGATGATGTAGGCAATACTAAGAGACTAGAACAAACTTGGAAGAAAGGCAAGAAGCCTTATTCTATTTTAATTATGGGTAACCATGATGAAACAGCTTCTAAGTTTAAAGATTTCTTCGATGAAATTTATACAGGTCCATTATTTATAGCTGAAAAGATATTATTATCTCATGAACCTATTGACTTATCGTTTTGCTTGAATATTCATAGTCATAATCATGCTGGAAGTCAATTTCCAGATAAAAATCATATTAACTTAGCTGCAAATGTTTGTGACTATAAACCTGTGAATTTGAAGAAGATTATTGAGTCAGGATACTTGTCTAAGATTAATTCAATTCATAGAGAAACAATTAATAATGCTACTAAAAGAAAGAGTACTTAATTGTACTCTTTTTAGAATTTTGAGAGGAAGTGGAGAAATGCTAGTAAAAGATTTAGACAAACTAAAATTTATTGATATCAAAGAAACTGAAACTGGTTTTGATATCTACTCTTTTGGTCATTATGCTTTGAGTACCAGTAAAGATGACTTTGCGATAATGGAAATAGACTTAGAGTTCATGAATAACTTATTGAGCATTGTGTACACTGATGGTTACACAGATGCAATGCATTCTGAGTTGTACTAGAGATACGTTTTCGTGTACTCTAGTTAACTTTTAAGTTTTGTTATATATTTATATTAAAAGCAGCTTAAAATGTCTCTGTGTACATTCTGAGTAC
>ERZ772961.870-NODE-870-length-11581-cov-5.506594_pt1 | contig 11581 bp, 9 predicted proteins | sample MGYA00580677_ERZ772961 | MGnify/ENA primary metagenome ERZ772961 (study PRJEB29015, sample SAMEA2738088) | human oral metagenome | biome: human oral; feature: human-associated habitat; material: saliva | place: China | collected 2227 ... | reverse complement strand
GAGAGTATCAACAAGCGATGAGTATGAACGTGTTGCGGCATCCCATGATGTCGAGGCGGCATCAGGCATGAATTGCCATGGGTCTCGGAGGAAATTATTCATCCCTGAGTTGACTTTACGAGCAAAAATTAATGTTGCACACTCCTCCTGTACGGTACGTAAGTTCTTGAGAACCCACTGTTCAAGATCATCTCGTATGTCTTGAACGTCTTGAACAAGCCGGTTGAAGACCTCGTGTTGTTGTACAAGGGAATACTTCCCATCGAGGCTCCCCGTTGGCCTGTCGATCGAAGGGCTTTGCCCATATGGTGATTCCACATAGCATGTATCTGGCGCATCTGTCGTCAGAGGCTTCGGCGCCAAAATGTCATACTTGTTGATGATACCTAGACCGACGGACTCTGCTTTGGTGCGAATCGTTTCCATGTCGCGGTAGTGATAGTCCAGCTGCTGCGCGTAAGCTCGCAAGGATTGGTACGCGGAGTAGAAGCGATCTCTGAACGTTTGGACTTTTGCTCCCATGCTGACGGCGGCGTCATCGTAACTGTGCGCCGCATCGCCGTCCCAGGCGTAGAAATTGGTGCGCAGCTTGCTTTTGAAGAGCGAGGAGAGTTCTTCAAGGGCCTCGTAGATCTCGTATAGCTTTCCTGCTGCTGCACGAACGTCCTCGGAAGCGCCATAGATGCGAGTGTCGATCAATTCTAAATCGGTCATGCTTGTGCCTGTTGATTAATAGCTGTAAATGTTGCCGCGGTATCCGCTTCATTTTGTTTGAATGATGCGATTGTTGCCTCGAGCGCGTCGCGAGTGTCGCCAAGCATGAGGGTCAGGGTGCTAGCATCTGTGGAAAGAGAGCCAAGCATATCTGCGATGACGAGCGAAGCGGTTCCAGCGTCGACCTCCTTGGGCATAGTGGGAGCCAGTTTGTCCAAGCCTGCCGCTGCAATGGTGTAGGTTTGCTTGAGTTCGGTCAGAAATTCGTCGGTGCTGACCTTCAATTCACCTTTCATACTTACTCATCTTTCTCACGATATTGCTGACGAAGTAATCGACGACGAGGTGGGTGTAGCCAGTTTCTTCCTTGATTGTCGACAACTGGGTTGTTGGGACGGCGGCCCAAGACTGTTCATCACCGAGTGCGTCAAGGAGCCTATCGAGTGCTGTATAGGCGAGAAGAATTTTCTCCTTTTTTGACCCGTTCGCGATTGATATCTGGGCGGTTCCCTCATCGTCCAGCCACACGGGAACGTAGAGGTAGGGGGGCACAACATCGGGGTGCGTGTTAACGGACATCTCTGCCATGTAGACAGCATATGACATGCGGTCAGGACGCGCTGGAGCTTCCGGGCTTTGGCCCCCGTGCGGCCCCGCGAGAGGCGGTGACGTAAAACATGGTAGGTTCGCCATGGACGCACGTGCGTCTCCGAGCACTCCCACCAAAGGAGCCCGATCCCATGAGTAACACTCCCACCCCCCACCGCCGGGTCATCACACGCAAAGTCGTCGACTGGGCGGCCTGGGACTGGGGCAGCGCCGCCTTCAACGCGGTCGCCACGACCTTCGTGTTCACGACCTACCTGACCAGCGACGGCGTCTTCACCGACTCGGGCACGGCCTCGACCTGGCTCAGCAACGGTATGACGATCGCGGGCCTGTTCATCGCCCTGCTCGCCCCCATCACCGGCCAGCGCGCCGATCGACGAGGCCGGGGCGGAGTCTGGCTCGGATGGTTCACGGGTGCGGTCGTCGTCTGCATGCTCGCCATGTACTTCGTCTACCCCGAGTCGGTCCTTGGGCCCCGCGGCGCCCTCATGCTGGGTATTGCGCTGCTCGGCCTGGGTAACGTGTTCTTCGAGTTCGCCTCGGTGAACTACAACGCGATGCTCAACCACCTGGGCGAGAAGGAAGACCGCGGCAAGATCTCCGGCTTCGGCTGGGCGGCCGGCTACATCGGCGGCATCGTCCTGCTGCTCATCCTCTACGTCGGCCTCATCGGCGTGAACCTGCTGAACGTGCCCACGGACGAGTACCTGCCGATCCGTATTTCCATGGTGATCGCAGCCCTGTGGTTCGGCGGCTTCGCGATCCCCGTCATCGTCAACCCTCCGCTGCCGAAGAAGGTCCATACCGGCGACGAAGGTGAGTCGATCATCGACTCCTACAAGCTCCTGTGGCGCACCGTGCGCACCCTCAAGAACGAGGCCCCCCACACCCTCTTCTTCCTCATCGCCTCCGCCGTCTTCCGTGATGGCCTCGCCGGCGTCTTTACCTTCGGCGCCGTCCTGGCCAAGACCGCCTTCGGTTTCACCGCCGGACAGGTCATGATCTTCGCGATCGCCGCGAACATCGTCGCCGGCCTCGCGACCGTGGCCTTCGGCTGGGTCGACGACAAGATCGGCCCGAAGAAGGTCATCATGCTGTCCCTGTGCGCGATGGTCGTCGCCGGCTTCGGTGTCTTCTTCCTGCACGCCCGCGGCCCCGCCGTCTTCTGGAGCCTCGGCCTGGTCCTGTGCGTCTTCGTCGGACCCACGCAGTCCGCGTCGCGTTCCTTCCTGTCGCGCATTATCCCCGCTGGCCGCGAGGGCGAGGTCTTCGGCCTCTATGCGACGACCGGCCGCGCCGTGTCCTTCATGGCACCCGCCATGTACAGCCTCTTCCTCATGCTCGGCAAGCGCATGACGCCCGCCGGCGAGGACTACACCTACTGGGGCATCCTCGGCATCATGCTGATCCTCGGCGTCGGCCTGGCCCTCACGATCCCCGTGAAGGCGGACCGCGCGACCCTGGCCCACATGGAGGAGTGAGCTCCTCGACGAGGCGCCCGCACCCGCAAACGGCACGTCCCCGACGCAACAGAGTGAGTCTCGGCCGTCGGGGACGAGCCTTTGCGGATCCGCTTACTGACGGTCGGGCGTGAAGGCGACGATCGCGCCGCTGCGAGCCCCGATGAGCAGGTCGTCGTAGACCCACACGAAGGTTGCCAGGTCTTCCAGGTTCGGCGACACGAACGTCACCGGTGCCTCGGTGTTGAAGAAGAACGTCCGCGTGGGAGCAGACGACAGGCCCTGGATGCAGAGCGCCGTGCCGTCAGCGCTAGCGCGCATCTGGGCGGCCGACCACGTGTCGGTCGAGAACATGTAGGGGAAGGATGCGCCGGGGTTGACAGTGCGGGTGTCACCCCCGCTGCTGACCGTCAGGGTGTAGCCGTTGACGTTCTTGGAATAGACACGCTCCACCGTTGCCGTCGTCCACGGAGCAACGCCCTGCGTCAAAAAGGCTCCGAGGTCTGCCACGCTTGGGAGCTCGCGGTCCGAGGTCGGGAGCTTTTCGAGCTCCCAGGCGACCCCAAAGGTACCCACGACATTCCCTGCGGTGTCGTAGCCGATGGTCTCCTCCTCGCCGGCCACGAGGATGCCGTCGTTCGCCAGCGTGATCCTTGACGAGGTGTGGGAGCTCGCGGAAGGAACACCCCCGAGCGTCGTGAGTGCTCCCGTGGTCGGGTTGATGATCTGTGGGGCGTAGTGGGCATCGTCGATGGGTACGACCACGGCAGCGTTTGTACCGGCACCGATGACGGCCGTCGTGGGCTTCGTGATCCCCGAGTGGGCGAGGCCCATGCGGCGCTGGGGCGAGGTCTGAGTGGTCCAGAGCGTCGTCCACTCTCCCGAGTCGTGGGACCATCCGGAGCACGAGCTGAAGGTGTCGCACGTGACGAGGACGCCGTCGACGACTCCCATCGGGAGGTCGAAGCCCCAGGGTGCCAGCCTCTGCTCGCCGGTTGATCGATCGATGGTTATGTCGCTGAGAAGGATCTCGTTCGGAGTCGAGAGGGAGGCGGGGAATGCCTCGGCGCGCATCCGGGACGGCAGCGGTCCGGTCGTGCTCCACTGAGTGACCGGCTCGGTGCCCGAGACGTCGTAGGCGGACACGGTGGTCACCGCGTTGGCGCCGCTTCCGTAGGACACCGCGTACAGGGTTGAATCCGTGGCGATCAGCTGCGCGGGTAGGAGGGAGCCGTCTTCGGCAAGGAGCGTCCACGCCGTCGCAACGCCCGAGGCCCACTCGCTCGAGAGTTCTCCCGTGGTGGTCGCCTGTCCGTGGTAGCCGATTGCGTTCAGTCGCGCCTCCCGTTCCGGGCCGGGAATGTGCGGTTCGGGAGCCCCGCGATGACTGTCAGAGAGATAGAGGAGGCCGGCGCCGAGTAAGAACGCGAGAATGATGCCGAAGAGCGCGATGATGGCGACACTGATCAGGAAGAGGGGCGTCTTCCGACGACGTGTGGGATGCGGGGAGCCAGTCCCGTACTGGAGGTTGTTGGTGCTCACAAGCTGTGCCTTTTCTGTCGTTACCCGATACGAGATAGTCACGAGGCCTTCGGCATGAATGCCACGATGCCGTCGACCGTCACGCCGATGGCCAGGTCATCGAAGGCCCACGAGAGGTCTTCCGCGTCGCGGAACTCCTCCGATCCGTGTCCCGCACCGCTCGCTGTGTCGAAGAAGAACCTGTTGCCCCTGTTGGCGTGATCGACGGACTCGACGTACACGACCGACGTGTCGGCGCTGGCGCGAACCTCGGATGGCCAAAAAGTGCTGATGTAGTGATGCTGGTCGTTGTTGTTGGGATCCAGAGTGAAGGGAGGGCGCCCGTCGCTCGGTGTCACCGTGAGGCTGAAGGGGGTGCCTGCCGCCGCCTGTGCCGGGGCTGTGACCGACGCGTTCGACCACGCCGGACGGGCCCCGCTCAGGAACTCTCCGAGTTCTGCCGTGGTAGGCATACGTCCGTCGTTCGTCGGCATTCTCTTCATCTGCCTGTAGGCCTGGGTCCCCGTGATGAAGCCATCAGCATCGTACGTGACGAAGAGGTTATCGTTGAAAGCCAGAAGCCCATCGCTGGTGATAACAAAAGACACAACGTTGTTCTGCCTGTCCCTGAAGGGGCTCACAGAGCCAACGTTCGTGAGCTGCCCGGTGCGCGGATCGATGAGCTGGGCCAGGTGCGTCTGTGAATCGACGGGCAGGACGACCGACTGGTGTTTGCCGGCACCGATTACGGGTGTATCGGGGTAAGTGAGCTTATCTAACGTGGATAGGGTCCCCTTTTGGCTGGCAGTGGTTGTCTCCCACTGGCGCACCCACGACGAGGCCTCCCGCGTCCAGCCCGAGCAGGCCCGTTTGTGATCGCAGACCACGACGATGCCATCAACGGCCGCGAGTGCCTCCGACCCCTCCCAGGGAGCCGAGGACTGTGCCCCTGACGCCTTGTCGATGACGATGCTGCCGACGATGAACTGATCCCCGTCGAACACGAAGCTGGGGCGTCCGAACGACTCGGGGAGGGGACCCGTCGTGCGCCACAGCTCGCGCGGCTGCTCGGAAGAGATATCGAAGGCCGCGGCGGTGGCCTGGTGGGCGGCGTGATTGGGGTTTTCGGAGAGGACGTACAGGGTGGTGCCTTCAACGGTCGTCAGCGCCCGGCGGCCGTACTTCGAGGACGGGAAGGGGATCCTCCACGCCGTCTCGACGCCCGACCCCCAGGCGGGGGAAATTGATCCCGTGCTCGTGGCATCCCCCGAGTACCCGGCGGTAGGCCCCGAGCCAAATGAACGCTGACTGCCCGGTGTGGAGGGTGACGACGTGAACCAGTTGATGCCAAAGACTACGGTCATGACGACGGCGGTCAGAAGCACGATGAGGAGGACCGTCATCCCGCGTTTTCTCGCCCGAGGTTTGGAGCCGTCGGGCTGGGGGATTGGGGGCGCTCCGCTGGGCGGCACCCACTCCGCTGCATGCGGGGGAATGCTCGCGCCCGTGTGATCATCATTGGTCATGAGTAGTTTCTATCACACGGCAGTGTCGATGTGATAACCGGATGGTGACCTCAGGAGGACGCCGGAACGAATGCCTTGAGGCCGCTCTCGGTCATGCCGATGAGCATGTCGTCGAAGACCCACATGGTCTGTTGCGGCGAGTTGAGTTCGGGTGAGGTGTAGATGAGGCCGTTGACGGTATCGATGAAGTACCGGCTCTTGTCCTGGTAGGTGAAGGTATCGGCGTAGAGAACCGAGCCATCCGCGCTGACGCGGACCGACTTCGGTTCGAAGTAGCATGAACTGGTCATGTACGGGCTCAGTGCGCCGGGGACCGGGGTCGTGTGCGTCGAGCCGTCGGAGGCGAGGGTGACCTGGATGGAACACGTGTCACGCCCCACGAGGTCTACCGTGCCCGTCGCCCAATGCGCGCGCTGGTAGGTCATGAAGGTCGTCAGGTCCGCGGTGCTTGGGTAGGTACCGTCACGGCTCACCGCGAGAATATGCGCCTGTCCTTTGGCAGTGAACGTGGATTGGAGGGTTCCCGTACTGTCGAAGGCCATTCCTTGCTTCTTACTGATGTCGAGGACAACGAAGCCGTCGCTTCCCACCTCGACATAGTGACCATTGCCCGGCGTGCCGGGTTCGGGCAGGGTCGTTGCCTCGCCGGTATGGATGTTGATGATCTGTGGGGCTTCCCGATAGCTGGAGGGGACCAGGACGGATGCGCGCGTGCCGGTGCCGGCGAGAACCGCACCCTTGGGGGCGTAGCCGAGGCCGTGGTTCTCGAATCCGTACCCGACCAGCGGATTGGTGGGTGTCGTCCACAGGTTCGTCCACTCGCCGGATGTCTGCGTCCACCCGCTGCACGTGGATGTCGTCGAGCAGGTCACCACGATGCCGTCGGCCTGCGCGATGGGAAACTCATTGCCCCACGGGGCCTGTGTCTGCTCGCCGGTCGCCTTGTCGATGACCGCGTCGTGGAAAAAGAGCTGGTTCTCGCCCGACACGAATGCGGGTGTATACGTCTTGATTGCCGAGCTTTCCACGGGGCCGATCGTGCTCCACAGGAGGGTGGGTTCCTCCCCGGACAGGTCGTAGGCCAGAGTCCTGACGGCGGAACCGTTCCGGCCCTCGATCGTGTCGTAGCCGGCGATGTAGAGGATCTGGCCCTCGGCGAACATCTGCGGTCCGAACTGCGTCATCTCTGGCGGCAGCTCGAGCGTCCACGCGGTGGCCACACCCGAGGCCCACTGCGGCGATATGGAATGCGTGTTCGTGGCGCTCCCGCGGTACCCGGGGGCGCGGGGCGGCAGATCCTCCGCGTGCTCGCGCACCTCGGAGTTCGCCTGTGCGCTGGCGCTCGACGAGGTCTGCCGCGACCAAGGATTCGACGACGATGTGCGGTGACCGGGCGCAATGATTGAGAACCCGACGCTGATCAGGACGATCCAGATGATCGACGTGAGGAGGAGGTGGGGTTTCTTTTGTGCGGGTGCCGAAGTTCCCGCTGTCCTCGCGGGCGTGGGCTCGAAGGTAATGGGAGGCCTCGGTGCCTGCTTGACTGTGGGCGTTGGCCTCGCCGAGGCCGTGGGAGCGGTGTGGGAGGCTGCCTTCGTCTGTGCGGGGACAGGCTCCGCCGAGGGGGCCTCGTCCGGCTGGGGAATGTCGGCCGGCTCGGGCGGCGTGACGGCGAGGAACTGGTCGAGGTCTGGCATCGCCACCTCTGGCATCGCCAGCTCCTGCAACGCTTCCAACTCCGGCAGCGGCGGGAGTTCGGGCAGGTCCGCGCCCCCCGGAAGATCCTTAAAGTCCGGGAGCTTGGGAATGTCGACCTGTGACAGGTCGTCCCACGCGTCGGAGGGACGAGCGCGCGGAGCGTCGTCGGACGTGTGGCGGAGGTCCTCGTCGTTCATGACACGTTTCTATCACGCTGCGCGCCCGGTGTGCGCTCGTGGGCTACCCCTCGGCGCGCACCATGAGGGCGCTGGCCAGCGCGGCCACGCCCTCGCCTCGGCCCGTGAAACCCAGGTGATCCGACGTCGTCGCCGACACGGTAACCGTGCCCCCAGCGATCTCGCTCATGACCGCGCAGGCCTCGGGCAGTCGCGCGGCCATACGAGGCCGGTTCCCCACGACCTGCACGGTCGCGTTGCCGAGCACCCAGCCGGCCTCGGCCGTCATGCGGCGAACCTCCTGCAGGAGTGCACGCCCCGACGCCCCCGCCCACTCTGGGCGATCCACGCCGAACACCGTGCCCAGCTCGCCCAATCCGGTTGCCAGCAGCATCGCATCGCACAGGGCGTGCGCGGCCACATCCGCGTCCGAATGACCCTCAAGGGGGCGCTCGCCCGGCCATTCCAGGCATGCGACCATCAGAGGGCGCGGCGAGTCGGGGGCTGCGAACGCGTGGACGTCGACCGCTTGGCCGATGCGGAAAGGCAGATCAGTCATGGAACCAGGGTAGCGTCACGAGGAAGTTGGCGTGAAGGCGATGAGGCCCTCGTCCGTCAGCCCAACCAGCAGGTCGTCGAAGACCCACGTGAGGTTCTGCGCCGCCGTCAACTCTGTCGAGGTGTACGCCTTGTTGTTCGCCATGTCAAAGAAATAGACGGTCTGTTCCTTGTATCTGGTCTTCTGAACGAACGCGGCGGACCCGTCGGCGCTCGCTCTCGCGTGCGTGGGCGCAAACTGGCAGAAAGCCCCGTAGCTGTCTGCGATCCCCTTCATTCCCTCCGCAGAGTAGGTCGCGGCGCCCGCCGTCGTGTGCAGGGTGAGGACCTCGCACCCGTCTCCGCTCGCCTCCATCATTCCCGTCGTCCAGGGGGTCTTACCCAAGGTGAAGAACGCCTCCAGGTCGCTCAGGGTCGGCACGGAGCCGTCATCCGTGTAGACCTTGTTCCGGGTAGTGCGGTCAAACGTAGAGATGAGCGTGCCAGTGGCATCATACTTGTCGAGCTTGTTGGCCTTTTTCTCCACGATCAGGCCATCCGCTGTCGGATACAGCGCGATGAGGCCCGAGGGCTGTTTGAAACGGCCCTCAGCCCCGAGCGTCGTCACGACGCCCGTGCGGGCGTTGATGAGCTGCAGGTTCCTGTAGTCATCGACGGGCACGATCACGGAGGCGTCCTCACCTGATCCGATTGTGGGCGGCACCGCCAGCTGTCGGGCTTTGGAATGATCCGCTTGACGCCCCGTGATGCTCTGCCACAGGTGCTCCCACGAGCCAGAGGAATATGTCCACCCCGAGCACGTCTCGAAGCCCGAACAGGTCACCAGGACGTTGTCGACCAATGCCACCGCCTGGTCGTCCTCCCACGGTCCCTCCGCCTGAATGCCCGTCGACTTCGAGACGAGGATGTTGCCGACGACAAGCCACTGGCCGGCGGAGACAACACTGATATTCGACGTATGAGGCGTCATCCGCACAGACGCATCCGACGATGTCCACAGCACGGTAGGTGTGGAGGAAGAGACATCGATGGCCGCGATCGAGAACGATCTATTCATATCGGACAGAGACACCATGTAGAGCGTCGTTCCATCGGCAAACAGCTGGGCCCTCGTTCTGTGTTCCTGCCCCACGTCGGCACGAGGATCGGCGAGAACCCATGCGGGACTCACGCCAGCGGCCCAGTCTGACGAAAGAACGTTCGTGTTCGTGGCCGAACCCTGATACCCCTGAACGGCGATGGGGCCCCTACCGATACTGCTGAAGGAGGGTGCGGACGCCATGAGCCTGGGCACAACGAGAACAAGGACAACGACCACGAAGACTGCGCCGATGATGACCTTCTTATTCAGCAGCCGCTCGTACATGGCGTTGCGAGCGAGGCGCTGCGGATCGCGCTCCCTGCGCGGAGGGCGAAGGCCCTTCCGGGGTGCACCCGCGGGGGACGAGGCCTCGTCGCGTGATACCGATGGGTGGGGTGTCGCCGTGGTTCGCGTCGTGCCCGTGACGAGTGAACCCAGGACTGGCTTCAACGACGAGGCGACGCCCGAGTTGCCCACCGCGCTGCCTTGCGACTGCTCGGCGGTGCTCTGCGTCGTCGGCTCGGCTCCGGGCGCAGGGCTGGAATCCGAGTCCGGGGGAGCCCAGCGAGAAGAATCGTCACTCATAAGTCCTCATTTATGCCGAGGCCGGGGTGAAGGCGACGATGCCATGCTTCGTCATGCCAATCACCAGATCATCGAAGGCCCACGTGAGGTTTTGCGCCCCACTGAGATCATTCGAGGTGTGCGCCTTCTTCGTGTTGGTGTTCGCGAAGTAGATGTGCTGGTCGGTCGGAGTGATGCCCTCGTTGATGAACAGGGCCGACCCATCCGCGCTGGCCCGCACGTCGTTCGGCGTGAAGAGGCAGGGCTCCGACTTGCTGAACGACACGCCCTTGACGCCGTACGCCGAGCGCGGCATGGCATCCGAGGACAGGATGAGGGTCGCCGTGGTGCACTCCGACCCGGTTATTTCGATCGTTCCTGTCGCCCACGGTGCCTTCGAATCCTTCAGGTACGAGCGCAGCTGGTCGAGGCTCGGCGCAGGACCATCGCTCGTTGGGATCGCCGACGTGAGATCGAATTCGATGGTCTCGACGAGTGTGCCCGTCATGTCGTAGACATCGGCCTTGGAGTAGTCGCTGACGTTGATGTAGCCGTCCGAGGCAATGAAGAAGCCGTGGCTTGTGAAGTTCTTCGTCGGAGTGTCGCCCCCGAGGGTCGTGACCTTGCCGCTGTGGATGTTGATGATCTGGGGAGGGAAACCATCCTTGGTGGACAGGAGGAACGAGGCATCGTCCCCACTGCCCATCAGCAGCGTCTTGTTGGGTGCCTCCAGAGCGTCGCTGTGGTCCTGCGGAGACGTGATGCTCTTCCACTGCTGCTTCCAGGAACCGGACTCCTGCTTCCAACCGGTGCAGGTCTCCATGCCGGAACAGGTCACCAGGGTGTCATCGGCGGCGGCCATGGGAGCATCGCCCGGCCATGGGGCCTGAGTGATAGCCCCGGTCTTCTTGTCGATCACCACGTCGTTGTACGTGAGCGTGTCGCCGATGGACGCGAGCACCTGTGTGTAGAGCCGGTCCGTCACCGTCACGTCCGAGCTCTCCGTCAGCCACAGCTTCTCGGGCTTCGCGCCCGAAATATCGTATGCCGCGACGATCGGATAGTCCTCGCCGTCGCGCCTGGCGGCCACGTACAGGGTCGTGCCCTCCACGAGGAAGGATGGAGGATCGAATTCGTCAACGTAGGTGGCAAACTCATCCAGCTTCCAGGCCACGTCCACACCCTCGGCCCACGAACTCGCCAGAGTGCCCGTCAGCGTTCCCGACCCCGTGTAGCCCTCCTCGCGCGCGCTCGGGCCAACGCTCGGTGCCTTGGTCGCAAAAAATATGACGCCGACAACCACCGCGACGACCGACAGGACGCCGACCAACGCAACGAGCCACCAACGCCTCTTCTTGCCGCGTGGCGTGCTTGCCCGTGGGGGAACCGTTCCAGACATGTCGGAGCTGAACGGGTTCGACTGGGAATACGGGAATGCCGCACGCACGCTCGTCTGCGGCACCGGACCGGCCGACGCGTCGGAGGCTACCGGGACTTGCCACGGGGAATCGTTGATGCTCACCCCACGTTTCTATCACACGCCGCACGGATGTCCCCGGTTCCTCACCCCGGCCTCGTCCCGCGCATGTGACGAGGAACGGGCGCCCTCGCAGGCCACACCCCCTCTCCGATAGGATCGACCCGTGCGCTACATTTCGACCCGACGCGGCCCCA
>ERZ772961.864-NODE-864-length-11635-cov-3.516926_pt1 | contig 11635 bp, 11 predicted proteins | sample MGYA00580677_ERZ772961 | MGnify/ENA primary metagenome ERZ772961 (study PRJEB29015, sample SAMEA2738088) | human oral metagenome | biome: human oral; feature: human-associated habitat; material: saliva | place: China | collected 2227 ... | reverse complement strand
ATCTTTGTAGATATTATCAAAAATTAGCCTATTTTGCGCGTCCGAATCCTTGCCTCCATCAATGTATACCTCTATATAAATACACTTTTCTCTAGTGTTGGCTAACACATTAAAATGAGCCTTGCCGCCATATCTGATCGTATACCAATGTTGAGGTCGAGGTTTTTGCCAGCTAAGGACCTTCTTAGAATGCTCCAGTCCATAATCTCAAAAAATCTTTGCTGCCGCAGTTTCACTTCAGACACACTGCTATTGCTATTATTCTGGCTGCGCACAACCTTTGTCCATTCATTAGGACTTTCAACGACCAAAAAGTGCGGAGCTGGTTTGGAATCGCCGATTTTATACGCCTCAAGCTCAACCAAAAAGAAATTAATTTTATCAGAAGAATTAAAATTCAACCACTCGACAGCCTGCCTATGTTCATCACGAATATTACTTGCAATCCAGATGATTGTTTCAGCGCCAATCCCAGCCGCGTAAGTAATACACTTGCCAAGATGATCGTGATCTGTACGCTCTAATTGATTTTCAATTATAATCACCCTATCAGAGTAATCAGCCGTAACTATATCCGCATTAAAATCGCCAACACCAACTTCGGTTTTTATGTTTTCCGTGTTGAACTCTATTCCCAAAGCGTCACCTAGCAAAGATAAATTATCTGGATGAGCCAGCCATGGAGTAAACGACAAAGCTTCGTGTTCCCATATTTTTCTGATATTTACCTTTTCTAGCTTGCCTAAAGATTGAACCACAAAAAACTCTCCCCAATTTACTATTTTGCCTATTATACCATAGCTCAGTAAAAGCGCTGCAAAAAAGAGCCCTTCTATGGACTCCCACGATATCTCACATGCAGCGCTCACCATCTTTGAGGAATTGCTTCAAATATCACCAAGAAATGACAACCGTTTTTTTGAATGCAGTAGTTTTTATCATGGTTGCCTCCCGTTTTGGAATTTACTTTATATTTAGCGGCCAAGAACTCCTCAGGCAAACATCCCCAGAGGCACCATCCGAAGATATAGCGCAAAGCTCTCTTTTATTAATAGACATAACTGCGTAGCTACGTTGTATCAAACAGCGCAATTTATAACCTACCCGCCCTAAAGATTACCTTTGCGCATCCTTTTGACCGCACGCCACAATTAAAGTAAAATTTATAGTATGCCTCATATACACAACCAGCCTGGCCAGCACGATATATGTGTTAGCGGATATATCGTGAAAATAACAGAGGGTGCTGAACCTCGGATTATTTTACATAAGCACCGCAAGCTAAACAAGTTATTGCAATTTGGCGGACATGTCGAGCTGGACGAGACACCGTGGCAAGCAGTCTTACGGGAAATAGCCGAAGAATCTGGCTACGACAAAAACCAGCTGAGGTTGTTGCAGCCGCGTTACAATAGACTTGCTTCATTGCCTGGAGTGAAACTGCATCCTCAACCGATCGCTATTCACACATATCCTGCTGGTGGCGGGCATTATCACACGGACATAAGTTATGCGTTTATTACTTCGGAAAATCCGATACATGATATAGCTAGCGGCGAATCCAACAACATCAGCCTCTTTAACTTGAGAGATTTAAAGAATCTTACATCAAAACAAATATACGACAATGCCAAAACAATCGCTATATATACTTTGACCACAGTGATTGAGGAATGGGACGAGGTGGATTTATTACTTTATAAACTCTAGGCCATCCCTAGTTATGAGGCCATACAGATCGTCAACTAGACCATCTACGTACGGTTTGTAGTATGTGTCTATACGAAAAGTTGAAGAATATCGATAATTGAAGCATATTACTTCACAAATTAAAAAAACACCTTCATGTAGATGTTTTTAATAAGTTAACTATTTTTGGTGACCCCACCGGGAATCGAACCCGGGTTGCCAGGATGAGAACCTGGTGTCCTAACCGCTAGACGATAGGGCCGTAACTCCATAGATTATACCACGGAAAGGGAAGGCTTGTCTACTTTTTCGCATCCATACAACCTCTACGTCATATTTATCACTTGAGATTTTTCTGAAAATTCGCCATAATAAAAGCATGAAAAAGGGCGGGATTTACTTTAAACCTCACGCAATTTCCAGATTTTGGCTAAGGAGATTGTGCGAAGTGGCATTACTGAGCTGTTTCACAATTATTCTTTTATATGCATGGGCGCGATTTATACCGACCGGCTATCAATTGCCAATCGGATTATCTGTCTCAGATTTGGCGGCTGGCATAGCAGGAATCGGCAGCTTAATTGTGCTGATTTTATGTTTTTGGCTTCCCAGAAAACACGAAACTGAAATCGGAATTTTCGTATATCTGTTAACCGTCGCCGTCGCCACAACCACCATAATTACCAGCGGCGGAGTCGTTTCACCATTCCTGGTTATGTGGATTATCGTGGCAATTTTCGCAGGATTTTTCGGCGCAATAATCTCAGGAATAATGGGGCTTTTGGTTATTCTGCAAATTATAGCTACCAGCGTTCAACAAGGAATAAACGTACAATTCATCATCGGCTACCTATTCTTCGGATTTTTGCCTTTGATTTTTAGCCTTGTTCTATGGGTTCGCCGCCAAAAAACTGATGACAATACATCCAGCTTGAAGAATAAACTTTCCGCCGTTGAGAGTAAGTCTGATGTGGTGATTAACGCAATCGACGACGGCGTTCTGGCGATCTCCAAAGACGGCAACATCGAACTGATAAATCCATCCGCCCAGCAAATCATCGGCTGGGACCAAGGCGATGCGCTCGGACTCAACTGGAAAAGCGTCTTAAAACTCGTCACCTCAGACGGAAAAGACGTAGAAGACCTCGAGAACCCAATAGCCCAATCCTTATCAAAAAACCAGCCAACTCATAACGATAAATTATTCCTATTAACCAGCTCTGAAAAGCGAATTTTAGTTTCAATTGTCAGCTCTCCAGTCGGCACTGAGGGCGAAGGAATTATCGTAGTTTTCCGCGACATCACCAAAGAAAAAGCCGAGGAACGCGAGCAAGCCGAGTTCATCTCCACCGCCAGCCACGAGATGCGTACGCCAGTTGCGTCAATTGAGGGCTATTTGGGACTGGCATTAAACCCAGCCACCGCTCACATCGACGAGAAAGCCCGCGATTTCATCACCAAAGCTCACGAATCGGCGCAACATCTGGGGCGCTTATTCCAAGATCTCCTTGATATCAGCAAAGTTGAAGACGGGCGAATGAAAAATAGCCCGAAGATCATCAACGTAAACGAATTTTTGAAGAATATTTTTGATGGTCTAGCAACAAAAGCTGATGAAAAGCAGCTCAATTATATCTTCATGCCAGACATAATTGATGAGGGTAAGGAGAAGTCATTGCAGCCGATTTTTTATGCCAATATTGACCCTGATCATTTTCGGGAAGTCGTCAGTAATTTGATTGAAAATGCCATCAAATACACGCCGTCGGGCGAAGTTGTCGTCAATGTTACCGGCGACGATAAGCAGATTTCTATAAGCGTGAAAGATAGCGGCATTGGCATTCCAGCCGAAGATATTCCGCATTTATTCCAGAAATTTTATCGGGTGGACAATTCCGACACGCGAGAAATTGGCGGAACTGGCTTGGGGCTATATTTGAGCCGTCGTTTAGCCGAGGCGATGTCTGGAAACTTGCGAGTTGAAAGCAAATATAAAGAGGGAAGTACTTTCTATTTGGAAATTCCTCGCATGAGCAGTTCGGAAGCCAAACAGCGATTAGAATCTGCGGAAGCTGAAAAGCCCGAAGATAAAACGCCGGATTCTTTGGCTTCAGAAAAAATTGAAATTGCCACAGAAGAGAATACGGAAGATGTCGCAATTGAAAATAATAGCGAAATTGTCGATTCAAATCCAGCCGCAATCGCAACTTCAGGGAATCCAGATCCAGCCGTACCGACCACTCCAGTAGTACAGCCAGAAATTCCACAGCCAGCCAGAAATTCTTCCGAGCCAACGCTGGCTGAAATTGAGGAAGAATTGCGAAGAAAACGCCAGCAGCTATCAATTCCTGGTCGCGAATAATAGCCATAAGAACTATGGATTTTTTGTCAAAACTTCAGTATAGTATAAACATATGACAAAAATTTTATTGGTTGAGGACGACAAAAGTTTACGCGAAATTTACGGTGTACGACTTTTGGCGGAGGGCTACGATATCGTTTCGGCGGGCGACGGAGAAGAAGCTCTAGCCATGGCAATTAAAGAACGTCCGCGATTAATTTTAAGCGACGTGATGATGCCGAAAATTTCCGGATTTGATATGTTGGACATTTTACGCTCGACTACAGAAACAAAAGACGTTAAGGTGATTATCATGACCGCGCTATCATCAGAAGACCAAAGGAAGCGTGGCGAGCAACTTGGTGCTGATAAATACTTAGTGAAATCTCAGGTAGGAATAGAGGACGTCGTGAGAGCAGTCCACGAAGCCCTGGGCGACCTTCCGGGAGTCGGCACAAATCCAGTGCCAGTTTCACAACCAACTCACACATATGAACAAGTTGCTCCAACTCCTCAACCAACTCCAGCAGCGCCGCAGCCAGTTACTAGACCTGACGTCTCTTCATTGTCACCGCAACCAGCTGCCCCCGTTGCAACACCAACAGCTCCTGTAGTAAATCCACTTATACAACAACATCCACAACAGGCATTCGCTCCGGCACTCCAACCGCTACCTCAACCAGCCCCAGCGCCACAACCAATTCCGACACCTCAGCCTCAAACAACAACTCTGCCGCAGCCTATGGCACCGTTTTCATCGCCCGCACCGCGACCTTCAGGGCTTGGTGATCGCGTGATTCAACCTTTACCAGCTGATGATTCCCAGAATTCGGTAGACATCTCTAAACTTATGGCAGAAGAATTAGACAACACACAGAGAATTTCTCAACCAACTCCAGAGCCTCAACCAGCGCAGACTCCAGCACCGCAACCGATTCCGACGCCTCAGCCAGCACCCAATCCTATTGAACAGGTTAACTCAATGCCTCCTACCCAAACACAACCTCAGGAGCAAATCATTCCACATCAACCATCAGAAACTCCTCAGCCGACACAATTTCCACCGATAAATCCGCAACAATGACAAACCCAGACACAAAGCAAGAAGCTTGGCGCCTCAACAAATTCGTGGCGCTGTGTTTGGGCGTTTCCAGGCGGAAGGCTGACGAATTGATAGAAAAAGGGAAGATTACTATTGACGGTCAGCCCGCCAGATTGGGTCAACAAATTTCTGACGCAAATAAAATTTCCTACAACGGCAAATTGCTAGAATTGAAGTCCAAACAGCTCATCATCCTACATAAGCCAACTGGATATCTTTGTTCGCGCGCCTCTCAGGGCGGCGTTCCGACAATCTACAAATTGCTACCGAAGAATCTTCACCACTTAAAACCTGTTGGTCGCCTGGATAAAGACAGCTCCGGGCTGATTCTCATGACGAACGACGGCGATTTTGCTCACAGCATGACGCATCCGTCGTTTTACAAGATTAAGCGATATCTCGTTACAATCGACCAGCCCTTGCAGCCTTTGCATCGCCAAATGATCAATGATTTTGGCGTGCAGCTTCCTGACGGACGCAGTCAATTGACACTAGAAAGACAACACGAAGGTGATGATTATCGCTGGATAGTGGAAATGAGCGAGGGAAGGAATCGTCAAATTCGGCGAACTTTCGATGCGTTAGGCTACACTGTTAAAAAACTCCACAGAACAAACTTCGGCAATTATTCGCTCGGCGACCTCAAGAGAGGCGAATGGCGAGAAGAGAAATTCACGAATTCATAATTTACTCCGCGGCTCTTTACATTTTACGGTAAATATTGCAATATAGCTTTTGTGCTAAATTTGACAGAAAATGTAATTGTAAAATGGAAACGCTAGGGCGCGAATCTGAGCCTTTGCCCTCAGAAAAACTAAGAGCAGTCATACGTAACCTTAAGGAAGAAAGATCGGATACCATAGAAAAACTGTTCTATGAGAAGGATAAGTCCAACATTTTACCAAAATTCCTAGAAAACCAGATCTACGCTTACATCGAACTTATTAAAGAGGTCGAGAAACATACTACGAAATTTGAATATCCTATATCTGTAGCATTCAAAGATGACGACAATAACGTTTACTACTGCATAAATAACCCTAAAGAAAATTACTACATAACACTTTACCCAAATCCAATTAACGAAGAATCTCCAAAAGCCTACATTCACGATTACGCCAGAAATGATGACGAGAGCGAGGGATATAAACTAGACATAGAGACCAAGGAATTCATAGTAAAAAGCGGCCTGAGCTGTTTTGAGGATTTCCTGAAAATAATTCGTCCGTGCGAGGCTTACATAAACAGTGTGCTCGCCAAAATGCCTTAAAACTGCTATAATATATAATCATGTCTAAATTACCAACAGTCGCCATCATCGGGCAAGCCAACGTCGGCAAAAGCTCACTATTTAATCGCTTGACGCGCTCTCGCACGGCCATAGTCGCCAGGGAAGCTGGAACAACTCGCGACAACGTTGTTGGTAAAGTCTCATACAAACGACGCAACGTCGACTCTACGCCGTCAGATGACTATTCGCAATTTTGGCTCATCGACACAGCTGGACTTAAAACTGCCGAGGACGAATTCGAGGCGACCATTCAGGATCAAATCGCTGACGCCTCCGCCGCCGCTGATGTAATCCTCGTAACTGTCGACTCTACTGTTTATCCTTCTGACGCTGATCGACAATTGGCCAAAAAAGCCCTAAAAAGTGGCAAGCTAGTAATTTTAATCGCCAATAAAGCAGACTTAAAAGGCTCTCTTTCTATCGACGAATTCAAACGACTCGGCATTAAAAACATCATAAAAACTTCCGCCGAGCACAGCATTGGCATTTCGGAGCTTCTTGATAGCATCGCCGAACTTATTCCGCCAGCCACCGAAACCGCACCTGACGACATCATCCGCGTCGCACTAATCGGCCGCCCGAATGTCGGAAAGAGTAATCTATTCAATACCTTAGCGGGCAAGCAGCAAGCCATCGTCGCCAACGTCGCCGGCACAACTCGCGATGTAAACCGTGTTCAAGTTCGTTATCACGGACAAACAATTGAATTGCTCGACACCGCTGGAGTTCGCCGCCAAGGAAAGCAGGAAACTGGAATTGAGAAGTTTTCAGTTCTTCGCACAATGCAAGCCATCAACGAAGCCGACGTTTGTCTGCTTCTTATGGACGTCAATGAGCTTAACGTTCAATTGGATCAGCGCCTAGCTGGAATTATTGACGAGGCGGGCAAGGGGCTTGTTCTGGTCGTCAGCAAATGGGACTCTGTCGAAGGTAAGGACGCCTACACGCACGATGAAATCGCACCACAAATCAGCTATAACTTCAAGTTCACGCCGTACGCACCGTTAATATTCACTTCTTCCGTTACAGGGCAGAATGTCGCCAAATTGTTTGACCTAGCGCTTGATATCTATAAGCGTCGTCGCCAAGAATGTAAAACTCGTGCCTTAAACGACATTTTACAGAAAGCCATCGCCGCACATCCGCCAGCTGGTCTGAAAAATTCACATCCGAAACTGCGCTACATTGTCCAGACTGACGTTGCTCCGCCGTGGTTCGTTGTATACGGCAGCAATCTAAAATTCGTCCACTGGAGCTACAAACGTTACTTGGAGCGAACTTTACGTGAAGCTTTCAATTTTGCGGGAACGCCCATTAAAATGTCTTTCCGTGACGAAAAGCAATTAAAAGCCAATCGTGAACGCGTCGCCCGCGGTCTGGCGCCCGTTACAAAAGCCTACAAGCAGGCCAAAAATGCTGAAAAACAGCTATAAAACCACATTTTTTGACAAATTCTCTTGACATTTTGAACTATTAGTGATAGTATATACACTAGCTTTCACAATGTGTGTTAGCTTGCGTCAAATCGACGCACAGTTCTGCGGAGAGTTTATTTCTCCGCCCGACTCCAGAAGAGGAGTTATCATGGGAGAGCAGATGCTCAAAGCAATGATGATCATCGCGCTTGGGATGGTCGCTGGAGCTGGCCTCGCGGGAGGTCTCGCGGGAGGTCTCGCGGGAGGTATTGTCACGATGGGGACAGGGGCTCCTGTCTCTATCACTGCTCCGATTGGAGCGGTGATCGGAGCGGGGGCAGCCGGGACCGCTACGTACCGGCGTATCTGGTACGGAGGCAAGAGGGATAACAACCCTCCTGCTGATGATCAGTAAGCCCGCTCGAAAATAGCTCGCTCGAAAATAGACTCAATTCGGTTAGAAATGCATGTTTTGCATTTCCTGGATTGAATCCAGTTTTCGGCTTGAGCACGTTTTCGAGCGGGCTATTTTCTTTTATAACGAATCTTAGCTGTATTCGCTCCATAGATGTGTATCTATGCTGATGAGTCGGAAACGACGAAAGCGAACTTTTATTCAAACATCATCAATTGCGCAGACAAAACCTCGCGCGTAATTTCATCCGCACGTTCACCAATTAGCACAATTTTTGCTGGCTCTTCCGCCGCAGAATTAGCTATTTGAATCTGATTTTCCGTTGCCTCCAAATGATGCCGCGCGCCATTATCATCAATAAAACAACCTTTCATTCGCCTAAGTTTATAAGCATCAAAAAGTTCTGGCCAAATTTTTTCCAGAGTCGCCGCAGCAATTTTCATACCAGAAACATCCAGCACCGCATATGTCGGATTATCCGGCACGACCAACTCGCCGTCATACTTATCGAAAAATGTTAGTAGCCCCGACGGCGTGGTTAATTTACTTAGGTCAAACCGACCATGTGGTGCGCTGAGCACCTTGGCGTAGGGTAGGGTGCGCAATTTTTCCTCGTACTCGACGCGTTCATTTTCACTTAACAAATCTTCTTTGGTCACTAAAATCATATCCGCCGCTTGCAACTCAATTTCATGTGCCGGCTCAATTCCACGCAAAATCTCATGTGCGTCAATAACATAAAAACTCTGCGCCAACTCGTACTTATTGAATATTTGTGCATTAATCAATTTCTCAACCAAATTCATCGTTCGCGCCACACCAGTAGCTTCGATAAACACTGGGGCGGGGGAATTGCGACAAAAGTCAAGTAACATTCGCGTTAATGCATGCTTCGACGAGCAACAAACACAATCGCCAGCCAAAGTCGTCACAATATCCGCCAACTTTTCCAATCGATAACCGTCAACATTTTCATTAGCATATTCATTCTCAATCACCCGAGAACCCTTATAGTCGCTTTGTTGCAATAAGAACTCAAGAACACTAGTTTTCCCAGCGCCCAACGAGCCGTTCACCAAATACAGCGGAACTTTATCGATAACCGCTCGCCCATCATCAAACGGCGCATTAATGCTAAATTCCAAATCGTCATCGCGTTTTGCCATATGCTTATTATACGTCATTTTCACAAGGTGATATACTAAGTCTATGAAAGTCATCTTAGCATTGGGAAATCCAGGCGAAAAATACACAAACACGAGGCATAATGCTGGGTTTTTGGCTATTGATAAATTTGCGTCAGAACAGGGAAAAACCTTTTCAAATAAGCCAAAATTTTCCGCGGATATCGCCGAACTCAATATTTCTGGAGAAAAAATCCTGCTAGTTAAGCCAACTACTTTTTACAACGAGGTTGGAATTTCCGCTCGAGCAATCTTAGATTTTTACAAATTGACATTGGACGATTTACTAATTATTCACGACGACACGGCGCTGGACTTCGGTAAAATTCGAACCCGCAAAGGCGGACGAGACGCGGGCAGCAACGGATTGAAATCTCTCCATTCTCACGTCGGATCAGACTTTTGGCATATTCGTATTGGCACAGACAATTTGCTCAGACGTCAAGTTGGTGACGTAGATTTTGTCCTAGGCAAGTTCAACTCAGACGAGCAAAAGATTCTCCAAAGCTGGATATTGCCCGAATCAATTAACTTGGTCGAGAAATTTATTAACGGAACTATCGAGCCGTTCAGTATAAAATATTAAACCAGATTCTAGCGTCGTTTTCGCGGCACAATTTTTGAAGCGCCGTTCTTCAATTGCTCTTCGGCTTGATGTAATTTTGTAGCCGCAGTTTCTTGCAGATTGATCGATCTAGCCTCCAATATGCTGCTGCCGACCGCCAAACTCACGAACAATAAGCCCAAGCCACCCGTCGCCCATTCCGGCAATTCCAAGTGGAATAATTTAGCAATCATCATCACGCCGAGCGCCATAATTGCCCAGTGAGCGCCATTTTCCAGATATTTATATTTGCTAAGCGCGCCTGTTCGCAATAAATATACGGTTAGCGATCGAACCCAAATTGCTCCAGCGCCCAGCCCAGCCACGATTAGTAGCACACTGTTGGTAATAGCGAACGCACCAATCACACCGTCAAAGCTAAAGCTGGCGTCCAGAACCTCCAAATATAGCAAGCTAGCGAACGCCGCCCAGCCAGTTTTAATCTTAACGGATTTTGCGTCATCTTCATGGAAAAATGACCCAAATAGTTCCAACCCAATATGCAGCACAATTCCAAGCACTGCCGAAATCAACACCAAAGATTTATGCGGCGCCTCGACCGTAAAATACAAAACAGCCGCCACGCTAAGCATTATGCACACCTTAAAATTCTCAAATCGCCCAGCCTTCGCCAAAATCGGCTCAACATGTCGCATCCAGTGAACACGCTTGTTGTAATCGATAAAATAGCTAAGCCCAATCATAATCAAAAACGCACCGCCAAATGCGTCAATCATCGGCGACGCCTCGTGCAGGATCTTGCCGTACTCGACAGGTTTATGTAGCGCCAGATTAACAACATCCATAAATCCATGACCGCTCGCAATCATCACAATAGCAATTGGCAATATAAATCGAACGACAAACACCGCCACAAATATGCCAGCCGTCAGGAAGACCTTCTGCCAGACTTGACTCATTCCCGCCAAAACCTTACTATTTATCACAGCGTTGTCAAAGCTAAACGTAACTTCCAAAACCACCAAAATAGTAAATAGCCAAAGACCGCTAACGCCCATATTGCTAAAAATCAAACTGCCCAGACCTAAGGTCAATAGGACTGAAAACCAGAAAATCCGAAACGGATGATGTGAATGTAAAAGATGCTTCATATTGATTTAGTATAGCATAAGCATGGGGTATAATTTTATATATGGCACAAAAATCGCCAGATGGTCGCATAAAAAAGTTTTTATCAGCCAACAGTGAATTAATCGGTTGGGTGATTTTTGGCGCCCTTATAATTTCTATTTATCAATTCAGCTCACGATTCGGCGTCATGTTATTAAACGGAGAATTTGCAGAATGGTGCAATAAATTACTTCCGTCATTACAAGATTTCATAACGCTAACGCTAAGCGTAATTGTCGAGGCAGTCCCATTCTTAATTTTAGGAATTATCATATCCGCGCTTATCAGATACTTTTTATCATCAAAAGATGTCTTCAAAATATTGCCAAAAAACACCTTCCTTCGACGAATTGCACTCTCTATGATCGGGCTAATTTTACCTGTATGCGAATGTGGTAACGTACCAATTGCGCGCAGCTTAATAGCAAATGGACTGAAACCTGCTGACGTTATTAGTTTTCTT
>ERZ772961.863-NODE-863-length-11650-cov-4.926261_pt1 | contig 11650 bp, 9 predicted proteins | sample MGYA00580677_ERZ772961 | MGnify/ENA primary metagenome ERZ772961 (study PRJEB29015, sample SAMEA2738088) | human oral metagenome | biome: human oral; feature: human-associated habitat; material: saliva | place: China | collected 2227 ... | reverse complement strand
CAGGAACTACTCCGACAGAGTAAGGTACAGTTGCGGTTCTAGGAAGCGCGAAGAACGGTCCTATAGTAAGGTATAGTAGACACGTAAAGAACAAGCTGTACGGTCTCGACACCTTGCATCCTAGGTCATAGAGACCCTCACTACGTGATAAGGAAATCGCAATAATACCGAGCAATGGCAATCCTACTCCCGTAATGATGAACCCGAAAGTTGCCGCTGCTGTGTGACTGCCTGCCATCTGTCCCATGAGTGCTGGGAATATCAGATTACCTGCTCCGAAGAATAGTCCGAAGAGGAGTGAGGCTAGAACTACATATTCCTTCATAGTGAATTTCTTATCCATTTTTTGTCCCCTTTTTCAAATAATTTGTATAAATTTAATAAAGAGCATAGCATGTTTTATTAAAAATCACAACATATTTTTGGTATTTTTAAAATTTGAACAATGTAAAACATCGTTAAAAAAGCTCAGATGCATTGAAAATTAAACGTTTATAGAGAGTGTACAAATTTTCGAAATTAGCTAGCAAACAATTAAACGATATAAGATAGATTGACATCGTTTGATTATAAATCTAAATGGTAAACTTAATTCGAATAATATTGCATTATTATTCGAGCAAGAATATACTAATATTGTAGTTAGTCTAATCTAACTTACTGCAAATCAAAACTCGTGCATGTTACTTTTGTTTCAGTACCCACATGCATTTGAGTTAGATAATACTAACTAAATTTCTACAGTATTCTTCCCTGCATTATATATAGATATATAGCATGAAAGAGAATATTAATTTTTCAGGAGATAATGATGGCTGAACTTACTTTAGCAGAACAGGTGAACAATGAGGATGTGAGACATCTTAACCGAAGAAAGATTAACCCGCTTACATTAATTATCATCAATGCGGTTCTTCCAGTTGTAACTATGGTCTTCCCCACTGATAAAAGCATAATCATCGGACTATGTCTAGGGTATACGGCGTTATTCATCGCTCGCAGATATAAGACTGCCCTTAAGACTCTTATATGGGTATCGGCAGGGGGTCTGCTTATCCTTTTAAATACCTTATATATTAAGAGCAGCATCTTGGGAATGATGATCAATATGACAGTCTACTTTACGCCGTGCATACTAATCGCGGTGTTGATAGTCACAGATTATAATTCGTCGGAAATACTCTCTGCTCTACAGAGGCTATATCTGCCAAAGATATTTATCATCGGACTCACTATCACTATCAGATATATCCCGACATTTAGAAGAGAGTTTCGCATAATCAAGCAGGCCATGCACATCAGGGGTGTCGAGTTTTCAATGAATCACCCACTAAGAACCTTCGAGTACTTGCTCGTACCACAGCTTTTTAGATGCGTGAGCTTAAGCACAGAGCTGGCAGCAGCAGGACTCACGAAAGGGATTGCAACAAAAGAGAAGAGGACGAGCTATTTTGATAATCGATTTCATGGAGTGGATTACATGATGTTTGCAATCGGAGGAGTAGGAATGGTCTTAATCATCGGAGGCTTAATATGAAGGATGTCATGGAGGCGAGAAATCTGACATTCGCTTATGAAGGTGAGCATACACCCGTACTTGAAGATGTTAACTTTTCGATTGCAGAAGGTAGCATAGTATTTATCTCCGGTCTTAGTGGCTCTGGAAAATCGACACTCCTTAATGTAATAAACGGCCTAATCCCAGAGGTTATAGACGGGGAGCTACGTGGAGAACTGCTTATAGGTGGGAAAAGTAGAGTGACGATGACTGAGAGAAGCGTGCTTATCGGAAATGTATTTCAAAATCCAAGGAGTCAATTCTTTACAACTAATACGACTGCGGAGCTCGTATTTGCGATGGAGAATTTCGGCGTATCGAAGCCGGAGATGGAGCGACGGCTTAAGGCTTTGGTTGAGAAATATAAGCTAGAGTACCTTCTCGATAGAGATATCTATGAACTTTCCTCTGGAGAAAGGCAGATGCTCGCACTGATGTCAGCTCTGATTATGAATCCTCGTATAGTGATATTCGATGAACCATCTGCAAATCTCGACTACGGAAACGCTATGAGGTTAAGAAGGCAGATTGAAGAATTGAAGAGCGAGAGGGTTACCGTGCTAGTAGCAGACCATCGATGTTTCTATCTGCGTGGACTTATCGACAAGGTGCTGCTTCTTAACGATAATACGGTAACGGAGTATGAAAGTGAAGAGGCTTACTTCAGTAGTGATTACGCGGCGAGAGCTGTAAATCTCTTTGACGAGAAATATGAAAGCAGACTAATCGCAAGGGCAGGTCCTGTAGATGTAAGAATAGAGAACGTTTCTTACAAGGGAATCCTGCAAGGGGTGAGTGCTGAGTTTAGGCGCGGTGAAATCTCAACCATCGTAGGGGTAAATGGTGCAGGTAAGACCACACTGGCGAGACTCATCTCTGGCGTTATCAACCCAGATAGCGGCAGCGTAGAGATTGAAGGTCAGGCTCTGTATATAATGCAGGATGCAGATTATCAGCTATTTGGAGCATCTTGCATAAAGGAGCTTGAGATCAGCAGCATAGATGAAGAACTCAATACTGAAGCACTTAAAGATCTAAATCTATATGAATTTAGAGATACCCATCCGCACAGCCTTAGCGGTGGTCAGAAGCAGCGGTTACAGATGGCGATAAGCAGGGTGAGTCAGAATAAGGTAATAATATTGGACGAACCGACTAGTGGTCTCGACAAAAGGTCGATGCATCGTGTTGTAGATCAACTTGAATCGATGAAGCGAAACCACACTATCATAATTATCTCTCATGATTATGAGTTTATAAGAAACATTACAGATAGAATTTTCTATCTCGAGGATGGGCGTATAAAGGGAAATTTTTATTTGGACGAGGATAACGTAAGTCATTTAAATAAAACTTTTGAAGAAATGGAGGCTTTTTATGAATAATAAGCTTAAGACTAAGGATTTTATACTCATTGCGCTGCTGACAGCCGTGTACATGATTATCTACATGGTATCGATGCTCGTAATCACCCCGCTTGGAGCACTCGGACACTCGGTAAGCCCGGGGATATGCGCTATTTTCTCTGGAACCGTCATATATTTTATGGCAAAGAAGCTCGGTAAGATGTGGCAGTACACGATTATGACGGTGCTCGTTATGGCGTGCTTTACACTTATGGGTGGCGGTTATATACCATGGTATATAACATCAATTGGTATGGCTATAATTGCCGATTTTATCGCTTCAAGGAAAGGTAAAGAGGTTAGTCCTCACAGGGTTGCTATCGCATCTGGAGTTCTGCACGTAGGACAGGCTTGGGGTGCAATTATCCCTGCAAGCTTCTTTGTCAGCCGATACAAAAGCTATTGGATGCAGAAAGGGCAAACTGAAGCTGAGATGAACAACTACATCAAGTATACCGCAGGCACGTGGGGCGTGATATCGACAGCTGTTGTATTCGTGATGGCGGTGATAGGAGCTTATCTCGGATATCTGATACTCAGAAAGCACTTTAAGGAGGCATAGAATGTGTGTATTTAAAAAACTATTTAGCTATGCGGAAGACCGTAAAGGATACATGGTAGCGGCTTTGCTACTATCTGCCGTAGCGACGATTCTGTCGTTCGTTCCGTATTATTTTCTATGGAAAATGCTTCATGAGATAACAGGAGGTGCAGACTATTCGAGGATTAGCAAGCTGTCGTATCTGATATTTGGAACGACAATTATATACATGTTCACGTATATCGCAGCGCTCATGTGTAGCCATCTATTTGCTTTCAGACTGGAAACGAACATGAAGAAGAAGGGGCTAAATGCTCTTCTCGACGGATCGTTCTCGTTCTTCGACATGAACTCATCTGGAAAGACTAGAAAAATTATAGATGACAATTCAGGAAATACGCACACAATAGTAGCGCATATACTGCCTGATTCCGTAAATGCAGTGCTGTTCCCTATATGCCTGCTGGTACTCTCGTTCATGGTGAGTAAGTACGTAGGTATCCTGATTGTTGCGGCGGTAATTGCGGCGAGCATCTGCTTTAAATTCATGTATTCTGACTCAGATATGATGAAAGAGTACATGGGTGCACTAGACGATATTAACTCGGAGACGGTCGAGTATGTGCGCGGCATACAGGTGATTAAGATATTTAATATGGTGATTGAATCATTTGAGCGTCTGTACAAGTCAATAATCAGATACTCTGAGGTTGTTAACAAGGAATGCCAGATGTGTAGAAGACCATACGTAATATTTCAGGTGTGCATGCTTTCTCTCTCAGCACTAATTGTACCGGTTGCATATATCGCGATGCCAAAATCACCACAAGCTAGTGAGACTATCAGCCTGGTTGTGTTCTTCGCAGCTTTTTCGGGGCTTTTGATGAGTGCCTTTATGAAGGTCATGTTTTTCAGTAAGAATTTTGAGATGGCTAACGATGCAATCAGCAAGCTGGAATCGCTGTTTGACGAGATGGATAAGAACAAGCTAGCACATGGAGATGTCTCAGAAATGGCAAATCATGATATAGAGTTTGCAGGAGTTACATTTAGATATGAAGAGGGTGTAGATGTTCTAACAGACTTCAGTCTTAAACTTGAGAGCGGTAAGAAATATGCTCTTGTGGGATCATCGGGTAGTGGCAAATCCACTATAGCCAAGCTCATCTCTGGATTCTACCCAGTATCGAGTGGGGAACTAAAAATCGGTGGAGTGGACATCTCAAAGTATAAGAGAGAGACACTGGAGCATGAAATTGCCTTCGTATTCCAAAATGCTAAGCTATTTAAAACCAGTATCTATGAAAATGTAAAAATTGGAAGACCTGATGCATCACGCGAAGAAGTTATAAAAGCGCTTGACCTTGCGATGTGCGGAAGTATTCTTGATAAGTTTGAAACACGTGAGGATACGATAATAGGAGCAAAAGGGGTTCATCTATCTGGTGGTGAGACGCAGAGGATTGCAATAGCTAGGGCAATTCTCAAGGATGCTCCGATAATAATCCTCGATGAGGCGAGTGCTGCCAGCGACCCGGAAAATGAGTATGAGATGCAGCAGGCCTTTTCGAAGTTAATGGAAGGCAAGACTGTAATCATAATAGCACACAGGCTTTCAAGTATCAGGAATGTAGATGAGATATTGGTTATAGAGGACGGAAAAGTCACTGAACGTGGTTATCATGATGAACTTATCGCAAAGGATAGCAAGTACAAGAAGCTGCAGAATCTATACAACCAGGCTAACGAATGGAGGCTATCATAATGAAACGAAAATTACAGAGACATTTTTCGCTTACAGACAAAGGGATTGACAACATGATGAGAGCGTCGGGAGCTTCGTTCTTCAAGTATGTGACCTTCATGTTTCCGCCTATGCTCGTATTCATTTTTCTGAATGATATGATAAATAGCAACCTAAAACCAATAGCGCACTATATCGGGATCATAGTTATCATAGCTATCCTTATGTACCTTGCAACAGCTAGGGAATACAAGCTCACTTACGATGTCACTTACGAGGAGAGCGTAAATCTCCGTATTGAGCTAGCGAAGAAAATCAAGGAGCTACCGCTCTCGTACTTCTCGACACATAACTTGTCCGATCTCTCGCAGACGATTATGATGGATGTAAGCAATATAGAGATGGCTATATCTCATGCTGTGCCGGAATTCATAGGATTCGTGGTATTCTTTGCGATTATAAGCATCATGATGTGTATTGGAAACCTCTTTCTAGGGCTTGCAGTGGTCATGCCTATCTGGATGGGGATAGCGCTTATGTTTGTATTCAAGAATTTTCAGACCAGGAAAGTCAAGGTGTATTACAAGCAGCTTCTCGACAATGCCAATGCGTTCCAAGATGCATTCGAAATGCAGCAGGAAATTAAGAGCTATTCCATGCAGGATGAAGTGAGACGCGATGTAACTTCTAAGATAGAAAGCACTGAGAGAATACATACTGTCGCAGAATTTACAATGGCGATAAGTGCTACAGTTTTGCGTGTAGTTCCACTGCTTGGACCAGTGCTAGTAGCTGTAATCGGAGCAACTCTTTACGCAAAAGGTTCTGTAAGCCTTCTGTACTACGTGGGATATCTCATGGCAGTAACTACTATATCTCATCAATATGCGTCACTCTCCGAGTTCATCGCTGCGATGTTTTTCTTTGAGGATAGTTATGACAGAATTCGAGATCTCATGGATGAGGAAGTGCAGCCTGGTATAGACAAGGAAGTGCAGAAGTTTGATATCTGCTTTAATGACGTCGAATTTCAATATGGTGATAATAAGGTTATAAATGGGGTTAGCTTTACAGCAAATCAGAATGCTGTTACGGCTATAGTAGGTCCTTCAGGGTGCGGAAAGACTACCGTGCTTAGGTTGCTCTCGCGTCTATATGATTACGATAAAGGTGAAGTCACTGTCGGCGGAGAGGATATAAAATCTATCAGTACAGCATCGCTGTTCAGCAAGATATCTATCGTATTTCAGAACGTTGAGCTCTTTAATACGAGCGTAATGGAGAATATCAGGCTAGGGCGCAAGGATGCTACCGATGAAGAGGTTTTGGCAGCTGCGAAGCTTGCTAATGTCGATGAGATAGTAGCGAAAATGCCAGATGGTTACGAAACCCAGATTGGCGAAAACGGATCCAAGCTTTCAGGTGGGGAGAGGCAGCGTATATCTATAGCGAGGGCATTTCTTAAGGATGCGCCTATAATACTTCTCGATGAGATATCAGCATCGCTCGATGTTGAAAACGAGATGGAGATTCAAAATAGCATCAACAAATTAATCGAAAATAAGACTGTAATAATCGTATCTCACAGGATGAAATCGATTGAGAAGGCTGATAAGATTGTGGTAATGGATGATGGCAAAGTTGTCAGTGCTGGCAAGCACGAGGAGCTTATTAAGAGCTCGAAACTCTATGGCGATATGGTTAGAAAGTCACAGTTAACCGAGGAGTACATCTATTAGATAATATCGCTGCTCAGAATCAGTAGCAATTGTAGCATATGCTTTTTAATATTCTCTAGAAATGCATATGACTAGGTGTATACAGAATCAACTAAAAAGAGGCTGAACCAGCTAATTAAGCTAAGGTTCAGCCTCTTCAATTTTTAAATTATGTAGTTCTAAATTCTACTTTTCTGCAGGCAGCTCGTTGTATTTACTGAGTAGCTCATGCTTCATATTCCACAGCTTCTTGGATAGGTCTACGTAGTATGTCTGAGGATTTTCAAATCTCAGCATCTCGCTCCACAGCGTCTCAATCTGCTCCATGCAGTAAGAACGTATGCTCTCTAGATCAGGTGACTCGTATACGCACTCTCCTTTGTCAAATACTTTTACCATAAGCTCCTTAACCGTGAAGTTGGTCAATCTCTTGCGCTTCCAGATGGCATTAGGGTCAAATATCTCAACGCCATCCCTAGTTGGAGCCTCTTCGTCGTGGAGTGCTATGAGATCGCCCATGACCTTGCCGGTCTCGTTGTCGAAAAACCTGTAAACCTTCTTGAAACCAGGGTTTGTAATCTTCTCAATATTTTCTGATATCTTCATCTTAGGAATCATCACACCGTTATGTTCGATGGCAGCGAGCTTGTACACTCCGCCAAATACAGGTTCAGACTTAGCCGTGATTAGGCGCTCGCCAACACCAAATGAGTTAACCTTAGCCCCCTCGAGGATAATATCTCTGATTAGCCACTCGTCAAGAGAATTGGAAACTACAATTGCACAATCTTCGAGACCGTTAGCATCGAGTATTTCTCTCGTCTTGTTCGTTAGATACGAGATATCGCCGCTGTCGATTCTAACGCCCATCTTGGCAGGTTTCATCTCTTTGAATACCTTGATGGCATTAGGAAGACCCGACTTAAGGACGTTGTATGTATCTATCAGTAGAACTGCATTATCAGGATAAATCTTCGCATATTCCTTAAATGCTTCGTATTCGCTGTCAAATGTCTGCACCCAGCTATGAGCCATAGTTCCGAGCGCCGCTACACCGTAGTCTCTATCAGCAATCGCACACGCAGTGCCTGCGCAGCCACCTATATAAGCGGCTCTCGCTCCGTATATAGCACCGGACGCTCCTTGTGCTCTTCTAGAACCAAACTCCATGACAGGTCTACCCTGAGCTGCCCTTACGACTCTGCTTGCCTTGGTGGCAACTAGACTCTGGTGGTTGATAGTTAGAAGTATAAATGTCTCAACAAACTGCGCCTGAATCAGCGGACCAGTCACCGTGATAATCGGTTCGTGAGGGAATATCGGAGTACCCTCGGGAACAGCCCATACATCACAAGTGAATTTGAAGTCGCGCAGGTAGTCTAGAAACTCTTCGCTAAAAATCCCCTTTGAACGCAGATACTCAATATCTTCCTCTGTAAAATGCAGATTCTTGAGATACTCGATGACCTGCTCGAGTCCAGCCATAATCGCATATCCACCTTGGTCGGGAACTCTGCGGAAGAACATGTCGAAGCAAGCCTCGTAGTCGCGAACATCAGAATGGAAATAGCCGTTAGCCATAGTGATTTCGTAGAAATCAGTCAGCATCGTTAGGTTGTATTTATCAAGCATTGATTTTCTCCTATATATTAGCCTACCAAGTCTGAAATTACCGACTCGACAGACGCCCCTTTCTTAAATGAGTAAGTACCCGCATCGATGTCTGACACTTCGTGTCCCTGGGCCTTCACATCTGCAGTAAATTGCTTGTAATCTGTGAAAAGATTCTTGTCAATAAGATCGGATACATCAGCCTCACCACTGCCATTTATCGTGACACTCACGTCCTTCTTGAGAGCACCATTCTTAAACGCACTTCCATACTTGAGAGTGGAAGCGGAGTTCAGGGTTTCCTCGGACTGCTTGCGGCTTGACTGACTTGCAAGAACCTGTGGGTATTTCATAATTACATTGAAGCGCCACACTATAACTCCTGCTGCCATCATGACGATTACAAGTGCGATTATAATGTCATTGGTGTTATGAAATAGATCCTTAAAATTCTTCATTCTAAATTCTCCTTCATGCTGCGCCACCAGACGCAACTTTACAGAAAATTATACATTTTTTTGCTAACGATTGCAAACAATAGAAGAGGGTAGGCACCTTGTTAATAAGCCGTTTGCATGGTACAATATACGGTACGATTTAGATAGAAAGCAGATATAAATGAAGCAAATTGAGATAAATTCCAACGACGCGGGTAGACGCCTCGACAAATTCATGCGCAGATACCTTCCGAAGGCAACTCTGAGCACCATTTACAAAATCATTCGCAAGGATGTAAAGGTTAATGGTAAGCGCGAAGGCAATAATTATATGCTCGCTGAGGGAGACGTTCTGACACTTTATATCAGCGACGTCCTGCTCGAAGAGTGGAGCGCTCCAGCTAGGAATGATAATAGGCCTAAGGTGAGACGCAATTTCAAAATCGTTTACGAAGATGATGATATCTTAGTTGCCGACAAGCCGTTTGGGTTACTGACTCATGGTGACCAAAGAGAGAAGAAGAACCATCTGGCTAACCAAGTCAAGGATTACCTTATAGAGACGGGTGATTATAATCCTAGGGAGAAGGTTTTTACACCTGCACCCGCAAATCGCCTCGACCGCAACACGACAGGTGCGGTGCTGTTCGGCAAGAATAGCGCTTCGCTTAAGGCTCTAGGTGAGATGATTCGCGAAGATAAGGTTGATAAGTTCTATATGACCATCGTGTATGGGCATCTCGAAAAGGAAATCGACCTAAAGGGCAGGCTTATCAAGGACCAGAACACCAACACCGTAAGGATTTTGGATATAGGTGACAGCAGAGGCCGCGAGATAGAGACTATAGCAAGACCTGTGCGCAGGATCGGTGATTTTACGCTCGTTGAGATCAGGCTCGTGACGGGAAGGACTCACCAGATTAGAGCGCATATGGCGTCGGTCGGGCATCCTGTAATAGGGGACGTAAAGTACGCTAGAGGTAGAGCCGCTGATGTGAACCGAAGACTGAAGCAGAGATTCGGTCTCAGCACGCAGCTGCTGCACAGCTGCCGGATAACCTTCAAGGAGGGCGTGGGTCCGCTGGAGAGGCTCACAGGGCAGTCGATAAAGGTGGATTTGCCAGAGGAATTTGAGAGGATAATAAACGGACTGGAGCTAGTGGCGAGAAGGAAGGGTGCTAACAATGAGTGATTTTGTAAAGAGTTTAATCAAGGACATCATCGTTGCGGCTATACTCGCTGCGGTAGTCATATCGTTCGTCAGACCGACAATAGTGAAGCAGACCTCGATGCAGGATACGCTTAATCCAAATGATTACATCATCATGTACAGGAGGGCCTACTCAGGTGACAAGGAGCCAAAGCGCGGTGACATCGTCATCTTTAAGTCTGAGCTGCAGGATGAGAATGGCAAGAATAAGCTCCTGATAAAGCGCGTAATTGGACTCCCCGGCGACAAGATAACTATCAATGATGGTAAGGTCTATATAAATGACAAGGAATACGATGAAAGTTACCTCAAAGACGGCTATACAACAGGTTCAGTGAACAATTTCAAGGTACCAAAAGGTGAGTACTTCGTGATGGGTGACAACAGGGTAGTCAGCATAGACAGCAGATATAGCGAGGTTGGCTGCATCAAGAAAGATGCGATTAAGGGACGGGCAGTTTTGAGGCTGTTCCCATTTACCAAGATAAGGAAACTATAATAAAAAAACTATAAGAGGAAGGCATGGCAAGAAGCAGGAAGGTAGTAGCTAATAATAAAAAGGCAAGGCATGATTACTTTGTCGAGGAGACCTACGAGGCGGGCATCGCGCTCACGGGAACCGAGATTAAGTCTGTTCGTGCTGGGCGCGTTAGCATCAAGGAGAGCTATGCGCACATCTATAACGGCGAAATCACCATCCTGGGCATGCACATCTCACCGTATGAGCAGGGCAACCGCTTCAACGTAGAGCCACTTCGCGAACGCAAGCTGCTGATGCATAAGCGTGAGATTTTCAAGCTGGCAGGCCAGATTAAGACTGACGGTCTGACACTCATTCCTCTCAATGTATATATAAATGAAGCAGGTTACTGCAAAGTAGAGATCGGTCTCTGCCGAGGCAAGAAGAATTACGACAAGCGTGAGTCTATCGCCAAGAAGGAGGCTAATCGCAAGATGGATAGGGCTATCAAGGATAGCCTGCGCAAGTAGTGAGATTATGGTTATAGCAAAATGCTAATCTAAAATCAAATAAATACAATACAAATGCCATACTTGGAATCTGTATAAGCTATGGGGGCGTCAGGTTTCGACAGGAGTGTGGAACAAGGATAAGCGAGCCGTGGAGCCGAGCCACGTAAAAAGCGGCGGTTAAATTCAAACGCTAAACAGAATAACAATTTCGCACTAGCTGCTTAGTTCAGCACCGCGCGTCAACCGGTATTCACCTGCAGGTAACGGATCTGGCGTCGATTATGCAGGAAAACCTTGCGTGAGCTCCCGGTAGCGTAAGGGAACAACGGGATAGTGATTGTGTAGTCTGCTGACTTGACGCCACATGAGCGAATTTTAAAGTATCAGCTGCGCTCGGAGAAAGTCCTTCGGAAATGCTCTTGGACGTGGGTTCAAATCCCACCGCCTCCACCA
>ERZ772961.860-NODE-860-length-11667-cov-11.329573_pt1 | contig 11667 bp, 11 predicted proteins | sample MGYA00580677_ERZ772961 | MGnify/ENA primary metagenome ERZ772961 (study PRJEB29015, sample SAMEA2738088) | human oral metagenome | biome: human oral; feature: human-associated habitat; material: saliva | place: China | collected 2227 ... | reverse complement strand
TCGTCCTGGTGCTCACCGCATGCTTCGTGCTCGCCTGGGTCTTCGCGCCGAGGCACGGCCTCCTCGCGCGCACGTTGCGCGAGAGGCGGGGATGAGGTCCTGGCGGTCCCGTCTATCCGAGCTCCGTTTTCTACTGATCGCGCCGATCATCCGCGATTGTTTCACGTGAAACATTGTTGACGCTGAGGCCCCAGCCCACGATGGTGGGCTGGGGCCTCAACATATTGAGTTTCAGAGTCGTGGTGCCACAGCTGTATTGTCAGCATCAACAACGATATTTGACTCTGCGGCCTGTCGCTATCAGCGGATACTGATTCTCAGTGGTCATTAGTGATCCCAGATGTGGGTGACGACCCATGTATCCCCCCGCTCTTCAAGAAATAGGACACGAAAGAGCGTTCGTTCGCTGTTGATTTCTTCGTCGGTTACTGTGCTTATGGTGTCGTATTGTTCTGATGCCTTTTCCTCTGTTAGGTGGCGGAATCCAGCCGGTGTTTGCAAGTATGTGAATTCGATACAAATTCCTTCAGTACCTGCCTTTTGGAGTGAACACTCATATATCTTATTTGTTTGAAGATACTGATTGGTGAGCGGCTTGACGAGATATGCATCTGTATGCATGCGTTCCAGGTCGTGTGCAAATGCATCGCAGTAGCCCTCAACCTGACATACCTTCATGAAGTCTTCTGTGTCTCCGGTATTGAATGCATATGCCCACAGGTCGATGTACCACTGTGATGTCGCTTGGGCGCCAATTTGTCCACCTGCGTAGAGGTGTGGCGGGGGAGTGGGCTTCGGGACGTCAACGGGAGTCGGTTCTGCGGATTGAGGGGTGTCTCCCGATTGGGAGCCAGATTGCGCGGTGCTGTCAGACTGTGGCGACTGTGCCCCGGACTGAAGCTCAGCGTTCGCGTGGGCTCGAGCGTTGAATGCGTGGAACCCCAGGAATGACGCGCCGATGATGACGACAGCGGCAATAACGGCGCCGACCCACTGCCCGATGGTGGAGAGTTTGGTGGTCATGGTGCATCACTCGCTTAGTGTCCTTGGCTTTCTTCCCAGGTGTCGGTGTTGCTGATGAGGAGGTGGGAGAGGCGGAATGGGCCCGTTGTTTCTTTTGTTGTGACGAGGCCGTTGATGGTTTGGGTCTCTCCGGTGAAGGGGTTGGTTGCCGTGCCTGCCCAGGTGGTGGTCAGTGTGATGGTGCGCGTGGCGCTGGGGTAGGGTCCATCGAACCTGGATCGCCATCCGTTTGGTGGCGTGTAGTAGTGGCGGATGAGGGCGGGGTCGGTGTTGGGCTTCATGCCTTTGTGCCAGGGCACACCGGGCGAGGTCGTGGTCAAGTCCGGAGTGTCGTCTCCCCAACTCCACGTGTAGGACGTGGCCCTGAGGGTGATGGTGATGTCGTGGCCCAGCAGGTTGATGACATGGGTCTGCGTGGGATGCGTGGCCGCTACGAGCGTGGGGATGTGCTTGTTCGTGTAGGACACCCCATCGGGGCGCTTGTGCAGGCCAGCGCCGTCAGCATGGATAAGATTTGCAGCTGCAAGCAAGATTTCCTGTGTCGTAGGCAGACGTCCAGGACTAGACGTGTCTTCGCTAGCATCGTTGGGGAGTGAGCAGTTGTTCGTGTAGGTTTCATCGGAAATGATGGGGCTGTTTGCTACCTTGCCGATAGTGGTGGATGCGCATCTGGCCCAATCAGACAGAGCTGCTGACTCAGGATTGGCATTGGCATCAGCCGTGAGGCGATTTGTGTCATCGCCTGCATTTATATTGCTCGGCACATTGAGTAATGGGGCCTGATTTTTGATGAGCCACTGTGCGAAGGTCTCTACAGAACTATCGTGTGCATCCGAGCGTTGCCGATATGGGCCTTCGTTTCCATCATCAGCGTGTGCTGCAGACGGACAGATACACGGAAGAAATATACACAGTGAGGCTGCGATAGCTCTTATGTAGTTACGAGATATCTTATTCATCGCCGGTCCGTATCGTCGCTTGCGTCTCAATCCATCGGTTGTCCTTCCATGTCATGAAGAGGACTAGTGTTGACTCATATTCCGTTTCGTTGGTATGGATCTTCTGTCCGCGACACATCGTTCCGTCTGTGGATCTTATGCGAAATGCGACGACAACCGTGTTGGGAGGAATATCCGATCCGTTAGCATCAATTGGTTCGATCTTGAGAACGTGAATAATCTGAGAAGTGCTTCCGTACGCCCAGCCGTTCGCATACAAATTGGAGACATCGTGCACATACGATGAAATGAACTCCGATGACGGATCGGAAACGTCCTGGATTGCCTGGACATCGCCTGTATTCCACGTGTATCCCATCAGTGCATGGAAGTGTTCTGCGGCTGCTTCCGCCCCACGTTCGGTGTTTTCCTTGGCAGCTTCGGGTAGTTCGGGCTTGGTGTAGGTGTCTGCCGCGTACTCGGCGGGGCGCACGAGCACGCCGTCGGGGCCGATCTGGTAGCCGCCAGACATGGCGGGTTCGCTCGACACTGTGGGGGCGGGCGTGGGCGGCACTGTGGGGCCTGTGGCTGCGACGGTGGGTGTCTCACCCCAGGCATGCCACCAGCCCTCTGCAACGCCGTTCACGTAGATGGCGAAGAAACCGCCAATCACCAGCCCCACAACGGCGATGCGGATACCCCAATCAACAGCGCCGACGCGCATCCAGGAACCAACGCGGGTACCCGCGCCCCGGGGGCGCGTGTGGGTGGCAGGCCGAGAGGGAGACGCGTGGTCGTGTGAGCGCTGCTCGTCGCGCGACCCCAGCTCAAGGGCCGCGTCGTCTTCGTCAGCGATGAATCGATCAGACAGAGGTGATTTCTCCATGGTGTGCCCTCCACGGTGAGATGAGTGGTGGTCCGCCCCCGCCGTTGGGGGCGGACCCTTCCCTGTCAGGGTACGCGCAGAACCGACACGAAACACCAAGAATGCTGCACAACCATCACGCAAATCCTCCCACCCATATTCCCGTAACCGCACGAATGTGCAGACCTGAGCCCCGGCCTCGTCGTGACCTGTGGGTATGGACGTGTTCCCAGATTGTCACCGGTCGGCGATACCGAGTTATCGGCCTTGCAAGTGGGCACAGATGCCGGCCCCGTGCGATATGGTTATCGAGAAATGAAGCGGTGTTGTTCATCGGTGCTCAGGAACGAGCGTCCCGTGCCAGCGCGATCGGAGATCGACCTCTCGCATCGGCATCCGCGCGCATAGGAGCCGCTGAAACAACGAGAGTTCTCGAGGACGAGAGGCCTTCCGTGAAGACACAAGGAGAAAAGTATGGAAGCCATCGATGAGTTGATTAGTGCTGCGCAGACTTTCTACGATGACGCGCGCGCGAATGAGAATGGGCGCTCCCGCTCGTGGGAGCATTGCTATCGCGTCTTTCGAGATGCGCGGACCGACCCGTCCCCGGACTACGACTATTTGAGCCTGCACCTAGCTTTCTACCTGGCGAGCTGGGGGATGTATCGGGGTTCGTGCTTCATACTTCAGAAGGACTACAAGGTGCACACGCCCATCGTCGAGAAGGTCCTCAAGCCCGAATATGACTGCCTACTCGGGCTCGCGTGCACGGATGTGCGAAACAGGGACGTCCGGGCGCAGCTGAAGAAACTGTCCGACGACATCGCTGACGATTTCCGGCCGATACGCAATGAGGTCGCCGGGCGCGCGGTCGCGAGCCAGGTGTCGCCGGTCCTCATCACGAAAATCCTCATGGGAACGCTCGGCTGCGTGCCCGCGTACGACACATTCTTCGAAAAGGGAGTGAGGCATCTAGGCCTCAAAGAGAAGAATTATAAAAAGAATTCTCTCCTCGAACTCGCGAATTTTTACGAGGCCCACAACGACCGCCTCGAGGAAGCGCGGCGCGGAATGCGGACTGATGACCTCATCTATCCGCAGATGAAGCTGCTCGATATGGGGTTTTGGCAGGTTGGGTTCGAGAGGGACGCTGGGGACGCCAAGTGACCCGTGACTGAACTTCTGGTGGGGTCGGCGACGCCGAGTTTTTCGGTCATCGCCGACCCCACCAAGAGTCGCTCACGGCCTCGATTGGGCACGTGCCACCCGCTGTGGAGACGGAGACAGTGGGTGGGCGCCCAACGGGGGCCTCGATAATGAGGCCACCGTTGGGCGCAATCGAGGAGGAGCCATGATCACGGTCGCGCGGGCAACACCGCCTGCCCGATCCTGGTCTTGACGTCCTCGACCTCCCCGGAGAGAACGTCGATGACGGCATTCATGAGCGGTAGCTGATCGCGAAGCTCCGGCGCGTGCTGCTCGACGAACTTGAGCGCCAAACCGGCCGCGGGAACGCCTTCTACGGTCTGCTCCAGGCGAGACATCTCCTCGAGCGCTTCCTTCGGCCCTTCGCCGCGCCCGATGCGCACGCCGTAGAACTTGTTGCGCCCGGACAGCCCGGTCACCTCGAGGTCGCCGACGCCCGGGAGGCCGAATGCGGTCATTTCGTTGGCGCCCTGCGAGGTGCCGAGGATCGACATCTCTCTCACGGCCTCGTTAAATGTGGCCGCCTTGAGGTTGTGGTGCGGGATGCCGGTCTTCTCCTGGAGGCCGTCGGCGATGCCGAGCGCGATCGCGAAGACGTTCTTCATGGGAGCGCAGATTTCCACGCCGGTCTCGTCGTCGGTGGCCTCGATGGCGTAGTTGTCGGTGCGAATTGCGCGCGCGTACTTGATGGCGACGTCGAGGTCCTTGCATCCGAAGATGGTTGCGGTGGGTTCCCGCGCGGCGCATTCGTTCGCCTTCACGGGACCCGCGACGGCGATGATCGGGGGCAGGTTGTCGTAGCCCTCGTCTGCCGCGATGCGTCGGATCGAGTCGGGCAGCAAAAGCACGTCGCCGTTGTCGAACTCCAGGAATCCCTTGGAGGTCACCATGAGTGCATCGGCTTTGACGATGCCGGGCAGCGCCATTTTCACGACTTGCTCGACGCCGACGGAGGCCACGGAAACGATGACGGTATCCGCGCCTTCCAGGGCCTCGTCGAGTTCGGAGGAGCGGTAGAGGGTGACGCCCTGCGCGAATGGCTGGTTGGTGCGTGGGTGGTTTTCGCCTCGCTCGATTGCGTCGAGGAGGTGATCGTCGAGCCACGTTCCCCACAGACGCACGTCCCAGCCGGCGTCCGCGAGCGGTGTGCAAATGGCCGAGCCCATCGCTCCGGCGCCAAGGACGGTAATGGTAGACATTGTTTCTCCTTGCGATTCCTAGAGTTCTGCCTTCGGCGATTCGGGCTTCGACGAGGGGGCCTTGCGGGAGAGCTCGTAGAGGTCCTCGAAGACGTCCTTCAGCTTCGGGTAGAGCTTGCGCTGGACCTTGGCGACGTCGCAGTACTGCTCGTGCTTCTCCATGTCGGGTTCGATTGTTTCGCCGTATTGCGCCATCTTCTTTGCGGTGGCGGCGACGTCATGTTCGCCGTAGATGCCCGTCGAGGCCATGGCGAGGACGGCTGCACCGAGCGCGGAGATCTCGTCCTGGGTGCACACGGTGATGGGCAGGGCGGTCGTGTCCGCCATGATCTGGCGCCACAGGAGGGAGCGCGTGCCGCCACCCATTGCGCGTAGTCCGGTGAGCTTGACGCCGGTGCCCGCCTCGATTGAGTCGAGGTTGTAGCGCATTTCGAATCCGATGGATTCGAGGATGGATCGGTACATGTGGGCGCGCGAGTGGGTGCCGCGCCAGCCGACGACGGCTCCTCGCGCGACGGAGTCCCAGTGGGGGGATTGGACGGCGTTCCAGTAGGGGAGTGTCACGAGGCCTTCGCAGCCCGGCGGGATGCGGCTCGCGGCCTCGTCGAGGGCGGGGTCGGGTGCGCCGAGGAGCTTCGGATCGCCGAGGGTTTCGCGGAACCAACCGGCCAGGTAGGAGCCGGAGGACTGGAGGACCTCGAATACGTAGTTGCCGGGGATGCCGGAGACGTGGGTGCGGAAGACCTTGTCGTACCTGTAGACCGGCGAGTCGACGCCCGCGTTGACGGCGGTGCCGAGGTTGAGGAATCCGATCTCGGGATCGACGGCGGCGGCTCCGATGCCGGCTGCCTGGCCGTCGCCGAGGCCGGCGATGACGGGCACTTCGGCGATGCCCCACTCCTCGGCGAGTTCTTTGCGCAGCGTGCCCATCTCGTAGGAGGGTTCGACGAGGTCTGCCATCTGTTCGCGGGAAACGCCCGCAATGTCGAGGAGTTCGTCGGACCAGTCGCGCTTCTGGATGTCGAAGAGGCCGAGGGAGTCCGCGGCGGCCTGCGAGCTGACGGGGCGTCCGGTGAGCATCCAGGCGACGTAGCCGTGAACATCCATCACCTTGTAGGCGTCAGCGAAGATCTCGGGTTCGTGTTCCTTGACCCAGGCCATCTTGTAGATGGCGGGGGTGACGCCGGCGGGCTTTCCGGAGAGCTCGTGGATGTGTTCGCTGCCGTAGCGGCGGATTTGCTCGGTGGCGCGGCCGTCGAGCCACAGGATGCCGTTTCGGAGCGGTCGGCCGTCCTTGTCGAAGGGGGCGAAGGATTCGCGCTGGTGGGTGATGCCGATGGCCGCGATGCGGCTTCGGTCTGTCGGCGAGAGCTTGGAGAGCACCTCCCCGATGGTCGCGTGGCTGGTTTCCCACCAGCGGATCGGGTTGTGCTCGTACTGGTCCATCGCGGGGGTGTGCAGCTGAATGTTCTGCTTCGCCGTGTGCCAGATGTTTCCCTCTGCGTCGACGACGATCGCCTTCGTGGATGTCGTCGAGGAGTCGATTGCGACGACGAGGGGACCGTCTGCCAGATACTTGTTCTCGGTCATGATGCTTTTGCCTCACCTGTGAATGACAATTGCTGATCTCGCGCACACGGAAAGGCCATTCTTTCTGTGTTGCGATGAATGCAGAGACTACTCCCGGTGCATGTGAGGGACAATCAACCTGTCACATGCGTGCGAGGGGGCGCGAGGCCTCAATGTCGCGGTGAGTGCGGCGTGGTGGCTTCATTGACAATGCGCCGAAAATGGCGGTCTATCTGCATGTTTGCCGTGTGGTGCTTCGGTAGCTGCCGCCTGCATGGGCGGCGCGGATGCATACGTTGTGTCAAAGCGAGGCACATTCAAGATGCACATAGGTGCGATTGAGGCTTCAACCGCAAATTGTTGGAGATCCCGGTGTTGGGGCAAATGTGCTCACATGTAGATGGGATGTAGCGGAGTGCGCTTCCTAGGTTCCTCGGTGGTCTCTTTATCGACCCGTATCCAGCTTGATGAGTAGCCCGTGGGCTTTGGCTGGTGTTGTTGGCACTTTGTGAAGCGGGTGTGTGTGCCTGCGGCCAGTGAGGTGCCTGGTATGGGAACTCGTCGTCGTTTTATGCCGGAGTATCGTCGTGATGTTGCGTGTCTGGTGTTGGATACGGGGTCTGCGATCGTGTCTGTGGCTCGGGATTTTGGGGCTGGGTGGAGTCGGTGGTAGGCCGGTGGGCCACACTCGAGCGCGAGCGGCGCCAGGCTGTGTGTGACGGCCGTCCTGATCCACGTGAGATGGAAGCTGAGATCACTGCTCTGCGTCGGCAGGTGCGCGAGCTGGAGAAGGAGAATGAGTTTTTGGGAAAAGTCAGCGCCTTGTTCGCGTCGCGTTACCAAAACACCAGCGCTGTGAACTGATGGACGCGCAGACGGCGTCCTCCTCGATCGCTGTGATGGCCGATGTTTGAGGGGTCACGCGCGCAGGCTATGACGCGTGGCAGAGCCGCGCAGGCCAGCGTGCCCAGCGCGCGGTGGTGTGGAGGCGTTTGGATGAGGCGGTGGCCTGGGAACACGAGGTGTCGGGTGGCACCTATGGGGCTCCTCGCATCCGGCATGCTCTCATGCGCGGCGGTGTGGATGTGGGTGTGCGGGCGGTCGCCCCGTCGATGCGCCGCCTGGGCCTCACAGGCCTAAACACTGGAATACTGCCAACACTGCTGTCCTGGCTGAAGGGGCGCGTCTGCTGATCAATGATCCAGCTTGGTGTGAAGGCGTGCGTGTCATTGGCGTGGATGAACACGTGTGGCGATACACCCCGTACGGGGACAGGTACGTCACTGTCATCGTGGACGTAACTCCCGTACGAGAACGGCGCGGTCCCTCTAGGCTTTGGAACATGGTCCCGGGCCGATCCAGGGGGGTCTTCACAACCTGGCTGGCCTCCCAGCCCAACACGTGGCGCGAGCGCATTGAGATCGTCGCGATGGATGGATTCACCGGCGTGAAGAGCACCGCCGCCAAAGAGCTCCCCGGCGCGAGGGCGGTCATGGATCCCTTCCACGTCGTGCACCTTGCTGGTGATGCTCTCGAACAGTGCCGCAGGCGCATCGGGCAAGAACGTCACCATCGGCGTGGGCGTGCCATGGATCCCCTGTACAAGGCCCGCCGTATGCTCCACACCCGCTCATGCCTACTCACGCCACGTCAGCAACACCGCATACTCAACCTGTTCGCCAGCGATTGCCACGTCGCACCTGAGGTCACTTGGAGTGTCTACCAGAACATCATTGACGCCTACCGCGCGCCCGACACGAGTGCGGGCAAGGCCCAGATGCAAGCCGAAATAGCCTGTCTTAGCGACGCGGGCATCCCTAGCTCTCTTAAGGAAATCATCACACTGGGCAGGATACTCAAACACCGAGCCGAGCACTCCTCGAAACAGGAGGATTCAGGCCCCAACTACACCCCCAATTATGAAGAGGCCCAAAAGATGAGTCAGCCATGGGAATTTCCTCCTGTGTTCACGCTCATTCGGGCTGTAGAGTTGGGGTATGTCAACGACCATCGACGTCTATCCGACAACGAGCTTCATGCCGCTCGTGGAGCAGACACGCGCCCGCACACAGGAGCTTTTCCAGCAGCTCCTTGACAGACACGGAGTCGGCTCTCGGATCGAAGTCAAGGCGTTCTACCCCTCTGCGGGGGGCTCGCAGCTCCGCTTCGTTGGCGAAAGTTTGGCCTGGGAACCAGGTATGGAACTTGGCTTTGGCTACTGGATTAACGGCGAGTGGGACTCCACCTCTTGGCCTAGTTGTTTCGCTGTCGAGGATGATGATCGGATCACTGAAGAAGATCTCGTTTATCCGTTCACCTCAAAACCAGAACATCTTGGACTGTGGAGCATCGTCGAGGAGTTTGAGGATCTACTGCCACCCGAGCAGCTAGCAAAGGTACTTCGTCAAGATCATTACTGGTATGAATACCGAAACATGGGCGGCCCTGCTGTTGCATCGACAGGGTACGGGCTGGTTGCAGCAGCTCTTGCCGAAGCAACCAACGGAGTCATCGCCTCATTCGACAGCGCATTCGACATTGAACACAATGGCGAATCTGCTCAAAAATTCCTCACCTGGTGGGGCGAGAAGCAAATGACTTTCTACGGAACTGAATCATTTAAGAAGTCGCGTAACGTTTAGATGCCGGCTGGGATGATGTCGTCGATGAACCAGATGCGTGCAGGCTTGGCTCTGCCGGTCTCCAGCCGCCAACAGTCGATGAAGTCGAGCAACTCTCCGAACACCATCAGGCCCACCTCCACCCGGCTCAGGTGAAGGTGGGCCTGGGCGATGTAGTTGAGCCTGTAAAGTGTTTTATGTATGGTATACGGTGCAAATGGTTATGAATGTCTACATGCTGCGAATGGAGATGTTATGGCTGATCAGGTCTGTGTGTGGATGGGAGCTGAGTGCTAACAAAGTGCAAGCTGATAAGGCTGTGTGTGAGAAAGGTGTGATGAGGAGTGAGTATTGATCTATGGGGTCAGTTTGTTGATTATATTTCATCTCCGAGTGTAGGCGGATTCGTATCACTACTTGTAGCTGTGACGCTTGGCACATTGGGTATTATAGAAAAGTGTCTAACAATCTTACGCAGCTCAAATTCAAGTGGATTGTTTGGAATGGGACGTAGAATTCGTGCGCACAAGTACTTGGGTGTTATTGAAAATGTCGACGGTTTAGATGATGGCAGCTGCAAATCAGTGAACTCGCTGAAAATTGCGTTATTTGATGATATAAAAGTCGACATTATTCATACTTACTTAGATGAAAGGTATAAACGATGGATCAGTAGATTCACATCGGAGTTGCTTCTCGTTTCTTTCACATGGTTTGTTGTGGTGCGTTCTCTAGACTTTGCTGTAAATTTGCTAGAGCCGAGTAAACTTGAAGCAAACGATCTGTTTGATGTGAAAACGCTATTCGCTGTAACGGTCGTAATCTGTGTGATTGTGCTAATGTTGATTATTATTTTCTATATCGTGATAGAACTTCCTCGCCGGTTTGCGCGATGGCTTAGGGCATTGATATTGCTATCGCGGAAGAAGATGCATGAGTTGAGTTTAATTGCGATTCTCTCGAACTTGAATCCTGGGCAGCCTTATCTCTTTATTGATGCTACAGTGCACCCTGGTATTCCATCATCGCCTGTTATTGGAAATAGCAGTGATGTTTCCATTTTAGCTTGCATTCGAGAGCAGCAACGTGAAAATATTTGGAGGTCTGAGTTGCTGGAAAGCTTTAGGAAAGATTCAGATGAGAGGATCGCAGATCTGGTGACGAGCTTCCTGTGGGAGAAAGATCTCTATGGCAAAGACCCAGTGTATTTCGTATACTCCAGGTATGGTTTGTCGGCTATTCAGGTGACGAGTGCTCTCCAGGATCGCGGTTTAATGGCGCATTATATCGGGAAGACCGATGGGCGGTCCAAGGAGCTTGGTCGTGCAATTAAAGAGGTTGAGTTGTTGCGGAGATGTGGGCTGAAGTAGAGATCGAATATCTACTTGTGTGGGGCTAGCTAGTCATAGTATGTTGGCTTGTTAGTTTTGAAAGCGTATTAGTTTCGGACGATAGCTCCCCTTTTTGCTCATAGTTAAGATGATGCTGCTCGCGCAGTCTGGTCATTCTGCCTCTGTGTAGAATAGCGAGATTTGACTGTTCCATATGCGTAGTCAATGACGATCTCGAGTTTATGGAATTGTTCACTCAGATCCTTGCAGAGTGATGCTGAATCGATATATGAAGGATCGGTATCTGCTTGCATACCGTATCTAAACTCGGTGCTTGACCTATCTGCTTGATGGAGAATATTCAATACTGATTCAATTGATCTAGGAAACTCTTCTTCGAGCTCGAGCGAATTGAAGATGCGTCTGAATTCGTTAAGGAGTTTCATCAAATTATGTCCACGTTGTTGAATATACTCTAGCGGCTTCTTGTTTTCATAGATTTCGTTCGGATCCGATGCGCAGAATTGTATCTGAACGTTCTTTAGAATAAGGATGCCATCCTTAAGCAATAACTCGAATGCGTGGCGCATGAGAAATAGATATGGGAGAAGGAAAATGTCTGATTTTGCTTGCCCGTCAAATTGATTAGCGACGACTAGCGCAGATTCGTAATATGCATATGATAGCTCTCCTAGGGAGTATGTACGATTATACATGACTAGGGTCGAGGGGCTGGTATTTGGATAGCGGTCGAACAGGGCAATCGAATTCGTTTTCGATGCTGTCATCGCTCTGCCCCTTCAGGGATCTCCAGTGCCGGCAGCGTCGCCAGGAGCTCCTGGGTGCGCATCGAGACAGTGACCAGGCGCTTGATCAGGTCCACGACCGCGTCGGGGCGGCCCTGCTCGCGCAGGA
>ERZ772961.859-NODE-859-length-11674-cov-9.806868_pt1 | contig 11674 bp, 6 predicted proteins | sample MGYA00580677_ERZ772961 | MGnify/ENA primary metagenome ERZ772961 (study PRJEB29015, sample SAMEA2738088) | human oral metagenome | biome: human oral; feature: human-associated habitat; material: saliva | place: China | collected 2227 ... | reverse complement strand
CCCGTGTCGCCGCCGTGAAAGGGCGGTGTCCTAGGCCGCTAGACGATGGGGGCCTTTTGGCCGTCGAACTGGCGTCCGAAGACGGGACATATCTTAGGCAGATGTCCGTCAATACGTCAAAACGAAAAAGCGTGATGCATAACACGTTACTAAAAAACATTGTAATTGTGCAGAATTCACAGGATTTCATCAGCTACCCGGCCTACCCTTAATGCATGACTCTGACACCAGCACTCGGTGCCCTCACTCAAATCTCAACCCAAACCTCAGGCACGCTCGCGCGCGCCGCCGCTGACTCGCAATCCGGCGCGGAGGCAGCCGTGGATACCACCATCGACCTGACCCTCCTGTTCCTCGGCCCCATCATTGGTGCCGTCCTGGGCCTGGTCGCCTCGATCATTGTGTCCGTCCTGGCGCGTAAGGCGTGTGCGAAATCTGCCATGGCCTCGTCGGTCCTGGGTCGCGTGCGCGGCCCCGCTCACTTTGCGCTCGCCACGTGGGGCGCGTGGGTCGGACTCGGGATCGCGCTCGTGGACCCCCGCCTCACTGACTGGGGTGGCTCATCGGTCACGACGTTCCTCATGCACCTGCTCCTCATCGCGGGCTTGGCCTGCATGACGTGGATGGGCTACGCCGCCGCGTGGGTCTTCGAAGACGCCGCGAAGGCCCGACAGGCCGCCGACCGAAGCCGTTCGCGCCGCTTCGAGACCCGCGCCCAGGTTCTGCGCCGTTTGGTTCAGGTGATCGTCCTCCTTGTTGGCACGGTTGCTATGATCGGAACCTTCGACGCCGCCCGCCAAGTCATGACAACTGTCCTGGCCTCCGCGGGTGTTATTTCCGTGATCTTCGGTCTCGCTGCCCAGCAGACCCTCGGTAACGTTTTCGCCGGACTGCAGTTGGCCTTCACCGACGCGATCCGCATGGGCGACGTCGTTATCGCCAGCGACAAGCAGGAGACTGGTTCTGTCGAGGAGATCACGCTCTCCTATGTGGTCGTGCGCATCTGGGATGAGCGCCGTCTCATCATCCCCTGCCGCTACTTCACGCAGACTCCCTTCGAGAACTGGACGCGCCGCGCTGCCGCCCAGCTGGGCACGGTCGAGCTTAAGCTCGATTGGTCCGCCCCCATGACTCTGATCCGCGCGAAGGTCGAGAAGCTCCTGGCTGCCACCGACCTGTGGGACGGCCGCACGTGGGCTGTGCAGATCACCGACTCGGATGCGCAGACCATCACCGTGCGCGTTCTCGTGTCCGCGACGAACTCCGGAAACCTCAATGACCTGCGCGCTTACCTGCGCGAGCACCTCATCGCGTGGATCGTCGCCGAAGAGCCGTGGGCTCGCCCCGTCCAGCACATCGAGCCTCGCGCGACCGTGACCGTCGAAAAAGATATGAGTCGTGAACGCATCGCGCGCTTGGCTGCCGAGCTCGCTGGGATCTCCGGCACGAACGAGGCCGTGGCCGCGACGGGCGCGTCGTCCTCCCACACGGGTGGGGCACGGCGCTCGTCTCAGGATTCCGCCCTGGGTGGTGCGGCCTCGTCGGTCCGCCCTGAGGGGGCCGTTCGCGAGCAGCCCAAGGACGCGGCGCACGCCGCACGCATGGTTGCCGCACGCCGCAAGGCAAAGCGGATTCGACGCCGTGCGATGGCTGATCGTCAGCGAGAAATGGCCGAGGGACAGGGACCCGCTCCCGACGAGACTCAGGTGATCTCCAAGTCCGCGCTGCGCAAGATCATCGAGGCCGCAAGTAACAGGAACCCGCAGGTCACCGAGAGCCTGACGAACACATCCGTCGGTCGTGGGGAGCGTCTCTTCTCCGGTTCGGCTGATGCCGACGAGCGCGCCGCAGCCCTGTCCGGCCCTGGCGAGGAGGTTTTCGCTGAGCGCGAGGCCAACTCACGCCGCGTTCAGGATCGCCGCGAGGCCCGTGAGCGCCGCCATGCAGCCGAGGCCGAGGCTAAGGATGCTGAGGCGACCACCGCGCTGGCTGCCGTCGGGGTCGAACCTGTCGAGGCTCATGAGGCGTCCATGCCTCCGGCCCCCGAGGCCCCCGTCGCTGCGTCTCCCGCTTCCGAAGCCGAGGTGCCTGCGGCTGCCACTAAAGCAGGGTCCGTTTCCGACACGTCGGCTTTTATCTCCGATGAGGCGACCAAGAAAGCGCAGAACCAGTCCTCATCGGCTGACTCTGCCGCTAAGCTGACCGAAGCCGCTGGTGAGGAATCTCAGTCTGCCGAAACGGTCGATCCTGCCGAGGCTGCGGCTCCCGCCGAGGCTGCGGCTCCCGCCGAGGCTACGCAGGCTGCTCCCGAGGCATCCGAACAGTCCGCTTCGGAGATTGCTGAAACCCCCGCTGACGCTGGTCAGGCTGAAGCAGATCAGGCTAAAGACGATCAGGAAAAGGAAGCTGAGGCTCAGTCCGAGGCCCCTGCCACGACTGATGAGGCCGCAACCGTGGAGGCGGCGGTCGTCGAGACCAAGGAATCCGACGCTGCGCAGGGTGAAGCTCCCGCCGTGGCTGAACCTGCCGATAAGCAGGCCAAGTCCGCAGAAGGGCAGGCCGAGTCCGCCGCAGTCGAATCCGTCGTGAGCGAGGCGGATACGAGCGAGTCCGCTCCGGCAGGGTCCGATTCCGACGAGGCGGCGACCGCCTCCGAGGAATCCACCAAGGACGAGAAGGACGAACCCACTGAGGTCGAACCTGCCGATGAGCAGGCCAAGTCCGCCGCTGAAGCGTCCGGTGACACCGCGTCGACCGAGAATGACGCCGACGAGACCTCCGAGGCCAAGCAGGCTGCTCCTGCGCAGGAAACGGAGACCGCGACGTCGGATGACACTCCGGTCGAGGGTCCCGCTTCCGAGGAACCTGAGACTGCTGACGACGCCGCAACGGAAACCGCTGCCGCGCCGGCCGACGGAGATGAACCCGAGGACGCCACGGCCTCGTCCGATACGGACGATGACACCGACGCCGCGGCCCCTTCGAACGAGAAGGAACAGGCGACTGCTCCCGTCGAGGCTCGTGAAACGTCCGTGAAACAGGGCGACGAAGCGTCGGCCGAGCGCGCCGAGAACCCCGTCACCACGAACATGGTGTACGCCGGCAGGCCTGCGCTTGTGCCGCCGCCCGCGCCGACCCCCGCTGAGATGGCGGCATCGAAGGAGGAAACTTCCTCGGACAAGCCGGTCACGCCCGTGCAGGCTCCAGTTCCTGCTCAGCCTGCGCAGCCGACCACCCCGGCGACCCCGGCACAGCAGGAAGCGCTGGCACAGTCAGCCGCGGCCACGACCGCGGAGGAGCAGGAAGCGCCTGCGCAGCCGGAACAACCGGTGCAGCCGGAAGCGCCCGCGCAGGAACCCGACAAGCCCGCCGATGAGCCTGAGGAGGCCGCGGAGACGGAGGGACCCGACGAGCCGGCTATCCACCCCGGCTGGTACGCGGTCGCCGAGGAGATGCGCCTCGAGGATGAAATCCGCCCGACTCCGACGATGGTGCCGCCGCGCGTCTCGATCATGGATTTCTTCCCGGCGGTGGCCCCCACCGGCGCTGAAGCGGCCATGCTGCGCACGGTGACCGGTCAGGTCCCGGTCCTCGGCCTCGACAAGCGCGGCGAGGACTCCGGCACCGACGAGGCCGTGGCACAGTCCGCGGCTCCCGCATCCTCAAGTGACGCTGAGAAGGCCGCGGGTGTGACGAAGGGTACGGCTGGCGCTGCCACGCAGGCGCAGCCCCTGGCCGAGCCGCCCGCGCCCACGGCCGCCGATGTGCGGGATGTCGAGGAGACCGCCGTCATGCCTCCCGTCAAGGTTGCGCCCACGCCGGATCAGGCAGACACGCAGGTCCTCCCGGCGATCAAGGCGGCACCCGCCGCCGACGACACAGTCGTGCTGGCGAGCGCCGAGCAGCCTGCTGCGGAAGAACCCGTTGAAAATGCTGATTCCGCCAAGGGACAACCCGAGGAAAAGGAGGTCGATGAGGTCGCTTCCGTCGAAGCGACGCCCGCACCCGAGGCGAAGGAAGAGTCGGCTGAGGCTGCTGACGCCTCGGCTGAGGCTGAGCCCGCACCCGAGGCGAAGGAAGAGTCGGCTGAGGCTGCTGACGCCTCGGCTGAGGCTGAGCCCGCGCCCGAGGTGAAGGAGGAGGCTGAGGAAAAGGTGGCCGATGAGGCTGCTTCCGCCGATGCTGCGCCTGCTCCCGAGGCGCAGGAGGAGTCGGCTGAGGAAAAGGTCGCCGATGAGGCTGCTTCCGCTGAGGCTGAGTCTGCGCCCGTGGTGCAGGAGTCGGCTGAGGAAAAGGAGGCTGATGAGGCTGCTTCCGCCGAGGCTGAGTCCGCGCCCGAGGTGCAGGAGGAGGCTGAGGAAAAGGGGGCCGATGAGGTCGCTTCCGCCGAGGTTGCGCCTGCTCCCGAGACGCAGGGGGAGGCTGAGGAAAAGGTGGCCGATGAGGCCCCCTCCGCCGAAACGACGCCCGCGCCCGAGGCGAAGGAAGAATCGGCTGAGTCCGCGCCTGAGGCGAAGGACGCTTCCGCCGAGGCTGAGTCCGCGCCCGAGGTGAAGGAAGAGTCGGCTGAGGCTGCTGACGCTTCTACTTCCGAGGAGAAGAAGCCCGCCAAGTCGTCCTCGAAGAAGGGCAGCAAGAAGGGCAGCTCCAAGAAGGGAACCAACAAAGAGGCGAAGGAGGCCCCCGAGGTGAAGGAGGAAGCTGAGGAAAAGGCGGCCGATAAGGACGCCTCCGCCGAGGCTGCTGATGCCTCCACTTCCGAGGAGAACAAGCCCGCCAAGTCGTCCTCGAAGAAGGGCAGCAAGAAGAGCAGCTCCAAGAAGGGAACCACCAAAAAGGTCTCCGGCAAGAAGAACGCAGGCAAGAATAAGTAGCCTGACAAGCCGCCCACCGACAGGGGTGTGAACCCCGTGAGGCAACCACGGCCTCGTCGATGAGAGCGACGAACATCCCCGCGCCGCCCGCGGCCACCCCCGAAAGTGCGAGGCCGCGGGCGGCGCGCGACAATGGGCACATGAACGCTACCGATCCTGCTGCCCGCACCGACGCCGAGTGGAAGAAGCTCCTGAGTCCCATGCGCTACCACGTGCTGCGCGAGGCGGGCACGGAACGCCCCTTTACCGGCGAACTCCTCGACGAGGACCGTGTCGGCACGTACTCGTGCGCGGCCTGCGGATCGAAACTCTTCAACTCCGACGCGAAGTTCGACTCCTCCTGCGGGTGGCCCTCCTTCTTCCAGGCATACGACGGCGCGACTACCGAGAGCGTCGACACCAGCCACGGCATGATCCGCACCGAGGTGCGCTGCGCGACATGCGGCTCCCACCTCGGCCACATTTTCTCTGACGCGCCCGACCAGCCCACCGGCATGCGCTACTGCATGAACTCGGCGGCCCTGACCTTCGCGCCCGCCCAGTGAACGCACCCTCCCGGTGCCCTGACCGCGTCTCTGTAGTCGACCGCGTCCCACCACAGCTCTACATCGTCGGCTCGGGCCTCATCCAGTATGTGGGCGCGGCGCTCGCCGTCGTCGCCTTTGCCTCCGTCGAACCCGCGTCCGTCGCGTGGTGGCGCGTCCTGACGGGCGCGGTCGTTCTATTGGCCTGGAAGCGCCCCTGGCGCGGCGGCCTGACGGTATCGGACCTGGCGATTTCCGCGCTGTTCGGCGTCATCATCCTGACGATGAACTCCTCGTTCTATGAGTCAATCGCGCGCATTCCCCTGGGGACCGCCGTCTCACTCGAGTTCATCGGCCCGGTCGCGGTCGCTGTTCTCCGAGGCCGTGGCTGGCGGCCGCGTATCGCCGCCGTCCTCGCTTTCGCCGGGGTGGCGTGTATCGGCGGCCTCGCTCTCGACCTGAGCGTGCCGAGCGTGCGCGTCGGCGTCGCGTGGATCCTCCTCGCGGCCCTCGCCTGGTCGGCCTACATCGTCGTCGGGCAGCGGGCTTCGACCACGCGCGACGGGGTCACGAACCTGGCGCTTGGCTGCGCGTGGGGGTCTCTCTTTTTCGCGCCCTTCCTCGGGCCGGGGGCGATGGCGGCCACGGCCTCGTGGGAGCTGATCGCGATTGTCGTTGGCGTTGGCCTGCTGTCCACCGCGATTCCCTACACGTTTGAGGCGCTCGCGATGCGTCGCCTGGCGGCACCCACGTTCGCGCTGTTTGCCGCGATCCTGCCCGCTACGTCCGCGCTGGTCGGTGCCGTCATGCTGCGGCAGATCCCCGGCGTCTACGAGCTGATCGGCCTGGTCCTGGTGTCGATCGCGGTGTGGCTAGCCTCGCGCCAGTGATGGGGCACCCTGCGGCTCTCGACAGCTGATCCGACAGCGGCGATCCCGCCGCGCCCTCTCAGTCGAGGCTGAGGTGGCGCGGCGTGTGCTTGCCGCCGCGGGCGATCACCCAGAACGCGAACCACGCGCCGACCGAGCCGACCATCATGACGAGCACCATCGGCACGGCGCTGTTGCCGCCTGAGGTCGCCAGGGGAGCGGCGATGCCGTTCGCAATCGACTGGAGTACGCCCATGACGGACGAAGCCGTGCCCGCGTGCTCGCGCGCCTCGCTCATGGCCTGTGCACCGGAGTTGCCGAAGATAAACGCGTTCGCCGTCATGATGAGCGCGAAGCCCACGCACGTGAGGATCAGTGGCAGGTCGAGGAGGAACGTCGAGATCGTGAGCATGGCCACGCCGGTCGCGGCGATCGTGAGGCCCGTGACGATGAGTGTGCGCGGCGTGAAGTGTGAGATCAAGCGCACGTTGACCAGCGCGAAGCCGGTCGACAGCAGCGCGTTGAACGCGAACACCCACGCGAAAGCCATGGGGGACAGGCCCAGCGGCCCCTGCAGCACGTAGGTGGCGTTCGAGATGTAGCCGAACATGCAGAAGCTCGAGAAGGCGTTGGTCAGCATGAAGCCCACGAAGGGGCGGATGCGCACGACCTGGACGAGGCCGTGGAAGAACCGCGGAATACCGCCGGGGTGGCGGCGATCCTCGGGCAGGGACTCGGGCACGACGAACCACGCGAGCGCCGCCATGAGCAGCGTGAAGGCGGCGAGCGCCCAGAAGACGACCCTCCACGTTGCGTGCGTGATGATGAACGCGCCGAGGACTGGGGCAAGCATCGGGGCGAAGCCGACGATTGCCTGGATGAGGCTCATCGCGCGCGCCAGGGTCTTACCGTGCGCGACGTCGACGAGGATCGCGCGCGCCACCGACGAGGCCACGCCGCCGCCGAGGCCCTGGAAGACTCGGCCCACGAGGAGCACCCAGATGTTGGGCGTCAGTACGCAGATGATGGATCCGACCAGGGCGATGATGCCGCCCGCGATGATGGGGCGGCGGCGCCCGATCTGGTCCGAGATGGCGCCGCCCAAGACTTGGCCCGACGCGTAGCCCACGAAGAAGGTTGTCAGCGTGAATCCGAGCATCGTCGAGTTCGTCGCCAGGTCCGCGGTGATCTGCGGGAATGCGGCCGAGTACATGTCGGTCGCCATCGGGGGCACGGCGTTCTGCACGGCCAGGGTGATCAGCAGGGCAACCGTGAGTGCCCCGCCGATGACGCCATCGCGCTTGTTGGTCTGATCAGTCGTCACCAGATGATTGTCCTCCCGCGCGGGTCAGCAATAGTTAGATCGGTTGGTTTTTTGACAAATCTCGCACGGTGTAGGGGCGCGATCCGCGCTGATGTGGTACCGCTGGTGTTGTTCAGCGGAACGCACGCCGAGGCGACGAGGCGCTCACGTGTTGTCTGCGCTCACGCCTCGTGTGCTTACGCCTCGCACGTACTCGCCTCCAGCGCGTCCGCCGCGGCCTCTATCTGGTCACGCGGCGGGCACAAGGCTGGGCCGACGACTGTCGTGGATAGCGCGCCTGCGCAGTTGGCCAGGAGCAGCGCTCTCTTCAGGGGAATGCCCTGAGCGAGGGAGGCTGCCAGGACTCCCGAGTGAGCGTCACCCGCGCCGTTTGTGTCGATCGCCTCGACGCGAGGTGTCGGGATGTAGGACGGGTCAGTGTCCGGGGCGCTCAGGGCGGCATCGCGTGACCTCACGAAGTATGCGCCCTCGGCACCTGCCCGCAACAGAACGGGACGGCCAAGCGCGGCGAGCATCGCTCGCGCCGCTTCGCGAGGCTGGAGACACTGCTGGTTCCGAACGCTCGCATCACCTCTCTGGTGAGCAATCTCCCGAGCCTCCCTGAGGTTCATCGAGATGATGACGCCGTCGGAGGGGAGGGCGGACGGGATCCCGATGACGGGGGAGACATCCAGGAGCACGCGTACGCCCTCGGGTAGAACGCGCAGCGCAGCCTCCGCGGCCTCACGGTTCGCGGGGTGGTCCATGAGGTAACCGTCGATATAGAGTACGTCGCCCGGGTGCATCGTCCGCACGAAGTCAGCCCGCGCGCTCGCGGGCGACATCGTCTCGGCACCCTTAGTGGAGATGAACGTACGCTCGCCCGTGCGGTCTGTGAACGCGATGCAGAACCCGTTGTCGATGCCCGCGATGCGAGGCCCGAGGTCTGTGATCTCCTCGTGTTCCAGCGCGGCTTGGATCAGCGAGGAGTGGGGGCCTGACCCGATCGGACTGAGGGAAACGGCCTCGGCCCCCATGCGACGTGCTGCCACGAGCGCGTTGAAGCCACCACCTACGTGCATTCCCTCGTCGACGGCCCATACGTCACCTCCTGGCCCCGGAAGGGTGTCGCCGCGCACAGCGAGGTCCACGAGGATCTGCCCCATGAGAACCACCCGTCCCACCCCGGAATCGGTGCGCGAGGCTGGGGCTGGTTCCTCGGGGGAAGCGCCCTCGCTCGTATCCTCAGTCTCGGTGGCCTCGGGAGTACTCGTGGCAGGTTCGCTCGCCGCGCGCAGTGCCAACAACTCGAGGGCGATGGATGGCAGGTCGAGGTGGGAGGTGAGTTCTACCTGGGTGAGCATGGCGGTGTCGAAGGCTTCAACCCCGAGCACACTGCCCAGGATCGCGCCCGCAATCGCGCCGATCGTGTCGGTGTCGCCGCCCAGGTTCGCGGCGTCCAGCAAGGCACGTGGAGAGGGGTCGCGCGCGAGCAGCGCGAACGCCATGGGAATCGCGTGCGCCGAGGCCACAGACGTGCCGATCTGCTCGACGAGGCACTCCAGGGACGACGAGGCCGGGTTAGCGGCCAGCTGCATAGCCCTGCGCGTGGCCGCCACCACGTCCGGATCCGGTGTCCACGCGCCGCGCTCGGGCAGGGAATCAACGTAGGAAACGGCCTTCCACAACAGAGTCGTCATGTCCGAGGCGGACATCTCCGGCCAGTCAAGAGCAAGCGATACCGCCGCCGCCACGAGCGTAGCCGACTGGAAACCCTGGCGTGTCGCATGCGTCACCTGGCAGGAGGACCAGACGGCGTCCGCGAACACTTCCGGATCCGCGGTCGACACCGCGATACCGATCGGAGTGACGCGCATCGCCGCGCCGTTCGTAGTGCCCAAACCACCCACGGTCAGCGGGTCCTCGCCCGCCCGCACGCGCTCGAGCGCCGCCTTCGTGGAGGGCCCCAGCAAGTCAAGCGACCCCCGCTCGATCATGGAATCCTCCCAGGACAGCAGTGCGTGGGAGAAATCACCCGCGTCTAGTGCCACGCGACCCGAGGAGGAACCCCGGCCTCGTACCAGGAGAGACGCAATCAGCAACGCCTGCTCCGTGTCATCCGTCACCGAACCGGCCGGCATCCCCGGTGCGTATGGCTGCGAGATGTCCCCGTCCACGAGTCCCGTGACGCGCCCGTACACCGCGCGGATCTGCTCCGGGGACATCACCTGCGTCGGCATCCCCAATGCATCCCCCAACGCCAGCCCAGCGAGCGCGCCATACGCGCGCGACAAACGAGGATCCATGATGCACCTCCAACGCGGGCAGCGCGGCCCACATAGCATAAACGCCCCGGGAAACCGAGGCGCGCAGTAGGCCCAGGGGGACTCGAACCCCCAACCTACGGATTAAAAGTCCGCTGCTCTACCATTGAGCTATAGGCCCATACCCCACATTGTAGAAGGAAGCGGTCCTCATGGCCCAATCGAACACTCCGCGCCGCCCGGCCATGCTCGACGCCGCCCGCGCCGAGGCAATCGTCGGCGACGAAGATCCCGCCTCTCTCGCCGCCGTCGCACACACCGCCGCGTGGGCACTCATGGGAGTCGGCGACGAGACATTCACGGACGAGGACGTGGCCCGCCTGCGGAAAACCGTGCGCACTCGCGGCGTCGACACCATCGCCCACGTGTGGTCGCGCAGCCCCGAATTCACGCTCCCCGGGGCGCTATGGCGCGTCTACCTGCTGCACGAGTGGTACCACCGTGACCCGCTCCTGGTGGCCGAGCGCTACGCCGACGGCTCGCGCGCTCCTATCATCCAGGGCCTCGAAGCCCCCGTCGAGCTGCGCTCCCTGAGCCTGATCATGGAGGAGATCGACTCGCTGCTGCGCGGTGACCTCACCGACGATGACCTCGAGTACGTGCTGCGCGAGGCTTCCCGTGCCATGCGTGTCCTCGCCGCCGGCGAGGCCGGGGCCCTGTGGATCGAAGACCCCACCGACCCGCTCGCCCACCGCGTCACCATGCGACACTCCGCACTGCTGGTGACGGCCGACGAGCTTGACATTGCCGCGCGCGAGGCGGCCGTCGGCACCCTCGACTGAGGCGGCTGACCGACTCAGGCGGCTGCCCGACGGAGGTGTTTTCTCAGCGCGCGGACGGGCCTAGTGGAGCGCCCATACCGGCCGTGACCTCGTGAAGGTGGCGCGCCCATCAGGGCGAGCGCGGCGCGGGGCGACTACCCTGGTCCCTATGCGTCCGATGCCAGCCCCACGCCCCCAGCGACTCGTTCGCTCCGCGGGCGCGCTTGTCTGGCGTTTTGCCGACCCCACGCGCGTCGCGGTCCCCGGCGAACCCATCGACCCCGCGGACATCGAAGTCCTCATGGTTCACCGACCCCGCTACCACGACTGGTCCTGGCCCAAAGGTAAAGCGGAAAACGGTGAGCCACTGGTCGCCGCCGCCGTGCGCGAAGTCGAAGAGGAAACTGGACAGGTCATCACCCTGGGGGTGCCTCTGACCACCCAGCGCTACCGCCTGGGCGGCGGGCAAACCAAGGAAGTCCACTACTGGGTCGGCACGCCCCTGCCAGCCGAAGACCCGACCGCACGCCTGCGCGCGCCCGTCGCCCGCGCCCCGCGCACCGAAATCGACCAAACCACGTGGGCCACCCCCGAGGCCGCCGCCGACATGCTCACCCGCCGAGGCGACCGCCGCCTCCTCGCCGACCTCGTCGCCCGCACCCGCGAAGGCCGCCTCGCCACTTCCACGATCATCGTCCTGCGTCCCGGTGCCGCCGATGCTACCCCCATTGACGCGGCGTCTGCAGCCCCCGTCGGCGGGCGTGCTTCCGCTCGAGGCACTTCAGCCTCCGGTGGCACTGCGTCGGGTTCCGCGCCCACGCCCGGGCCAGGTTCCGCGCCCGGCAGCCCGTCGGTGCCTACCGTCCCCGACGGTCCTGGCCCGCGCGCCGCCGCGCCGAGCACCACGCCCGCTGCACCCACCCCCCGCCCCGCACCCACCCCCGCGATGGTCGCCTCAGCGGCAGCGCGCAGGGCAGCGCAGGTGGAGAAGGCCTCGGCCCTGAAGGCAGAGGCGGCGG
>ERZ772961.856-NODE-856-length-11688-cov-2.958566_pt1 | contig 11688 bp, 12 predicted proteins | sample MGYA00580677_ERZ772961 | MGnify/ENA primary metagenome ERZ772961 (study PRJEB29015, sample SAMEA2738088) | human oral metagenome | biome: human oral; feature: human-associated habitat; material: saliva | place: China | collected 2227 ... | reverse complement strand
GGCCAGCGCCGCCAGCAGGCTGCGCGTGACCGCCTCGGCACTGTCGCTGGGCAGGGCTGCCCCAGCGCGACGGCGGAAGTGCAGATTAGCGACGGCCACTGCGCCGTCGGTGCCGACGTCATCACGGAACAGCTCGGCGTCGGCTGTAGCCACGCCCGACTGCCGGACCAGCCGCACCCCAGGCAGGTGCGCCAGGGCCAGGGCCTGCACATCGCGCAGGGCGCCAGGCAGGGCCCCGATCCGCCAGCGCACCGTGCCAGCGTTGCCGATGAGTTCGCAGGCCACCACCGGGCCGCCTGGCAGCGTGGCCACCGCAGCGAAGAAAGCCTGCACCCGATCCTGATCCACCGGCACCGGCAGCTCTAAGCGTCGCCACACCAAGCCACTCGCCCCCAACGGCGCTCGGCGCGCCGCCGTCATGACCGCCCCTCCCTGCCGGGATCGGCCGAGGCGCCAGTGGACGCGTTGGCATCATGCTGCGCCTGGCTGGCCACCAGCTCCATGATCGCTCGGGCGATCCGCGCCGTATCTGGTCGTTGGCGCAGCTCCGATCGCACCGTCAGCTGCCTGGGGCGGCGACTGCCGCGGGGCGAGCGCCACGGCTTGGGTGCCTGTTGTTTTCTTGACGAACGATTGTTTCTGGGCATGACAAATACGCCTCCTTTCCTTACAAGGGGTTACGAGTTGCTCATAGCGCCGACCAATTGCGTCGCACGCTTTGACGCGTCATTGCGCCGATCGGCCGCTAGTTCAATCAATTGAACATGGCCTTATGTCGAGTATGCGTTCAATGTTATGAACAGTCAAGTATGTTTGTGTATATGACAACACCGAGCGGAAGGCATTTTCCGCCGATGGCATGTGGCGACAAAATGAGGCGATTCAGAATTGCCACCAGCGTCGTACCACCCACGCGCCGCCGACGACGATGCTCGCCAGCACAGCCCCGACGGCCAGCCACGGCCAGATACAGCGGATGATTTGCACCGCCCCGTAGAGCGCCAGGCAGCCCAGCAGTACCGCGAAGCACCCGCCCACCAGCCGATCCACTAGCGAGGGCACCTCACGCATCGCTATCAGCTCCGCGTGCGTCTGTCTCTGCCGCCTTCTCCGCCTGCGGCTCTGCTGCCCCTCGCGCCTCCTGCGCCCGCCTCGTCATCGCCACAGCGCTGTGAAAGGCGGCGAGGTCGTGGGCCTGCTTGGTGGCGATGGCCTGCTGCCAGGCGTCGGTCTGGGCGCGGGTGGTTGTGGTGGGCGGGTCATCGTCGCGCCAGACCGCCCAGACCAGCAGGGCGATGGCGATGAGGGTCAGGCAGCCGACGAAGGCCAGGCTGTTGATGATCCAACTCATGGTGGGTATGTCCCTTCTAGCGGTGTACACGGTTGCTCGGTCGTGCTGGGGTGTCTCGGTATGTCGCCATCAGCTCAGAACTGCGCGATCCCCCGAACTGCCTTGATGCCGTAGGCGCGCAGGATGGCGTGGTAGTAGGTCGCGCCGGCGGGGGCGGTCTGGTAGCAGGACTCGGCCAGAGCGGACAGGGTGGCGACGTTGCCCATGGCACTAGCGGCCAGGAAGGCGCGGGCTTGATCAGTGGCGTGGGCCAATTGGCTGTCGGCCGCTAGCTCGTCCAGACGGCGCTGGGCGGTGCGGGCCAGGCTGCGCGACTGCGGCGTCCGTGGTGGGAGCAGATCGGCGGCGAACAGCTCGGCGATCGGCAGGACGGGCGCGACGGGCTGGGGGCCAGTGAGGTGGTCGGAGTGGTCGGCCGTGGGCATGAGGGGCTCCTTTCAGCGTTCCGTCCGGCCGCCGGAGATGACATCTGGCGTGTTCCCCTGATGGTTGATAACAGCCGGTTCGGACGTAACGAACATAAACCGTTGGAATCCCAAGGAAAAGCATAAGCGTGATAACATCGAGCAGGCTGCGGGATACTCCGGATTCGGGAACCTCGGGACCCGGCGCTGCGGTGCCGCCGCCCTGGGCCCGGTGTCCTGGTTTCGCGGTGCTCGGCCTGGGGTGCGTCGTTGGGACCACTCCGAGAGAGGGACATCTTGCAAGGGGCCGAGAGTGCAGGAGTGTCTCAGCCTCTCCCTGCTCGTTTCGTCCAGGCGATTGCTGGCGGGGCTGGTCAGGCGTACGGCCCTGGGCGGCACGATGGACAGTCGGAGATGAGTGCGAGGAGGGAGATCGGGATGGCTGCGAAGAAGATGACGAACGGTGGTGCCGAGAACGTCCCGGCGCACGACGCGCCGGGTGCGGGACCAGTCGACACTTGTGAGCAGCGCTATCCCGACTACCTCATGGACTTCCCTCCCGACCTGCCTCAGGAGCAGATTCAGCGCTGGCAGCGGTTCTTCAACCTGCGAGAGGACATCCTGCTGGACTACGGCTACCAGACGGCCCGGGCGTACTGGGCCGACCTGCAGGACATTTTTGAGTGGGCCGTCGCCCGTGACAAGGATGTCCTGGCTCTCACCGATCGCTACTTGCGCCAGTACTGCGCCCTGCTGCGCAGACGCAAGTACAGCGAAGCCACCATCCGACGCCGAATGGTGGCCTGGAGGAAGATGGAAGAGAAGATGAAGGAAGGATGAGGGATGGAGTTTGACTGTCATCTGAAGTCTTGCGCGTGCCACGTCGGGTGCTGTGAGACATGCCTATCTGGCCGGTCTGGCAGCTCACCGGGGCTAGCCCCTTCGCCCGCCCACAGGCAGCCAACCAGTACAACCGAACCCACCTGGACGCCCAGCAGCACGCCACCCTCACCCAGCGCGACGTCCATGGCGGGCTGTTCGGCGGGTTCGGGTGGGAGTGGTGAGGAACGAACGTCTCACCAGCTGAGACGGTCAACACCTGACGGAGCGATAGTGTCGCCTTCAATATTTATTGTTACGGTTCGGCAACATTACGACAACAGGTCCGCGACGTTATAGCGAGCGAGGTAGATTAATGACTGAACGAATGACACGCTGAGCCAGATTGCTACACAGTCCCTAACTTCGTACGACACCCATCAGATAGTCCAAGCCCCGAATGCTCCACACAGGCAACATCTCTTGCTCGCAGAGATATCAAGAGACGCACACAACCTAGCGCCTGTGCGAGCCTCCAGTGCCACGGAGGAGGAATCACATGCTAACCGTCGCGAGTAATCCAGCACCCAAATTAGAAACTTGGACGCCAGAAGACACGCTTCTGCGAATCATGCGAGATCCTACTTCGATAGTTGAGAGCGTTCACGAACAGTGCCGCATTGACGACTGGAATATTGACGTGACAACGCAGGTCAGATTCAACAAGGCACAACTACCGGACACAGAATGGTTTTACCTAAATGTAGAAAATCCTGACAAAGGAGATTTGCACACCTACGACATACTTACCCCCGAAGTTTCACCTGCCACACACGACGAGCACATTCGAGCAGCTCAACGCTGCATAGCCACTAGGTATGCCTCATTAATTCGAAGCTTTAGATTCAAAAATGACGTCAGCATCCACAAGAAAAACGAAATTCTCCAGAAACTCGTCAGAATCGCACCCCAACTGAACGAGATACCTAAAAATAATCCCGTGGAAGCCATTAGAACATTCCATAAACTATTTGATAAGGACCGTAAGCAGTTAAGAGACTTACCTGAAGAGCATGAAGTGGTGTTCAGTTCCCAGAACGCTGAAGGTCTATTCAGATTCTGTAAACTAGTTGCAAGAAAGTACCTATCATTGGTGCGCATTCCCAGCGGGGATAGGTTGCCAAACGTTGTGGAGTTTCAAAGCAAGAAAGACTTCGACATAATAAGAAAACAGGAAGGACAAGAGGGGTCAACGCAGCCTGAGACGAATGGGTTTAAACTTGGTAAACTAAAAGACTCGATTAAATACTCGACTTTCGCAGCATTTCCTCCCGACATTAGGCTACACCTTTCCTGGCCCAAACGAACTGCCCACTACACGCTCTCCATACATGCGCCGGATGGACGATTCTTCTCCGGAAACTCCTCCAATGTACTAACAAGAGACGAGCGTGGAGCCATGTATTATCTTAGACCTAGGGAGGACGACGCCTACTTCAAATGGTCCTTGGCACAAAAAGAGACCGTACGCACTCGCTCGAATCTATTTATCGGCGACGCGTCACTATGGAAACAGCCCATTTATTTCAAAACAACACACTATGAAATTCCTGGCCGCTCAACTCTGCGAATGATCGGACTGACAGCATTGGCGGTCGCTATGATGATAGTCATGACGAAGGAGATAGAAAAAGAGCAACTCGTTCATCAAATCTCGGCGATACTCGCAATTCTTGCGCTTGGTCTCGCAGTATCTCCCTTCGGTAAGGATGAGGGATTCTCTAACGTGCCTTTGTTATCTCGAATAACGCCAGCAGTAGTGTTTGTTTCATTGTGCGTCTACATTGCCTGGGCGATAACAAAAGAAACGATATTCTTCTGGTCGAATTGGGGGTGGGCGGTGCCCATATTCTCCGTTGGTGTTCTGCTATTAATTCACCTCAGAAGAGCGATACATATTGGTAGGGACTTCTGCAAGGAAACCAAAGTAGTCAATGGAGGTGGATTCGCGCCGGTATTGAGCTATTCGCTAGATCATGCGCGTTAGAGACACTCAGTTCTTCCTCGCGATGACTCCGAATCTATCTAAACCATCGATACTCGAAGAAAGTCGAAGTTGCTATCACTAAGGCTAACATGCTATAATATGAATTCTCGAAATACTAACATCTACGCCGAAAGGACAAGATATGTTCAATAAAAAAGAATCCAGAATATACTCGTCAAAAAGGGGATCTGAAGTATATGTTCACTCGGGACTACATGACCCTTGGGGTGCGCTCGAGTCTGATGGGCTTGACGATCCGGATGATGTGCGAGATATCGTTGAAGCTATCGAAGAATTCAACGGCCCAGATGGGACTGGACCAAAGGATACCGCTGAACAAGAGAGACTTGAGAAGAAGTTTATTGGGACAGTACTAGCCCATATCGCATTGGCTGAAGGCGAAGATGTTGCCAACGCACCCGAGTCTGCTGCCAATACACCCGAGTCGACAACCAGCGATGCTGCCTAGCAGCTAATTTCTGCTAGCGGCTTGTACCCAACAGGCTTGTAGCAGTCTCGACCGAGCGGCGTGGCGCTCGTCGGCGAACAGAACCCCGGAGCCCACTCGGCTTGGACGATTGGTCACCTCCAATTGGATCACAGAGCAGTATTGTCCACTGTCATTAAGTCTCAACATGCTTCAGCGCAACAACCGCTACCCTCTGCCGATGTTTCAGGACGGCCGACCTGTCGTTGGGACGACCACGGGGCTAGAAGTGCCATCAATCACCAGCACAAGTTCACTAGGAAAGTCACGTCCTTGAACAGAAAGCGCCCGACCTCGAATGGATTCGTTGGGCGAGATTGTCACCGGCACCTCAAAAGGTAGTTGGACGAATGCATCGGGGTGTGAAAAGGCCGTAACAGTGATGGGTACTCCTGAGGTGTTGCGCAGAGCAAATAAGTTATGACTCCTCCACTCCATGGTGAGTTTAGCCGGTTTGAAAGCAGAAGCGATAGCCTCGACTGCTTCAGCCGAACGCAAGGCAGACTCCGCATGCTCTTGTGCAGTGCTCACTGCTAGTTCAGCCCGCTCCGCAGCGTCTCTTCCTTGCGCAACGAGGCTCTCCAAAGCGTGCGCTTTCCGCTCAGACGCTTCCAACGCTTTCGAAGCATGCTCTGCAGCCGTACTGGCTTCTTTGCGTGCTGACAGCCAGCCGACCAGCGAACCGATTGCACAGATCACTGCGATGATGGCGCTGATGAGTGACGCGACATCTCCCATTGAATTCTCCTTCGTTGTGGATGACAGTTTACTACTAACACAATAGAGTAATATTCCTACGCATTAATAGGCGTGACCCACCAACGCTCCTGAGGGCAACGATGTCTACTCCTGAGTACCTATCTCAACAAAACGGCTCTGCTCACGAAAGTGGTTGTCTGGAGTGATAAGGCCGATACGTTCTGGGTACACCCGCAATGAAGCGTAACATACAAGGAAACGTGTCGGTCGCCGACTCTCTACCGTGACCTATTTGTGACCACTGCTGCCCGACCGCTTCGCAACTTAAGTGGGACACTGGCAGCATGAGTTTCTCATACGACAGCGCCTGATGAAACGCGCACCAGACCCGCGTGGTCTAGAGTGTACCAGAGTAATTGCCTCTTCATTTATATTCGACAAAATGCTAGAATCGACGAAGAAGATAGACAATGATAAGCAATAATAGTGCGTCGACCGAAAAAGACGAAGCCGCTGAAGGCAAGAATGTACGCGAGTTGAAGTCGCTTCGCCCGTGCCATGACCTCGAGCAGCATCGCATATATGTCGACGCACTCAATAACGCCATTCAGCAGGACGAGGTAACAAACATTGCCTTAAGCGGACCATATGGTGTTGGCAAAAGTTCCATACTGCAAGGTTTTTGGGATGAGCATCCCGGCGCTATATTCATCTCGCTTTCGACACTAGGGTTCAGCGAGCCGACTGTCTCGAAGTCTCTTAAGTCATCTGATGGATCGATCTCTCCGCAGACTAATCAGATCCAGAAAGAGATCGTCAAGCAACTGCTCTATCGGAAGCCTCCAAACGAGCTACCTGCATCTCGATTCAAGCGTATACAGAAACCTGACTGGAAGCAGTCGCTAACCGTATCTACGCTGATTGCGTTTGCGCTGACTATCGTCATTGCAGCAATCGGGGGATTCTCCAAAATCCCAAAAGTTTGCGACTCAGCATGGTGGGAATTCGGCGTCAAGTTTGTCTGCTTATGGCTACTGCTATCCCTAGTTGCATGGCTCGCCAGCAAGTATTTACAAGGTGTTGTTCACCTGGATAAGTTTACTGCTGGCCCTGCAACGCTCACGTTGTCAGGGGCAGACAATAGTGATGGTGATAGCTACTTCGATCGCTACCTCGATGAGATAATCTACTTTTTTGAAATGTCGACAGACCGCATTGTCGTCTTCGAGGACATCGATCGGTTCAGCAACTGGGAGATCTTCGAAGAGTTGCGTGAGCTCAACACACTACTGAATAATGCCGAGCAACTCCAAGACAAAAAGAGCGAGCCTGACAAAAATAAGATAGTCTTCATTTACGCAATGAAGGACTCAATTTTTGAGCCTCAGGCAGTCGCCGATACCGATGAAGTGGCGAAAGATAATCAAGACGGGGCAACTCAAGAAGTCCAAAGAGCGAATCGTACCAAGTTCTTTGATATTATCATTCCTGTCGTACCATTCGTAACACACCGAAGCGCACGAGACTTGATGCGTCAAGAGCTCGAGGGCATAGAGCCCGAAGTCTCGGGGAAGTTGATCGGTCGCGTCGCAAAGTACATCCCAGATTTCCGCCTCCTTCGCAGCGTATGCAATGAATACATGATATACGCACAATTTATACTCGGAGACGACAACCTCAAACTCGAGCCTGATAACCTATTTGCCCTTATGCTCTACAAATCTGTCCACTTGAAGGACTTTGAGAGAATACATCTTGGTCAGAGCAAGTTAGATGAGGTATACAAGAAGAGTGTGCAGGTAGTAGAGAATCGCATCAGTGCGCTCGACGATGAATACGATGCGCTTGAGAAGCAGTTAGATCCTCATGCAGAATCAGAAAAGCGTAGTGCAGCATTTAAAGAAATGATAGGCTGGGTAGCAGCACGTATTTCGACAAGTGTTGAGTCTTTTACTATCAACGTGGGCTCTAAGGTGTTCTCCAGCGAAGAAACTACGACTCCGCAGTTCTGGCTGGCCGTATGCCGTCTAGCAACTAACGATTCCATAACCGTCACAGGCATCTACAACCAGTATGGCCAAGACATGCCTCTCGAGCTCACTAAACTGGATATGGCAAGGTTTATGGGCCACGATCTGGTGTTCTCCCCGTTGGATGAGCGACCACTCAATGCCATAGCCACAGAGCTTCAACGGCTCGATACTGCTAGACGGAAATACCGGTCTGCACACATGTCTGACCTGATGAGTGATCCCCTTGCTATGGTGACATTGGATGACACCAGTCAGCCTTTTGCTACGTACGTCGAGGCGACACTCGGTTCAGAGTTGGCTGCGACCCTTATCCGCTACGGCTACATTGATCGAAACTTCGTGCTTTATGCGTCGACCTACCATGATACATTCTTGTCCGCTAACGCGATGACGTTCCGGATCCAACACATGGAGCAAAGTGAGATGAATGTGAATTACCTATTGAGCGCCGAGGATGTGACACAGCTCCTTTCGGATTCGACAATTGAACCGAAGGAGTTCGCCTGTCAAGGTGCATACAATGTCACAATCCTCAACTATCTCCTCTTGAACAAAGACAAGTACCGAGGCCACTTTGAAGCCGTCATTGCGTCGATGCTAAAAGATAGCAACAATGCCGACATACTCCTTCAAGCATTCTTCACTTCAGACAAGTCTAGTTATAGTCAAAATTCTTTGATCTACGAGCTGACGCCACGATGCTCCAGAATATTCGATGTTCTCGTGGGACTTCGCGGCGTACCAGACGATCAACAAGTTGGATACGTTGATATTGCGCTTCGCTCTGTATCTTCTGACATCGACTATGACACGTCGTTACTCAAGGAGTTTGTTGAGAAACATTATAAAGCAATGACCACATTCACGGATCCAGTTGCCGACGAAACCGTGGATACGCTTGCGACGCTTATGGTGCAAGCTGGTGTGAAGTTCTCCGATATTAGTCAAATCGACTCGAAGTTGCGCGCGCCTCTAATTGAGAACGGGTGCTATGAGGTTAACCACCACATCCTGGAGGTGGTGTCGGGTGATAATCAGGCGGCCCTGGATGTACTTTCTCGGAAACAGCCTTCCGTCTACGCCTATCTTCTGCAATCACTCGAAGCATATTTTGCCATTATCGCTGGCGATGAGAGCGGTGAATTGTCAGCATTGGTTGGCACAGTCGATACGGCTAAGGTAGTCGCTGACGTTGTGAAACTTGATGTTACAGCGAGTACGAGCCTGGAGGATTCGGCGGCAGATGAGGCAAAGTCGGGTGACAGCGAAGCGTTTCCATTGCTATCGAGTCTCTTAGAGTTATCAGGTGGAGACTGGTCCATTGACCTGGATAATTTGCCGTCTGGGTGTTGGCCAGTGCTCGCGGCACATGATCGCCTTGCCGCGACGGCTTTGAATCTGTCGCGGTATATCGGTAGGCGTGGTGTTGATAATGCTCTAATTGGATTGCTGGAGCAGCGCTCTGCAATTGAGAGTCAGGGTGATACTTTGAGTGATGATGAGTATATTGAACTTTCCGTCGCGATTCTTGGCATAAAGAATGAGCAGCTCCCTGTCGAACGGCGCGTGTCGCTAGTGGCGTCAATGGACGGCGGCGCGATTCCGACACACCGTGTCGCGCCGCAAGAAGGTGAACTGGTTGGGCGCTTGATTAAGGCCGGTTTGATCGCTGACGACTCAGCCTCTTACGAGTTAGTGAGAGGGTTTGACTGGCCAAGTCGAGAGTTTGTGATCGCGTGTTCGCAACGGTTTGCGGACTATATGGACATCTCCCTTGTTGGGGATGATGCTCTTGCAATGGTTCAGAGCCAACTGGTTCCGGCCAAGGTTAAGCAGAACATCATCAACAACATCTCATCGTACTGTTCTGGAATGGGCATCGAAGACCTGACGTCGCTTGCCAGGTCTGTTGCTAGCCAACAGGATTTAACTGTCGTCGGCGACGCGCTGATCTGGTTGCTTGACCAAGGAGTTAAACCCAATGTAGTCGTGTCACTGCTCATCACGGGATTAGATAGTCTGTCCGACTTCGATATTCGTAACATTGTGATGGCATTAGGACAGCCCTACAGCGATCTTCTCGAGAAGGGGCGGCCGCGTGTGTATATCGATGCGATTACAGGGGTGGGCAAACTATTGGAACGACTTAAAGTCACAAGTGTCGGCGAGGTGTCGACATATACCGAAGAGGTTGAGAAACATAGATACTCCGTTAACCGCCGCAGGTAGATGGATTTTTATGGTTTTCGGAGCATAACGGCATAGTTCCAGCTTGGTGACCGGGGATCAAAGGGAGGCTTCTGCTCGCTGGCGCTTGGCCTGCTGGATGTACTTGCCGACTGTGCTTAGCGCCACATCGTACTTCTTGGCGATCTCCGTGTAGGTCAGGCCACGGTCGAGGTGGTCGGCCACCAGCTGCTCGACACCTCGCCGTCCGAACCGCACCAGGAGGCTGCGCTGCTTGAGGTCCGCCCGCTGCTCAGCCTGCCTGCCCCCAGCCAGTGCAGCCTCTAGTGTGCGCCTAGTCGCCACCAGTGTGTAGCCGTATCTGGAGTAGGCCTGCAAGATCTCCGCCATCTCATGCATACTCGAACCCTCGGTAGCCGATGTGCCGCCGGGGGTTCGAGTGTCGCGGGAGCGGAGAGGTGAGAACGGCGGTCGCGACGCGATTCTCACCAGAATGACGCATGTGGCTCAACTGTAGAAGTTGACCGGGCTACCGTCGCCTACTTTGTAGTAGTAGTAACTGTCTTCGAAGGCTCGTTCCAAGCTGACGCATTTTGTGTCACCAGCGTAGACGTCGAAGTTATAACTTGGGCCGCGACTGTTCGTCTCAGGATAAAGACGGACGTTAATATATCCCCTATACCACCCAGAGTTTTCAGTTACGCAGAACTGGTCGCTTGCGTCGTTGTAACTAACTATTGCGTTCCCGTCGGTGCCGTAATCTGTGGGGCCGAAAGAGTTCGCTGAGGCTGGCGCTGCGAGTGCTAGTGCTCCAACAAAAACTGAGCCAACGGCAGCGGTCTTGATGAGGCTTCGCTTCGTGAGTCGCATGGGGGTATTCTCCTTTGGGTAGGCCTTCGAAGTTGAGGTGACTTCGTGCTTGTTTCTGCACAACCATGAGACCTCGAAAATAGTATGAGCGGTAGGGGGATCAATCCCCTGTGGTACACGCACCAATGAGATGGGGTGGAGGAGCGCCTCTCTTCTCCGCTGTGCGTTGCACATGGATTTGGCGGCCTACCGCTTCGAATGCCGTCGCCCCAATTTCACAGGTGCTTGAGGGCCTCGCGTCGGCTGAGCGGGGACAGGTCCGGATGTGTCTGGACGAAGGCGCGCACCCAGTCGCCGTCCGTACGCGCGTAGTCGCGCAGCGCCCAGCCGATGGCCTTGCGGATGAAGAACTCTGAGTCCTCCTGGTTGGCCTCGATGACGCCGGTGAGCAGGTCAAGGTCCGTGTCGGCCTTGTGCTGGAGCTGGCAGATGATGGCGCTGCGCTGTACCCACATGTCCGGATCGGTGGCCCACACGCGCATGCGGGCCGCCGCAGCCGGGTGCTGACGCACCACCAGCCCGACGGCGTGGGAGGTCTCATCGACCAGGTCCCACCACTGCCCCGTGCGTAGAAAATGCTCGTAGAGCGCCAGGGACTCCATGCGTCCAGCATGCGACACAGACGGCTTGGATCGGATGATGGCCAGGGCCGCGTAGCGCTCCTCGCGGTGGGCGGCCCCGTCCCACAGGCGCCGCAGCGCGGCCTCCCAGGTGGCGGCCTCGGCCCACAGGTCGGCATGGGCGCCAGCAGCCCTTCGGGCGAGGCGCCGCGTTTCTGGGACTCCGACGCC
>ERZ772961.855-NODE-855-length-11689-cov-8.482465_pt1 | contig 11689 bp, 7 predicted proteins | sample MGYA00580677_ERZ772961 | MGnify/ENA primary metagenome ERZ772961 (study PRJEB29015, sample SAMEA2738088) | human oral metagenome | biome: human oral; feature: human-associated habitat; material: saliva | place: China | collected 2227 ... | reverse complement strand
CGAGTGGTATCCGGTCCCGGATCTTCAACGCCGGGTTCAGGGTGCCGAGGCGTGGAGATGACCTTAATTGCTTCGTGCGCGTGAGACGAATAGGATATTTATATGGATATTCATGAACGAGTTTTGGAAGCACTCGAGGGTGCCTGGCAGCGTCATCTCGCTGGTGATGATAGTTTTCCGGAGATCGATGATGAACTCCAGCAGGCAGTGGAGATTGTCTATGCGAGTAAATCGCTTCCAGCACAGCAGATGCTTTTTGCTCTCGCTGCCGGTGTGGAGCTAGAGCCTGAACGTGATCCTGCGTCGTTGCAGTCACAGTCAGGAGTGGATGGAGTAGACCGGCGCGGACAAGGGGCTGACGTCGCCCGCGCGCTCAATCGTTTTTTCCGGGATAAGGAATTGACATGGAAAGTTTCGCAAGATCCGGGTGTGTCGAATCCGTGGCGTGAGGCGCGCATCGATGAAACATGGCTGATGCGCAGGAAAGGATCAGCGAGAGAATGGGCTCGCGCTTTTCTGACGTTCGTGGCGGTATTTGAGGCATATGATCGGCGCTGTGAAGCACATGTAGTCGTCGACTATATTGCGATGCGCGTGGTTCAGCAGGCAGTGGAGCAGCGTATCGAATATCCAAAATTTGGAGTATCGCCAGCGAATGCGATGAAGATTACGAAAGAGTTTCTGGAGAAATGCGATAATCCACCCGATGGGCTTGAAGCTGCTGTCACTGCAGCAGTTCGAGTGGTGTCACATTGTTTAGAACACCCTATGATTGTCAATCGAGGAGACATTAACTCGCCGGATCGAATCGATATAGAAGTTCAATCCGAAAATGATGAAACAAATCGACATGGTGTTGAGGTAACGGATAGTTATCTCACGGAGAATAAGTTGCGTAATGAAGTGATCGAGGCGATGCGGCAGAGGGGATTGCGTCATGCGGTCGTCGTCTCGAGAGGTATTTTGACCGCTGAACTGGATGGAGTATCGAAGGTTGTCGATCATGCGCGTCAGAACCTTGACTTTCATATCGACCTTGTAACGGTTGAGGCTATTGAGCATTGGCTGAGCTTTCCGGGATATGGAAAGCCGCTTGGCGGAGAATATCTGAACGAGTTGGGCGCTGAACTTGATCGGCTCTCCACTCCCTCAATGCGTCGCTGTTGGCTCGATGTGCTGAATCGCTATTGTCAACAGTCACTGAGCGATTGAGGATCATCGCTACTCGTGCTCTTGTGGGGACGTGAGTAGTGAGTGCCCTGCCCGCTATCGGTTGAGCGCGGCGTCAATCGCTTTCGCTGCAGCAAGAGCGAGGCGTGGGGGCACAGCATTGCCGATTTGGCGGAATTGCGCACTCCTCGGCCCGCACCAAGTCATTCCACGAGGAAATGTTTGGATTGCTGCTGCCTCTTCCACAGTCAAACGTCGTAGGAACGGAGGAATTTCCGATGTGACAGCAGTAGAACCACGCGACCACAATTCCTTGTGATAGCCTTGAACCCAGGGTGTGACATGCGGCTCCTCGAGTGATCGTTGATCGATGATCGGAGTCTTGTTTCCTCCCATTGATGCCGGAAGCGTCATTGATGGTACTTCAAGATTGAGCGGCCTGCCTGCACCGTTAAAGAGCATGCCGGCGAAAGGTGAGCGGCGTAGTACCGGGGACTTTGCCGTCGTAATTTGGGCGGAGCACAGCGAGTCGTTTCCTGGCGTGCCGTACTTCGGTAGCTGACTCAGTGCATCCCTCACAGAAAAATGATGGGAAGGAGTCGTCGGGATTAAGGGGGCCGGCGTTCCACAGTCGTGACGAATCCCGAGAAGGAACATGCGCTCTCTCGCCTGAGGTACGCCGAAGTCAGCGGCATTGACCAACGTTAAGAGAGTTGAGTACCCAAGACCCTGCGCGCGATCAATGAGCGCTGTGCGAACTTCTGCCCATCGCGCATTCTGGTAGAGTGCCTTGACGTTCTCCATCACAAACGCGCGTGGATGGACACGCTCCACCATGTCGAGAAAATGAAAGACGTGCTTGGAGCGTTCGTCGTTCGGGTCCATCTTTCCGGCTACGCTGAATCCTTGGCAGGGTGGGCCGCCGATGACAAGGTCAGCCATGTGTCGTGTAGGCAGCTCTTCCTCTGCAATGGCGAGGACATCCCCAATGTGAATGGAATGATGAGCAGTGGCCAGGTGAGGATGTGTTGCTGAGAGCTGTTCGTATGCGAGTTCATGGGTGCGCATAGCGAGCGGATCAAGCTCGCTCACCCAGAGGGGGACGAAACCGGCTAGCATAAAACCGATGTCGAGACCGCCGGCACCGGCATACAACGAGATGAATGTTCCGCGCGGTTGTGTGATCGGCGAGATATCCGAGTAGTCGCCCATGATCCCGCGAAGCCGCGTGCTTATGCCATCCTGGCTGGTTGCACAGGGGGTGCTGGGCATCTGGGTGTCGATCATGATGACAGTCTAAGCGAGTCCACCCTCATCTGTGTTCAGATCTTGCGTGAGCCCCGCAACGTGTGCGTATGAGCCGTGACGCAGGTCGGATGCCACCACGGCATGTGCAAAGAGGCGCGAACCCGGCGCACATCCCCAGCCTCAGGGTCGAGGCCCGGAAAGCTAGCGCTTAGATCAGGTCCTTCTTCTCCATGTACTTCATGGCCAGCCAGCCAAACGGGATGCGCCCGTAGAAGGTGACGAGACGGTAGAGCAGGGCCGTGGCGATGGCGACCGAGGAGGAAACGCCCGCAACCGTCAGGCCCGAGGTCAGGGCCGTTTCGACGGTACCGATACCACCCGGGGAGGGGATGAAGGAACCCGCCGCGTTGGCCGTCAGGTAGGTGATCGCGACCGTCGAGAAGTTCAGGGAGCCGCCCATGGCGATCATGGCGGTCCAGAACGCGCCCACGTAGCCGATGTTCATGAGCAGGTTCCCAGCAACGACCGCGGCGAGGCGGCGAGGCTGGCCGATGATCCACAGGAGGCGGGGGTAGACCTGCTGCCACGTCGGCTGGATCTTCGCCCAGATCCAGCGGCGTACCTTCGGGACGGCCACGATGACGCCGACCGCGAGCATGACGACCGCGACGACCGCGAGGATCGTGCCGTAGGGGAGAGAGACGGACAGGGAGGAGCCTGCGCTGACCATGACGAGCAGCAGCAGGATGATCGTGATGAGCGCCTGCGAGATCTGCATGAGCGTCACCGTGGTGACGGCGGCAGCGGTGGGAACACGGCGCTTACGCAGGTAGCGCAGGTTCAGGGCGGCCGGACCCACACCGGCGGGTGCGACGATCGTGATGATCGAGGCGGCCACCTGCGCGATGAGCGTGTCACGGAAGTGCAGCTTCTCGGGGGACAGGGCCATGAGCGGCACGGCCGACCCCACCCAGATGAGGCAGGCCAGGACGGCGGACGCGGCCATCCACCACGGGTTCGCGCTCTTGAGCGTCGTGACGAGGTCGCTGAAGTTGAGCGAGGACACGACGATGAAGACCGCGATGAACGCGATCGCGATTGTGAAGATCGTGCGCGGACGGAAGCGTTGCAGGTCGGCCGTGGGGGCGGTCTCTGCCTCGGAATTGCCCACGAGGGCGGCGCGCAGGTCACTGAGCAGGTCGGAGCGGCGCAGCAGCTGGTTGACGGATGCGGGCAGGACCGGCTTCTGGATGACGGGCGCGCACGCGATGAGGGTCTCGTCGCCAACGCAGCGGCGACCCGCCTCAAGCGCGCGCTCAGGGCCGACGGCCAGGGCGGTGAGGACCAGCATCTGAGCGATGTCGATGGACTGGTTGAGCTCGCTTGTCGCGACCTCGCCGGAATCCCAGTCCAACAGCCACACGTCGGAGGAGGCATCGACGACGACGGCCTCGGGCGTGAGGGCGCGGTGCGAAATACCCCGCGTGTGCGCATACCGCAGCTGTTCCCACGCGCGATCCAAGACCTCGTCCGTGGCCTGCTCACCCAGTTCCGTCAGGGGGGTGGTCGGTGGGAGCGCGGAGAGCACCATGATGATCGAGTCGTTCGCCGAGGCGATCGCAATGGGTTCCTGCGTGAAGACGCCGGCGCGCAGGGCCTGCAGGGTCGTGAACGAGGAGCGCTCGGCCTGTGCCTTGAGGGAGGGGGAGACCCAGCGGCTGATGCCGCGCAGGCGCAGGTTGTTCCACATTTCGAGGAGGGTGCCGGTCAGCTCCTGGCCGGGGTCCATGACGATGAGCTCGTAGGCCAACCCGGTGTCACTCCACACCTGGTAGTGGCGGTTGTGGTCGGGGTCGGGGCGGCGCGTGACGGTGATGCCCATGTCGCCCAGGTCGGCGGGCACCTGGGCGAGGTGTCCGCGCGCGTTCTCGGCGACGGCCCACGTCGACAGCGGTTCGGTGCTGGTGTCCAGGTCGGTGCGCACGATCCTCGAGGGCGTGATGCCGATGCCGAGGAGTGCCTCGACGAGGGCGGTTCCCTTGGCTCTCTGGTCGTCGTAGCCCATGATCCAGCGTGACCCGGACCCGAACGCGCGGCCGAGGAACACGGAGATGAAGGCGACGGGCAGGGTCATGGAGGAGCGCAGGACGCCCAGGATGAGAATGATCCACACGCCCGTCCAGCCCCAGCGAATGGCTCGCATGGACTGGGCTTCGCCGGCGGAGGTGAACATGGCGCACAGTGTGACGATCACCAGGTTGATGGCGATCACGAAGCCACTCTTGTAGCCCTGCGTGGCGATGAGCCGGTCGACGCTCAGGGGGATCGTGAGGTAGGCGGGCAGCAGTCCGGTGACGGTAGCGATGACCCAACCGCCGAGGGCTGCGACGATGCTCGTGACGATGACCTGAATGATGGTGTTCAGGCGTCTGCGCAGCGCGAGGGAGATGATCACCAGGATCGGTGCGATCAGGATGATGAGGCCCTCGACCAGGTTGACGGGCAGGATCAGAATCTGGCGGATGAGTTGGAATTGCAGGACGTCCATGGTGACGCCGCGCGTGGTGGCGCTGGCGACGATGCCGATGGTCCAGATGACGAGGATCGCAAGGATCGAGATGACGACGTCGACGACGTCCTCACGCCGACGCCGCATCGTGAAGATGCGGTCGGCAATGTAGGCGGGGCGGGGCAGGCGCAGCCTGCGCGCGGGGACGGGCAGGGCGACCTCGCCGCTCTTGGCTCGTGCCACCACGTCCGAGGCCGGGGTTGCCTGCGCGCCGGTCGTCTCGGCCGCGTCGGTGGAGTCGGTCGGCTCGGGTGCGGGGGCGGTCTCGGGTTCCGCGTCGTCGGTGGAGGTGGAGGTGGAGGCGGGGGCCTCAGCGTCAGCGCTGTCGTCCGGAGCGGGTGAGTCGGCGGGGTCGGGTGCGTCGGAGGAAGCCTGCGCGTCGTTGTCGGCCGGGGCGGAGCTGGCCTCGGGCGTGTCGGGGGGAAGCGGGGGCTCAGGAACCATGGCGTCTGTGGCGTCGGGGGCCGGGGGAGCGTTGTCCTCGGGTTCGGGTGCCGGGGGAGGTGCGGGCGCGTTCACGATCGACGAGGCCTCGGGAGGGGGTGCGGGCGTCTCCAGCGTGTTCTTGACGACGATGGGGGAGGCCATGGCCGACTCTGGCACAATCACGGCGGTGGGAGCGAAGCTGGGGGGAGTGGCGGATCTGCGCGTGGAAACGGAGGGTACGACGACGGCGTCAATGATCTCGGTTTTGGCTTCAGACGGGGGAATCTCCTGCGGCTGGGCAGGGGCTGACGATGCCCCGGCCTCGTTGATCATGCCCATCAGATCATCGACCCCTAGCGAGGTCGGATCCTCGGCGGACGAGGGGACGAACAGGATGTTCGTACCGGCGGCCGGGGGGCCGTCGTGTGACTCCTTGCGCTTCCTCATGTTGACCATCCTATATTCGCGGTCAAGAAAGGTAGGGTTAGGGGGACACATTCCCGGCAGAAAAGGGCCTTATCGTGACCTGGTTGACACTCGCGTCAGCATCGGATCCGTCGATGCTTCACACAGTTATCGAGTGGTTTAAGAATCCTGAGACCCTTCTTGACGCGATGGGTCCGTGGGTCCTGTGGGGCACGATGCTCATTGTTCTTATCGAGTCGGGTGTCCTGTTCCCGGTCCTTCCGGGCGAGTCGCTGCTCTTCACCGCCGGCCTGCTGCACGACAAGCTCGGTATTCACCTGCCGACCCTGATCCTCCTGGTCGTGATTGCCGCCTTCGTGGGTGCTCAGATCGGCTACTTCCTGGGTGCCAAGTGGGGGCGCCGCTTCTTCAAGCCGGACGCGCGCTTCCTCAAGACCGAGCACCTGGAGAAGGCTGAGCACTACTTCACGAACTACGGCGGTCGCTCCCTCGTCATCGGGCGCTTCATCCCCTTCGTGCGCACCTTCATCCCGATCGCCGCCGGCATGGCCCGCTACCCCTACCCCAAGTTCCTGCTGTTCAACACGCTGGGCGCAAGCATCTGGGGCGCTGGCTTCATCCTGGTCGGTGCGCTCCTGGGCAACGTGCCCTTCGTGCACGACAACCTGACGGTCATCCTGGCGGTCATCATCCTCGCGTCGGTCCTGCCCGTCATCATCGAGATGATCGGCAAGCGCCGCGCCGCTTCCGACAAGGAGTAATCCATGCTGGCCTGGTGGATGCTGCTCCCGACCCTGCTGGCCATGCTGGTGGCCCTGGTGCTGCCGGGGTTCATGTGGCTGCGCGCGGGCGTGCGCTCGTCGTTGGTTGCCATCGGCGCGGCTCCGGCGTTCACCTTCGGCCTGATCACCGCGTTGTCGGTCCTCTATCCGGCGCTTGACATCCCGTGGGAGCCCTCCACGGTCATGCCCGTCTTGGGCATGAGCGCCGTCGGCGGCGCGGCCGCGTGGGCCCTGAGCTACTTTCGCCGTGTCAACGGGGGCTTTGCGCTCAACGGCGTTCCCTTCCGCGAGGCCATTGGCGTGCGCGTGCCGATCGGCGGGCGTCAGGCCGCGATCCGGACGGCGACGTGGGGGACGATTGTCGTCGGGTTCCTCCTGGCCGCCTGGCCGCTGATGTCCGTGGCTGACCCCGCGAATCCCGTTCAGCAGTGGGATCCGACGTTCCACCAAAATGGCGTCCACGCGATCCTGTACGGCAAGGATGCCAGCCCCTTTGGTGGCCTCCACGAGCTTTACGGCGGGCGCCGCGTCTACTACCCGACGGGCTGGCACGCTTTCGTTGCTCTCTTCGCCCGCTTCGACTCGGTCGTCCAGACCGCCAACGTGTCCTCCCTGGTCCTCATGGCCGTGTGGGTGACGGGCCTGGCCGCCCTGGTCTCGGTGCTGACGGGATCGCGCACGGCCCTCCTGGCGGCCCCGATTATCGGTGGCATGTTGCCGAATATGCCGGCTGACGCGCTGACCATGTACAACCAGTGGCCCAACTCGACGGGCACGGCCTTGGTCCCCGGCGTGGCCGCGGTCGCGATCGTCGTGGGTCGACGCTTGGCCGCGGATCTGAGCGACGGGTGCGGCGCCCGATCTTTTGCCCGTCGCATCCCCCAAGGGCTCTTCCTCCTCCTGGGCTGCCTGGGCCTCGTCGGCGCGCACCCTAGCGCCGCATTCTCCCTCCTCGCTTTCCTGGCCGCGCCCCTCCTGATGGCGATCGGGTTCTTCGCCCGCACCTCGCTCACGCGCGAGGGACGAGGCCAGCTCGCCGCCTTGCCGTGGATCGGCGCGGGCCTGGCGGTCGTGGTCCTGCCCCTGATCGCCCTGTCCTCCCCGAAGATCCAGGCGATGGGCCGCTACCCGAGGCGAGGCGCCAGCTGGTGGGATGCCTTCTCGCACGCGCTCTTGCCCTACCCGCCCTTCGCGCAGACCACCGCCATGGCGTGGTGGACGCTCATCCAGGTGCTCCTCCTGATCGCCGGCATCATCGTGACTGCCCGCCTCCACACGCTCATGCGGCGCCCCGGCGTGCGCGACGCGGCGGACGTGAGGTGTGACCTTGACGGCGACGAGGATGAGGCCGCCGCGCTGGTTGACAACGACAAGGCTGCGCCCATGCCGGCCTGGCCGCTCGTCTCCTACCTGAATCTGGCCTTCCTGACCGCCCTCGCCTACGCGCCAGATTCCGCGCTGCGCACCTACCTGCTGGCCCCCTGGTACAAGGACGGGCGACGGATCATGGGCGTCGAAGACATCGCTCTGACCGTCCTCATGGCCGTCGGCGCCGCCGCCATCGTCCACCTCTTCCACGCGGCATGGACCTCCTCCCTGCGACGGATCCTGGTCGAGCGCGGGCTTGACGACAATGTCGAGGCACCGCGCTGGCCCCTCCAGGTGGGCGTGGGCGCGATCGTCGTGCTCATGTCCAGCTTCGGCGCGATCGACGCGAGAAACTCCGCCGTCGCCTCCGTGTACGATCCCACGCGCCTGGGCAAGTCCGGCATGGCCAGCGAGGACGAGCTCGCGATGCTGCGCCGCATGGCCTCCACGACCGACCCCGACGCCCTCATCCTGGGCGACCCTATCGCGGGGGCCGCCTACGTCGAGACCCTGGCGGGCCGCAAGGCCGTCTTCCCCCAGCTCAGCACGGTGAACGCCGACGGGGCCTCGCAAAAGGTCCTCACCCAGCGCTTCCGCGACATTGCCGACGATCCCGAGGTGTGCGAGGTCGTGCGCAACCTCGGCATCACCCACTTCTACGAGGAAGAAGACGGCAGCTACTACAACATTCAGCGCTCCAACCGCCACCCCGGCCTCTACGGCGTCGACACGTCGAGGGGCTTCGAGCTGGTCGACGAGGGCGGCACCGCCAAGCTGTGGAAAATCACCGCGTGTGGCTGGGTCACCCCCGGCGGAGGAGCGCAGGCCTTCGCCGACGGTATCAGGTCCGTCCAGCCGGGAGCCGAGGAGCCGGAGGGCCCTCAATCAGGCGACGAGTAGGCCACAAAGCGCCCGTGACGTGCGGACAGTGACGGCCGTGCTCGGCGCGGGTCGATACCCTTGACTTCATGACGACGAACATTCCCGGCCCCGCGCCCCTGGGCGACAAGCTCCGCATCGCGTTCCTCGGACCCTTCGGAACTTTTACCGAGCAGGCCGTCCACCAGGTCGCTCCCGCGGGCGCGATCCTCATGCCGATGACGAGTGCCCCGCAGGCGCTCGCGGCCGTGCGCCGAGGCGAGGCCGACCGAGCCGTCGTCCCTATCGAAAACTCCATCGAGGGCGGCGTCAACGCGACGTTGGATTCGCTCTCGCACGGCGAGCCCCTCGTTATCGTCGCCGAGATGCACGTCCATGTTGTCTTCCAGCTGGCCGTCCTGCCGGGCACACGCCCCGAGGATATTCGCCGTATTGGCACCCACCCGCATGCGTGGGCGCAGTGCCGCGGCTGGGTCGAGGAGACCTTCCCCGGTGCGATCCATGTGCCCGCCACGTCGACGGCTGCCGCCGCCGAGCTCCTCTCCGACGGCGATGCGTCTTTCGACGCTGCCCTGTGCAACGCAGTCTCGGTCAACACCTACGGCCTGGAGGCGCTGTTCACCGACGTCGCCGACAACCCGGGTGCGATCACCCGCTTCGTCCTCGTGGCCCGCCCGGGTGCCGTCCCCCCGCCGACCGGCGCGGATAAGACGACCATCCAGGTGGCCCTGCCAGTCAACGAGTCGGGCGCCCTGCTGACCCTCCTCGAGCAGTTTTCGGCGCGCGGCGTCGACCTGTCGCGCATCGAGTCTCGCCCCAGCGGTGACGGCCTCGGCAACTACACGTTCAGCATCGACATTGTCGGCCACATCCGCGAGGAGCGCGTCCAGGCGGCCCTCGTCGGCCTGCATCGCTACTCGCCAGAAGTCCGCTTCATGGGCTCCTACCCGCGCGTCGACGGCGTGCGCGCGCGCGTCGAACCGGGCACCACGGACGAGGCCTTCCGCGCGGGTCGCGCGTGGGTCTCGGACCTGCTCCACGGCGGGGATGGCACGGGCGAGGCGGGCGGGGCCGCCCCGTGCTGGCCGCTGGTCTGACACCTTCGCGTCCACACTGACAACGTGCTGCGCCCCGGCCTCGTGTCAGACGAGGTCGGGGCGCGCTCTATGACGGGGCCGAATTAGCTGGGCAGCAGCTCCATCCACGTGCGCTCGACGGGAACGGCGATGTCGAGGGCGCCGGCCTGCATGCGAATGTGCATGGTGTGGGCGAGGCCGATCGCGTCGCCGTCCACCTGGCACACCTGGGCTTCTTCGGCCGTGACGGACGCGCCCTTCGCCTGGCGGAACGCGACCGTGCCGGTCGAGACCGGCAGGTTGATGGGACGCAGGCCGATGAGCTGGCCGAGCATCTTCCAGGTCACGTCCGCCCAGCCGAGCAAGCCGGCGTGCGCGTCGACCGCGATGACGTCGATGAGGCCGTCCGACAGCTCCGCATCGGGGGCGAGGACCAGCATCTTCAGCTCGCCCGCGTTCGCGAACATGACGGAACGCGCCTCGACGCGGGTGATCTCATCGGCGGGCGAGCGCAGGGGTTCCGTGCGCGAGGAGGTCGCCTCGGCCTCGTCGATCCTGTCCCCGGCAATCTGGTCGCCGACGCCCAGGGGATCTGCCACGCGTGCGGCGGGGGAACGCAGGGTCAGGCGCGCCTTCATGCGCGGCACGCCCATCGCGCCCAGGCCGGCCCACACGTAGGCGATCCATCCGATCCGCTTCTTCAGCTCGGGGTTCGTGTCCGCCATCGTTGCGCCGTCGTAGCCCATGCCCGCGACGACGAGGCATGCGTACTCGTCCGCGCGCGGCTCAATCGACGAGGCCGGGGCGCCCTGGTCCGCAGCGCTGGCTTCGGGGTGTAGCGCGGTGCGTGCCGCGAGGCGCAGTCCGCCCTCGGCGGGCTGAGTGGACTCCTGGGTGACGTCTTCGACGCGCACCCATGCCAGGTCGACGGCGCGGTGGTTGCGGTCGAGCGCGACGGCGAGGGCCTCTTCGGGGTCGTCGGGGACGGAGAGGTTTCCGGCTAGGACGTTGCCGGTGCCCACGGGGATGATGCCCATGCGGACGCCGGATCCTGCCATGCCGGCGGCGACGGCGCGCACAGTCCCGTCTCCGCCCGCGGCGATGACGACGGAGGCTCCCTCCTCGAGGGCGCGCACGGCCTGCCCGGTGCCGGGGTCCTCGCGGGTGGTTTCGCGCCAGTGCACGTGATCGATGCCCAGTTCCTTGGCCTTACGGTTGATGCGGTCCTTGAAGGCCTGGGGGTCCTCGTGCTTGGAGGGGTTCATGATGATCCAGGGACGTGGCCGTCCGCGCGTCGGGTCGTCCACCGATGCGGGGATGTCAAGGGCCTTGCGGCGACGGTGCCGGCGGGTGAAGCAGGTTGCTAGACGCGCGACTCCGATCGTTCCGGCTACGGCGGAGGCTGCGAGTGCCCAGTATATTCCGTCCATGTGCACATCTTAGTGCCCTTGTGGATTGCGTGGTTGTGGACAGGTTGTGGATGGTCTTTTCGTTGCTGTTCATATTGGCTGTGACCTGCTGGCGTGCGCGAGGGCTCAACTTATCCACACGGTTATGCACCAAAGGTGGATAACTTTCAGGTTTTTAATCCAATTGATCGGCTGGTTGGTGCATAACCCTGACCTGCGGTGCGGATTTGGTATCGCGCACGGCAAGGGACACGGCGGGGCTACCTGGCATAGGATGGGAGGCATGATTGATGTGCGTGCCCTGCGTGACAACCCCGAACCCGCCCGCGCCTCCCA
>ERZ772961.852-NODE-852-length-11696-cov-2.754832_pt1 | contig 11696 bp, 9 predicted proteins | sample MGYA00580677_ERZ772961 | MGnify/ENA primary metagenome ERZ772961 (study PRJEB29015, sample SAMEA2738088) | human oral metagenome | biome: human oral; feature: human-associated habitat; material: saliva | place: China | collected 2227 ... | reverse complement strand
CCGTCGCCCCGCCGCACGGACTGACCCTGGAGGAGGTCACCTACCCGGTCGACGACGAGCTCGCCGCCCAGGCCGAGCGGACCCGCACCACCCGGTGTCTGAGCTGCTGATCGGCAACCAGGGGCTCGCCTGGCCGCGTGGTGCGATTCACGGAACTGGAAAGCCGCACCTTTTGACCCTCCCGCAGACCGCCCGGTACTGTTGGCAATCGTCGTGCAGCACGCGTGTGCGTGTCCGCGGTGCCGTCCCACTCGCCCCGGATCGCCTGTGCTCCGACCACTCACCTGACCATGGTGGTCTCGCCGAACCGCGAACGCTTCACCGCGCTTCGGCGTGCCCACTCGCCAAGAGAAACGAAGGCAACGCCCGTGCGCACGTATACACCGAAGCCCGGCGACGTCGAGAAGAACTGGTACGTCATTGACGCCACCGACGTCATCCTGGGTCGACTCGCGGCTCAGGCCGCCACCCTGCTCCGTGGGAAGCACAAGCCCCAGTTCGCTCCCAATGAGGACTGCGGCGACTACGTCGTCATCATCAACGCCGACAAGGTGGCCCTCACCAACGGCAAGGCCGACAAGAAGTTCGCCTACCGCCACTCCGGCCACCCGGGTGGTCTGACCGCCGTCTCCTACCGCGAGCTGCTGGCCACCCGCCCCGAGCGCGCCGTTGAGAAGGCCATCAAAGGCATGGTGCCCCACACCAAGCTCGGTCGCGCCCAGCTCAAGAAGCTCAAGGTCTACGCGGGTGCCGAGCACCCGCACGCCTCCCAGAACCCGAAGCCGTTCGAGATCACCCAGGTCGCCCAGTAAGCGCTCCAGCGCTCGGCACCTAGCGACAAGCAAAGGACATATCGTGGCTGAGACCACTGTCGACATCGACGCGCTGGACGAGGAGAACGCCCCCTCCAGCTACACCACCGAGACCGAGGAGTCCGCTCCGGGGCGCGGTCAGTCCGTCACCGCCCCCGGCTCCGGGCTGGGTCGCCGCAAGGAGGCCGTGGCCCGTGTGCGCCTCGTTCCCGGCACCGGCCAGTGGACGCTGAACGGTCGCTCCCTGGAGGACTACTTCCCCAACAAGCTGCACCAGCAGCTCGTTCGCGCCCCCTTCACCGTCCTGGACCTCGAGGGCCGCTTCGACGTCATCGCCCGCATCAACGGCGGTGGCGTCTCCGGCCAGGCCGGCGCCCTGCGCCTGGGCATCGCCCGCGCCCTCAACGAGATCGACCGTGAGGCCAACCGCGCCACCCTGAAGAAGGCCGGCTTCCTCACCCGCGACTCGCGCATTGTGGAGCGCAAGAAGGCCGGTCTGCACAAGGCCCGCCGCGCCCCCCAGTACTCCAAGCGCTGATCCGGAGCGGTCCCGGTCAGACCGATTGGAACCGCATCGCCCGCTGTGCATGACGGCGGCCGTCCCCATCACCGGGGCGGTCGCCGTCATCGTCATTCGTCAGGGGTCGCCGCGATCGGCTCCGACGTCGTCGGGAGATCCGGCGGACAGCGACGAACGGGGGAGATCCCGGCCCGGATCTCGGGTGCAGGTGACTCACAGGACATCAGACCTTGCTCGAGCTTTGGCCGTCATGTCACCGTATCGGGCGGCCCGTGGCAGGATGGGGCTGTTTCGTCACCCCTCAGGAGGATTTCCATGGCTCGTCTCTTCGGAACCGACGGCGTACGCGGCCTGGCCAACGACCTGCTCACGCCCACCCTGGCCGTGCAGCTCGGTGAGGCTGCGGCGCGCGTCCTAACCAAGGACACTTCCGCCACCCGCAGCTCGCGCAGCGGCCGCCCCCGCGCCATCGTGGGTCGCGACACCCGCGCCTCCGGAGAGTTCCTCGACCACGCCATCAGCGCGGGCCTGGCCTCCTCCGGTGTCGACGTCACCCGCGTGGGCGTCCTGCCCACCCCGGCGATCGCCCACCTGACGGCCACCCAGGACATCGAGCTGGGCGTCATGATCTCCGCCTCCCACAACCCCTTCCCGGACAACGGCATCAAGTTCATCGCCCGCGGCGGCTACAAGCTCGCCGACGCCGTCGAGGACGAGATCGAGGCCCTTCTGGGCACGGTCAACGACCGCCCCACCGGCGCCGACGTCGGCCGCGTCATCAAGGGCGAGACCGTCGCCGACCAGAACTACATCAACCACCTCGTCGACTCCGCCGCCACCGACCTGTCCGGGCTGCGCATCGTCGTCGACGCCTCCAACGGCGCCGCATCCGTCGTCGGCCCCGCCGCGCTGCGGGCGTCCGGCGCCGAGGTCATCGTCATCAACGCCTCCCCGGACGGCCTCAACATCAACGACAGCTGCGGCTCCACCCACCCCGAGCAGCTGCAGAACTACGTCAAGGCCGTCGGCGCGGACATGGGCGTGGCCTACGACGGCGATGCCGACCGCTGCCTGGCCGTGGACGCCGACGGGAAGCTCGTCGACGGCGACCAGATCATGGGCATGCTCGCTATCGGTATGAAGGCCGACGGCACCCTCGGCTCCGACACGCTCGTCGTCACCGTCATGAGCAACCTCGGCCTCATCCTGGCCATGCGCGAGCACGGCATCCGCACCGTTCAGACCGGCGTGGGCGACCGCTACGTGCTTGAGCGCATGCTCCAGGGCGGTTACACCCTGGGCGGCGAGCAGTCGGGCCACGTCATCGACACCATCCACGCCACCACCGGCGACGGCGTGCTCACTTCCCTGCACGTGGCCGCGCGCGTCAAGCGCACCGGCAAGACGCTGGCCGAGCTCGCCAGTGTCGTCACCCGCCTGCCCCAGACGCTCATCAACGTCAAGAACGTCGACAAGGCCGCTGCCAGCACCAACCAGTCGGTGCAGGACGCCGTGGCCTCCGCGGAGAAGGAGCGGGGTGAGACGGGACGCGTCCTGCTGCGGCCCTCGGGCACCGAGCCGCTCGTGCGCGTCATGGTCGAAGCCGCCACCCAGGAGGAGGCCGACCGCGTGGCCCGTTCCCTGGCCGACACCGTCAAGAACAACCTCAGCCTGTGAGCTGACGGCGGGTTCCTTCTCGGGGGCCGGTCGCGGTCGCCGCCACCAGTACGGTGGCCGGCGTCTCGGCCGGCCCTTGGTCTTTCTGGGGGCAACCGGCTCCAACGGTCCAGCGCGATGGGGGAGGATATGCCCGTGACGCCCATGTACTCCCTGGCTCTTCTGACGGACCCGCCGACCTGGTGCGGTACGGCCCTGAGCGGGAGGAGTCTTGACCTGCTCACCGTGCTCGCCGGCAGCCGGGACGCCAGGGTGAGTGACAGCGCCCTCATTGAGGCCCTATGGCCCGACGACACCCCGGTCCGACCCCTGCGAGCGCTGCACGTCGTCGTCTCCCGGGTACGCGCCGTCGTGGGGGAGGGGGCCATCGAGCGCAGTGGCGACGGCTACCGGCTGGCGCTGCCGAAGACGGATGTCGACGTCCGAGACCTGTCGGATCGGGCAGAGCGGGCCCGAGCCTGCGCCGTCGCAGGTCAGTGGGAGCAGGTCCTCGACCTCACCGACTCCCTGCCCCAGATGCCGGTTCCCGACGAGGCCGATGACAGTGTTGGAGCAGGGGCCGGCTCTCTGCCCCTCCTGCGGGAGCGGGCTGCCCGGCAGGCCGAGGAGGCCCGCCGCGACCGGGGGCTCGCCCTGGAGGCCACCGGTGAGCACGAGCGGGCCGCGGAGCTGTTGCGCGAGGCCGCCCAGCGAGACGCTGGAGACGAGATCGTCCTGGCCGCCCTCATGCGCGCCGAGTCCTGGGCCCGCTCACCCGCCGCGGCCCTGGAGATCTATGAGCAGTACCGCCGTCGGCTGCGTGAACGGGGAGCGGTGCCCGGCCCGGCCATGCGAGCCGCCCACGAGGCCGTCCTGGCCGCTGAGAGTCCTGTACGCCGCGGCCTGGAGCCCGAGCCCGAGCACTTCCTGGGGAGGGAGGCGGACGTGACCGGTGTTCTCAAGGCCCTGAGCACCCACCGTCTGGTGACGCTCACCGGCCCCGGCGGGGTCGGCAAGACGACCCTGGCCCAGGTGGTGGCGGCCCGCAGCCGCCGCCCCGCCGTCTACATCGTCGCCCTCGCCGAGGTGTCACCCGGAGCCGATCTGGTCAGGGTCCTGCTCGACGTCGTCGGAGGCCCCGGAGCGGCCGACGGCGACCCGCGCCGCGGGCTGGCCGTTGCCCTCGCCCAGCCCGGGACCGTCCTCGTCCTGGATAACTGCGAGCACCTGGCCGACCACGTCGCCGACCTCGTCGGGACGCTGCTGGCCGCCTGCCCCGACCTGCGCGTCCTGGCGACCTCGCGACGCCCCCTCGACCTGGCCGCGGAGCACGTCCACCGCCTCGAACCGCTCGATACCGCATCGTCGACCGAGTTGTTCCGCGCCCGCGCTCTGGCCGCTCGCCCCGGCCAGGTCATCGACGACGATGACCTGGACGAGCTTCTGACACGGTTGGAGGGCATCCCCCTGGCCATCGAGCTGGCCGCCGCGCGCACCCGCAGCCTGTCGGTCGGCCAAATCGCCGAACGGCTGCCCGGCAGACCTGATCTGCTCACCGCTGCACGTGACGCCCCGGCCCGTCAGCGCACCTTGAGAGCGGTCATCGAGTGGTCCTGGAACCTGCTCGACGCCTCCGAACGTCGTGCCCTGGCTCGGCTGGCCCTGCTCTCTGACGGCTTCACCCTCGCCGCCGCGGAGGCGCTCGTCGGTGCGCAGGCCGCCGACCTCCTCGATGCCCTGGTCTCCCACTCCCTGCTCGTGGTGCGTGACCACGGCCTGCCCCGTTTCCACATGCTCGTCACCGTCCGTGACTTCGCCCTGGAACAGCTGTCCGCCTCCGGCGACGAGGCCGCGGCTCGGGTGGCCCTGCACGAGTGGGCGGTGGACCTGTGTTCCCAGATCCGCTTCCCCATCGACGCCGGCGACTTCGGCGATGTCAGTCACCCTGAGTCGCGCCACCATGACCGCCTCTTCCAGCAGATCGCCCATAATGAAGCCGTCATCCTTCAGCAGCTCGACCGGCTTCTGGCACGGGCCGATGATTACGGTTCGGATCACCTGCCGGCGGACCTGCGTGACGCGATCTGCCTCATCGGCGCCGCACTCATGCGACTGTGGAGCGTCACCTGGAGCTATGAGCGCATCGCCGACTACGGTGCGCGCCTCATCGCTGCCGCCGTCCAACCCGCCCAGGACTCACGCGGCAACGAGGCAGGCCTGAGCGTCCTGGCCCTGTGCGTCACCCTGTTCGGGCTCCTGAGTCACATGCCCATGCAGATCCGCTCCCTGCTGCCGGCCTCCTTCGACGGAGAAGGATCCTTCGAACGAGTCCGGCGCTTCCTGCGTGCGGGCGACGAGCAGTGGCCCGAGCTGGCAGACGACGCCGACCCCTGGGTCGCCTGGGCGGCGACCCGCTGCCTGGCCGCCCAGCAGGAGGACGACGGCGACCCCCAGGCCTCACTGAGAACCATCGAGACCCTTCTGGACCGGCTCCGCAGGACGGACCTGGCTGGCATTCACCTGCTCGAGCTCCACCTCCACCGGCTGCAGGTTCTCATGTCACTGGGACGCTACAGCCAGGTCGTTGACGCCTGCTCGCGCGCTCAGGTGCTCCTGGACCGGGTCCTGCCCAGCTGGGGCGAGTTCTTCCGCACAACGCTGCGGTTGGAGGGAGCCTACTGCGCGGTCTACCTCGATCCGCGGCCCGAGACGACGGACAGGCTGTTGGAGAGCCTGGAGCCCGCCGACCTGCCGGGAACCATGCGCTTCATCGCCCGCTCCGTGCGCGGCGAGCTGGAGCTCACCCGCGGGAACGCGCGCACCGCCGCCCTCATCCAGCGTGTGAGCCTGCGTTATGCCGGGAACTGGCGCTCCATCCTGGGATCCGGTTCCCAGTGGGAGCTCTACATCCTGAGTATGTGCCTGATCGCCGACGTCGAGCTCAGCCCCAACGACGCCGTCGAGCTGGACACCGATGCCGTCCGAGTCCGAGCCACCTCGCTGCTGCGTGACATCCTGTCCGACCCCGCCCCACGGCAGCGCGACATTCCCACGATTATGGCCTTCGCCGCGGCCGTCGGCCTGTCCGTCGTGGCTGCCGAGGACGTGGGCTCTGACCGGCGGGCAGCGGGGGCCGAGCTGGTCACCACCGCCCTGGCCGTGGGCACCAACCAGACCTGCCGTCTGCTCTCCCACGACTACCTGCACAGCCGTACCGAGCGGCTCGACGCCAGGGCGCTGGCGCAGGCCGAGGAGAGGATCCGGCCCCTGGACCGCGGCGAGCTCGTGGCTCATGCGGCCGACCTCGCCGGCCGTCTGGCAGGCGAGGTCGGCTGAGTCCTCAACATGCGGCTCAGGCGTTGCGCCGCTGGTAGCGGAAGACCGTCAGGGGAGCCATGACGGCCAGGACCAGGAGCGAGCCGATGATCGCGGCACGTACGTCGCCGGCCGAGCCCGCTGTTCCGTCCAGCAGGTAGCGGCCGCCGTCGACGATGTGCGAGACCGGGTTGTGGCGCACGAAGGCCTTGAGCCAGCCCGGCAGCGTCGAGGTGGGCACCATGGCGTTGGACAGGAAGGTCAGCGGGAACAGGACGATCACCGTGAAGGAGGTGACCGCCTGGGCCGAGGAGAAGACCGTCCCCAGCAGCAGGAAGATCCAGGCGATGGCCCAGGCGCAGCCCGCCGCCAGGGCGATGGCGCCGACCGTCCCCGACCAGCCGTTCTCAGGCCGGTAGCCCAGGACGTAGCCGGTGAGCACGGTCAGCGAGGTGCAGATGAGGTAGCGCAGCACGTCGGAGACCATGGGGCCCAGGACCGGCGCGATACGGGACATCGGCATGGTGCGGAAGCGGTCGAAGACGCCCTTGTCCATGTCCTCGCGCAGGTCCACGCCCACGCTCTGGCTCGTGGTCAGGGCGTTCATGATGATGAGCCCCGGGACGATTGTGGGCAGGTAGGCCTTGACATCACCGGCGATGGCGCCGCCGAAGAGTTCGCCGAACAGGACGGTGAACATCACCGGCTGGATGAGGATGTCGTAGAACTCCCCGGGGTTGCGCACCATGGTGATGAGCGAGCGCCAGGCCATGGCGAGGGTGTCCGGGACGAGCCGGGCCTCGCTGAAACGCCGGACGCCGGGGGAGAGGGAGCTACTGGTCGGTGCGGTCGCGGTGGTGGGGACGGTCATGACTGCTCCTGAGAGTCTGCGGGACGGGAGGACGAGGAAGCGGGTGATGGCGCCGACGGCGCGGCGGCATCGGGTGAGGCCGCGTCATCGTGCTTCGTGGGTTGCCCGGTCAGGGCCATGAAGACCGAGTCCATGCTGGGGCGGTCCACCGAGACGGTTCTGGGGGACAGGCCGGCGTCGCGCAGGGCCACGAGCACCTCGGTGGCCACCGACGCCTCACTCAGCGGTGTCTGCAAATGAGCACCTTGGTCGACGATCGCCGGAGCGTGACCGGTCACCCGCTCGATGATCGCGGCGGTGGCGGCCTGGTCCTCGGGGGTCGTCGGGGTCAGGACGAGAGAGCTGCTGCCCACCCGGTCCTTGAGCTCATTGGGCGTGCCCTCGGCGATGAGCCGTCCGGTGTCGATGATGCCGACCCGATGGGCCAGGCGGTCGGCCTCCTCCAGGTACTGGGTGGTCAGCAAGATCGTGGAGCCGCCCTCCACCAGGGAACGGATGACGTCCCACATCTGCTCACGCGTGCGCGGGTCCAGGCCGGTGGTGGGCTCGTCGAGGAAGACGAGAGGGGGCCGGGAGATGAGCGAGACCGCCAGGTCCAGCCGACGCCTCATCCCGCCGGAGTAGCCGCTGACCCGCTTGCCGCCGGCCTCGGTGAGGCTGAAGGCGGCCAGCAGCTCGTCAGCCCGCTCTCGTGCCCGACGTCGGCCAAGGCCCAGCAGGCGACCGAAGAGCCGCAGGTTCTCCACCCCGGTGAGCATCTCATCAACGCTGGCGTACTGGCCCGTCACCCCGATGAGGCTGCGCACCGCATGGCGCTCGCGGACGACGTCGTGCCCCAGGACCGTCGCCCGACCCCGGGTGGGCGCCAGCAGGGTGGTGATCATGCGCAGTGCCGTCGACTTGCCGGCTCCGTTGGGGCCGAGCAGTCCGTAGACGATGCCGGTGGGGATCTCCAGGTCGAGGTCGTCGACGGCGGTGAAGGACCCGAAGGTCCGGGTCAGGCCATCGGTCCGGATGGCCGCGGGCTCGCCCGGCGAGGGCGATCCGGTTGCTGTTCGTGTTGTCATGCCGGCAAGGCTGGACCCCGGCGGTTTCACAGCGGCTTCAGTGCGATGCCGTCGGGTTTCACGGCCTGAGACGGGGCTGCGTCCGTGCTCGGTTTGATGACGCTGTCGGGTCGAGCGGTAGGGCTACTATCCTCATGAGTCACTCCACAGCACCCCGAGGAGTCCCTAATGACAACGTTCTCGTCGCGAGTGTGGTCACGATGACCGCCCTTCTCCACCACAAGGTCTACGGCTACGGGGCTCGTTCGTGTCGTTGCGGCGGGTACTGGAAGCACGCGGCGGACAGTTGCGGGCGTCCCTATCTGACCAAAGAGATGAGCAAGCTGCGGGCGTGTGGCATCAGTGAAGACGAGTGGCAGATGCTCTTGGCGGAGGTTGACAAGCTCATCCGCGACGCAGAGTCCGGTCGTCTCAACTATGACAGCAGTTACTCTAAGGGCGTCGTCTGTAAGGCTCAGAGTGCGCATGACGTACTTGAGGCCCGCCTGGAGCTGACCGTCAACCTCGACGGAGAGCAGCACCATCTACGCTTGTACTTCAGTGAACCGGACGACGAGGACCGTCTGCTGCTCTCACTCAGCTTCCGCCACAAGCGAGGTGGAAAGAGCGGATTGGAGGAGCAGGACGTGCACATCGCCGAAGCTCAGAAGCGTTTCGAGTCTTGGTCGCAGACGCGGCGAGTGAAGTGATGTGAGATGTGACGACATGCTCTCCATATGCTCGAAGCAGAGACTAGTATGTCGCCACCGATATATCCCACAAGGCGGTGAGAGACATGGACATCTACGAGCTTCTCGGCGAGGACCCGGACGCCCCTGGTCACAAGCATGCGCGCAGCCTGGTCGCTGCCGACCATGCGTTGGTCCGTGATCTCGTCGCCGTGCGCGACCGCAGCGGTATGACTCAGGCTGACGTTGCGCGCACCATGGGCACCAGTCAGGCATCCGTCTCCCGGTTCGAGTCAGGCCACTCGGATGCTCACCTGTCCACAGTGCGTCGCTATGCCAAGGCAGTGGGCGCGCTCATCCGCCACGAGGTGATTGCTGTCGGTGAGCATGACATTCGTCGTGCCGCCTGCAACGCTGGTATGCCTGAATACAGGTGGGACTCGTCCTCCACGGAAGCTGCGCGACGAGTATCCACGGGCAAGCTGGTGGGGGCATGATGTCCGCGCCGAGTTCTGACGAGACGAGCGATCAACGCTTCTCGCTGCGATCGGCCACCGTCCTGCAGCTTCAGACCTTCCGTGTCATCTGTCAGCCACAGGACATGGAGGAGGAGTTCGTTCAGTGGCGCATCAGCCCGATTGAAGTGCAGATGGCGCCGGAGGAGACTGCTCCGATCCACGCTCTCGTCGGTGATCTTGCCGTCGGTGCTGGTGAATGGTTCGTCGGCGCTACTGCCAGTATGGTGTTCGCTGCTTCTGACGATGAAGTTGACGAGACCGCGATGCGAGGAGATCTCACTGCTGTCGCGCAGCGCTACGGCCCCTGGGCTGCACGTGTCCTGTGGGATCATGTCTCAGCGGCTGCACGTACAGTGTCGGCACTTTGTCCTGGGAGTGTGGGGTGCATCGATATCCCTGGGGACATGCCGGATGTCACCTATCCGTCTCCCGCCGGGCAGACCGGTCGCACCGCGAACGATGAGTAGTGATGTGATGAGTGAGCGATTGCGTCATGAGATGGCTGCCCCGTCCGGCGAGGCACCTGTTTCGAGCGACGGCGTTTCAAAGTCGGGCGATGTCGGTGGTGCCGGAGCTGCGGCGGGCGGCCTTGTCACGGGCCGCTTCGTAGCTCTTGTAGAAGATGGGCGCAGAGATCCCGTTGGTCCGGCCCTGCTCGTAGACGGTCCGGCACACGAACAGCAGGTCAGCGGTGTTGCCATGCAGCGTCATGATCCGTCGGGTGAGAAGATTCTTGGCGAACATCCGCTTCATGAGGGGCGCGGACACGGCGGTCGGCAGCCGGTAGGCGAGCATCTCGCCGCGGTAGCGCCTCAGATCAACGCCGCGCGAGGCCACGATCCTCGATGTTTCCCGGATCGCCTTGACCACCCGGGCGAGCATCCTGGTAGAGCCCATGAGCTGCTCGGCGGCGCGCGTCGTGTCCTCGACGTCGCCGTACATTGCTGCTACGGCACCGACGCCGGCGTTGATCGCCATATGCAGCCAGATCCACTCGAGCATGTCATGGGGGCGCTCGAGGCCGACACCGCAGGAGCCGAACAGCGCCTCCACCCTCTCGTAGCCCGGGAAACGGGCTCTGTCTTGCCGCTCCAGCATGATGTGGTCGAAGACGCAGCAGGTGAGCTGTTTCCCCGTGATGCTCCCGCCCGCCACCGGGTACCCCAGGAGGACATCGCGGCCGGCCATCAAACGGTCGAGCTCCTCGCGCTCTCCCCAGAACCCGCAGAATAGAAGCACGGGTCCCTCGATCCCGCTTGTGCGGAGGTCTGCCATCACCTCGGCGATCCTGCCCTGCGGCACTGAGACCACGATGAGGTCGTAGCTGGTGCGTCTCTGGTGGTGAACGGTGTACTGGTCACGGCTCAGCGAGCCTTTCGGGTCAGTCCTGCCATCGAGGATCTCGACCTCGAGCGAGCTGACTGAGGCCCTCGTGCTGCTTTGTCGCACCAGGTGCTCGACGTGGTGACCGGCCTTCTGAAAGAGGTATCCGTACGTCGTCCCGATCACCCCCAGACCGACGACGAGGACATTCATGGGAGCTGTAGGTGTTGCCTGCGTTGTCATGACCGTGAGTCTGTGGCCCTCCGGTTTCAGACCGGTTTCAGTGTCTGGTGCTCAAGGTCCGCTCAGGACTTGCGCCGCAGGACCCGGCTCACGCGGTGCTCGGCGTCCTTGGTCGGGACCAGGGCTGCCCGCCCCGGGAAGGTCATCAGATCTGGACCGGTGAAGGGTGGGTTCTGGTGTGATTCAAACAGGTGCGGATGCCACTTTTTTTAACATGCAAACCTCATTGTGTCTGTATTGTTTGATTGACGACCACAGTGTGCTGTTTTATTATTTGTTTATGATTAATAGCAACATCACCACCTTGCGTAAAAAGCATCGTTGGACTCAGGAAGCGTTGGCAAACAAGGTTGGCGTCTCTCGGCAGACCATTGCCAAGTGGGAGGCTCCGGGTGGTAATCCCGACATTTCCTCATGTGTTCGCCTAGCGCAGCTGTTCGATGTATCGATCGACGATCTTGTCAACGGCGATACTTCATTTGTTGCGATGCTCGATCGCCCCGGCAAATACATATTTGGCACCGTTGTGATCGATCAGGATGGGAGACTCACGCTTCCAGTGCGAGCCAGAAAAGTATTCAACATTAAGCCTGGCGACGAACTCCTACTTATCGGCGACATCGATCAGGGGCTCGCTTTGATGGATGCGCGGTTCTTTGTGCAGGCTGCTCGTCACGTGGAGGGAGGTCGTCGTGCGGCACAT
>ERZ772961.844-NODE-844-length-11775-cov-5.351280_pt1 | contig 11775 bp, 13 predicted proteins | sample MGYA00580677_ERZ772961 | MGnify/ENA primary metagenome ERZ772961 (study PRJEB29015, sample SAMEA2738088) | human oral metagenome | biome: human oral; feature: human-associated habitat; material: saliva | place: China | collected 2227 ... | reverse complement strand
GAGCAGAAGTCCCAACAAATTCTGTAGCAGCAAGTTCAGCCTGACTTTGCTCCATCTGTTTTTGAAGTTTTTGAGCTTGTCGCATCATGTTTTGCATATTCATCATAAGATTTTTAAGATTCCTTTCGTATCAAGGCTTTGAGCCTTGTTTATTAAATTTTTTTGCCATTTTTTGCCCTAGAAGTTGTCAAAAGCATTGGCGACTTCTTTTTGTTGAGTTGGGAATAAATGCGAGTAGATGTTGATAGTTGTATTAATGCTACTATGACCGAGTCGTTTCATAAGTGTAAAAAATATATAATCTTTTCCCTCACCGTTTCTGAGTCCTTTTGAAACTAGAAACGCTGCATGTGAATGTCGGAAATCGTGATTACGAATCATTTTTAATGATGCAGGCATTCTTTTTTTCAATTTAATCTTTTGATTAGAAACCATTGGAGCAGTAAGTTGTAAAGGACTGTCTTGAAAGATTTGTAAGTCTTCTGTATTGTCCGTAAACTCTGCTAATAGGTGAGCTTGTTTTTCTTTCCATTCCGTTAGTTCTTGAACGAATGCCTTATGAATGTAAATTCGACGATTGGATTGGGTAGTTTTTACTGTTCCGATATGGACCTTGTTATTACGAAAGTAAGCTGAATACTTGATATCGATATAACCCTCTGATAAATTAATCTGTTTCCAAGTTAAGGCCAATGCTTCGCCGACTCGAACACCTGTAAACATTAGCACTCGATAGAATAGCTGAAACATGTATTCATCTTTTGTGAACAGAGAATCAAATAGCTTGAATTCTTCAGGAGTGAAATAAGACATCTCCTTGTGTTTATCAGGAAGTTTTCTTAGTCCATTGCATGGATTATCTTGTCTAAGACTATTAGCAACAGCAACATCAAACATTTTATGCAGAAAAATCATTTGCTGATTAACAGTCGTACTTGATAGTGTTCCACCTTTAACACTTGGTTGTTTTACCAACCAATCTCTAAATTTTTTTACTTCATGGATAGTAATGGCAGACATATCTGCATGCTCAAAAAACTTAGAGACATATTGGTTATAGTAGGATATCTGTGTATCAATGGTGCCACGTTTATTCCCACGGAGTTCATCTTCTTGTTGAACTAAAGAGTAAAGGTGAAAGACAGATATTTTATCTTTAATCTGAACTTGGTGAAGTTTGTTTAAGCGATAATCTGCCTCATATTGAACAGCTTCTTTACGAGTGGTAAATCCTGACTTTCTATGTCGTTTGATTTCACCAGTCAATGGGTCTATTCCATCGGTAATATCTACTTTCCATTTTCCCTTGTATCCTTTGAGAACTGACATATCATTTTCCTCTTTCTATGTCAGTAGCGAAGAGTACAGTATCTATTATATCATGTTTTGAGATGATTTTGAATCCTAGAATTTCTTCGGCAATAGTCTTTGGTATTCTTCCAATCCTTTTGTTTTTATAAAGTTTGAAACCTCTTTCGACAAGTAATTTTTTACCCTCTCGTATAACACGTCTAGCCGTGCCTTCTGGATATCCTTGATTAGCGATATCTATGTAGGTAACTGTCTGAATTTCTTGCATTTATTCATTCCTTTCCTTTTTCTTATTCAATTCTAAAAATAACTGGTACGACTTATCTTGAATAGTTTCTTCTGTATCAGTTTGATTTTTAAATGGATTTGGTAATTTATTGCCATGGTCTATATAAAACATCTGGTCTATTGGTTCGTACTTGTAAAATTGAAGATATTCTTTTTTGACTTCGACTACCAAGGATAATCTTCGCATTAGCTGGCCCCAAGAATCGATATGACTTGTTTTTCTTTTCTTAGTTAATTCTAAAAAGAAATCGTAGGGCGAGTAGGGGCTAGTGATGATATAAATATTGGCTAGTAACGGTTTATCAAAATAACGACTACTTGCCATCGCTTTAACATTGTAAGGGTCAAACATTTTGAGTAAGTCTGAGTAGTCAAATTGATGGGGGCGCAATTCGTCTAAGATAATCACGTGTTCTAAATTGTATTGTTGAAAAGGGTCACGGATTGAGCCCGTAATAAAATAGTTAAGGTCATACTGTTCTGCGTATTGACATGCTAGACGAGTCTTCCCTGTTCCGGCTTTTCCAAAAAGCCAAATAATTGTAACAATTTCATTCTTGTCAATCATTTCTTGTCGCCATAGTTCGGCTTGTGTTTCTAGTCGTTTTAAATAGACGGTTTCAATTTTTTGCCTTGCTTTGGCATATTGTGAACCAGTAAGTCGTTGTTCAATTTCTGATTTTGTAATATCACCAGTATAAAGTAGATCCAGTAAATTATCTATAATTATAGTGTCATTTACTTCATATCGTTTGGTTACATTTTTTTCGATAGTGTCTAATAGGAGTAAATAGTCAAAATTCGCAATAACTTCTTTAGGAGGATATTGGTATTTATCTTGATTAGACTCCGTGTGATGAACGAGATATGAATAAGCATTGTTTACAGAACCCCTCCATTGCTCAAAACACTGTATTGGTTGTTTAGTCAACTTAGCAAGATTATTTAAACTTCTAGCACTTTCAAACTGTAGAACAAGGTGTATATGTGGTGCGACAAGGTTTCCATCTTGCCCAATATCCTTATCATGTAAAATTCCTGCAAAACGAATCGGTTTTAGAGTATTCGTCATATACTCGATGATATCTTGTAAATTTGAAGATTGGAAATACTCAATCTGTTGGACAAACATAATGTTTCGGGCTTTTACCATTTTGAACTCCTCTCTTTTTTGGAACAATGGAACAAAATTATACTGCTTCAATAACGAGCCCTGAAGCAGTATAATAAAGCTCTCAAATGAATTGAAACAAAACCAGCTCGGAGCTCTTGCCTAACGGCAAGCTCCGCTGGTATTTTAATCATTAGAGATTCTTTCTCCCTGTATTATATGATTAGGTGAAGTACTATCTTTGGGAGAGAATGTATATATTTCATGATAGACTCTTGTCAGATACTTGCACAAAAAATCTAATTTATTTTGTAAAATTGTATCAATATCTGAACTCTCTGCCTGTGGTATAATAACAAGGATGTTTTCACGAGTTAAAATACATCTGATAGAGTAAATGATAGATTTATACTTTTTTAAAACATCACTATCAATCGTTTTAGTTTCACTTAGCATTTGTTTTCGTACTCTCCTTAATAGTTTTAATGTTCGAATAAAGTTCAAAAACGTATCTTCTTTTATCCATACGATGCAAAGAAGGAGATGAGCTGAAAGATAGATAATTAGGACAATAGTCATTGCTTTAAATAGTATAGATTGTGTTATTTGAAAATCATCTAAAATTTGCCTCCAATCGTCCCAAGAGATAATAGTGCTAACTTGGTTGATGAACCATATACCTGCTAGAGATAAACTCCACAGAAAGCTCAAGAGTAACTCTAAAGGCAGTAAGTAGTAGAGTTTATCGGTAATGACAGTGCTATTTCGTATGATTTTATTGTTAATGTTTTTCATATATTTTCTCCTTTAAATGTTGGTACGAGCAATGGCATAACATTAGGTGGTGTTATACCGTCAATAACTTGAACAATACCAGTTCCTTTTCCGTTAGGAATGACAATTCCTGTCTCTGAGTCCAAGTCTGGAAATAAAAACGTTGTCGTTTTTCTGTTGATTAAGCCGAGCTGAATCATGCAGCTACACTGCTCTCTAACGGCAATAGGTAAAGCGTTTGTATCCATCCGCTGACTCACTAGGATTAGATGGACAGATGTTGCTCGTCCAAGTAGTGCAATATTAGATAATAGTGCAAAAAAGGTATCTTTAACATTTTTGGAAGTCAAAGATGTTAAAGCGAGTAATTCATCAATTACCAGACAACGGTGTTGAAATTTTTTAGAAGGATTTTCAAGAAGCTCTGCTTGTCTTTGATAGATAGTATCTAGTTCTACTTTTAGCAAGGTGTTCACCTTAGATAAAAACTCATCCGCTGAGAAGTCTCTCTCTTGATAAAGTACAGGTATGCTCTGTTTTAAGCAGTAACGAGAGATAGAATCACATTTAGGGTCTACGACTGTTAGATGAGCAAATTGATTAATAACTGAGATGAGGAAGGTCAAAGCGTAGCTCTTTCCAGAACCAGAAGAACCAGCAATTAAGCAATGAACGATGCGATTAAAATCAATTCGATAATTTTTCATGAGTTCAAAACTCTCGTTTTGAACAATGACGTCGGATAGATTTTGATACGTCAACCGTTCAGGTATTCCCTTAAAGAATGGAAACCGAAAAGCACGACTAGTGTTAATGCTTACACTATCACGTTTGACAATATAGGCCGAAGGCTGTTTTAGAAATGTCAACAAAGGATAAGCACTCGTAGACAAAATTTGAAAAATCTGTTGGTAAAGACTATTATCCAAAATGTACGCACAAGGAAAGCGAGGAACAAAGTCTAGATAATTGTCACCATAGATGAATTGGAAGGAATTAGTAGTTGAAGAAATAGAGCTGTTTCCCAACCCTATTTCTACACACTGAACTAGATATTCAGTATCAACTACAAACAACTCCCGTTTATTTTCTGGTTGAATAAACGGAAATGCCATTGGTTACTTACCTCCTTTATTTAATACTGTTACTGAGTTGGCTCGGAAATAGATGTTCCCTTTGACATTGCAGGCCTCTGCACCATGCAATTCGACCTCGTCAAATTGTTCAATTGTTTGTTGAGCTGAGAATTTAACCTCAAAAGGCTGTTCTCCTTTAATGACGAACCAATAACGATACGAATCAATTTCGTTTGTCGGTTTATTATCAACGTATTTCATTCGAATATTCGGTTCGGGTGATAATACTATTGCAGTTTTTTCGTTTCCGAAAATTTCTTGAAATAGTTGGCTAGAATAGCCAGATTTATTTTTAAATTTGAACATATAATGTTTAGTAATCAGCATACCTAGGATTTGCTGCTTCCTTTCTTATTTTTTTATAAGCGCTTATAGTTTCATTCTAAACCTCAATAGGATAGAAGTCATTACTAGTTTTGAAACTATAATTATTGTTTCAAAACTATAATATGAGGGACATAAAAAGCAGTCGCTTATGCGACTGCCACTAATTAATACTTATATGTTAGTGTGTGTCATTATCTTTCTCAATAAGTTGATTTTCCAAAAAATTTGTTAAATCTATGAAATCTAGTATATTTAGATTTAATTCGGTTAGATTTTTAATTTTTTTATTTTGGTTATCATTATAAAATTTCTTTAGGTATTCTATATCTTTGTCTAATTTGTCCTTATCATAGTACATACAGATAGATGAAGATGTAGCAAATTCATTTACTGTTTGTTTAGCTTTACTTATAAATAATATGAAATTATCAATATTTAAGCTTCTATCTAATAAATTTAAAAATTGTTTAGATGAAAATACTTCAATAAAAAAATTATTATTGAGTCTAGCGAATATACTATCATTGTTACCTTTTGACTCTTTAAGAATCTCTTTTTTGATTTTTTCTTTATAGAATTCAAGAAGTTTATCTGAATTTATATCTATAAAATTATTGAAGGAACTAATAAATACTTGATAATTCTCTTCACTATTCAAAATATATTCAAATAAAAAATTTGTATGTAGTGTATGATTGAAGATTAGCCTTTTGAAATCAATAAAGAATTCCATATAATCATCACAATGATAGTTAAAAGCACCTATATAAGTATCCAAATCTGTATCTGTTTTTGATGATGAAATGATATTGATAAGTAGCTTGTTTGAAACATTTATAAGTATATCTTCCTTTATGAATGAATCTTTAAAAATATTTTTATAGGTTGCATCTCCAAAGAAAATATCATCAGTAGGAGTATCTATAAATTGATTGGAATCAGAGTTATTGAATAAAATCAATAAAAGGGAAAATTTTAAAAAATTTAAAATTTCATTTTCTGATTCAAATATAAGTTTCTCATGTGTTACATTGAACATTTTTGCAAAAATTTCAATTTTTTCTTGAGACATAAGAAATTTACTGTTTACAGGTTTACCTTGTAAAATGTTTGATAATGTTGGTTCGTTAATTGGAAGATCTGAACCTTCAGTTTGAAATTTATCTTTGACTTTCCGTGTGAATTGAGCTTGTGTGGAATATGAAACTTTGATTTTGTTTTTTAGACGTTTCCCTATCATGACGTATAGATATTTAGTAAAATCCATGATTTCCTCCTTATCAAAAAGAACCGCATATAAGCGGTTCAGTAGTTCATTTAATTATTGAACCTTATAGAAAAATCCTGAGGTATTTCCTTCTATAAGTTGTTGTCCTGTCCATAGTCGTTCTTGGCTAATATCGGATGGGTCTTTATATCCGTTTTCAGGAGAAGAAGTGATAGCCACTGTTAAGGGAATTCCTGCAGGTAAAAAGGCAAGGGCAGAACCACCAGCACCTCCATTTTTAGGAAGTAAAGTTGCCTTAAGGTAGTGGTCAATTTCCTTAGAATATTCAATTGAAACTTGCGAATTATCACTAACCAGTCCATTTTTATCAAATACAAGTTCCACACCAGCACTATTACGCCATGTACCAGAGATACTTGAAAAATCACCGTTTTGGATAGAAGAAATATTCATTCCTTTAATTGCTTGTGAAGGTGTTGTTTCTCCTGATATTGGATTTGTTACAGATTTCCAAGAAAATGTATCTTGGTTCAGTAGTGGTGGTCTAGTTCCTAATCCATCTTCTGTATCTGATTCAATGAGTAATTTTAGGTCAGGTGTATTTGTATTTAGTTTATAGAGCTTGTGAGATTGTTTACCGCCAGATGCACTTGAAAGTTGAAAATATCCATCTTCAAGAGGGACAAAAATCACTTTTTCTCCGATAAAATCTAAATGATTTTCTGCATTAGTGAGTTGAATAACTTTATCATTCTGAATAGTTCTGATGTCTAAAATATCATGTTTGCCTGACTTAATTTTTAGAGCAATAATTAGTTCGTCCGTCCCATTTTTATCAAAATCATATAGGCAGTATTCAATATCTGAATATACTTGTGGAGAATTATCTTTTAAGTTAGCTTTGGGATTAATATCCTTGGAGGGTTTATTTTGTGGTTGAGAATATTTTTCTATTACCTCGTTATATAAACTATAATCCGTTTTCTTCACTTCAGAAGAGGAGCTGGATGCTTCCGTACTAGTGGAACTCGTTTGTTCTGTACTAGCTGAAGTAGTATCTTCTTGCTTTTGGTGGCAGGCTACAAGAGTCAAGCTTGTTAAAGCAAGAATGGTAAATAATGTTCTTTTTTTTATCATAATTAATCTTGTAGTTCAAGTCCTTGAGCATCTTTATGCCATTTATTTCCAGATTTTGATGTTAATACTTGGATTCCAATGATTAGATTCCAAATAAGGTTAATCAAAACAACAAATGGAAGTAGTAATGGAATTATACCTAATAAAGTAATAACAAGACGTATAATACCTTGTTTTGAATTTCCTATATAGAAATCATACCCCCCTAGAGCACCTAGAAATAAAGCTAATAAACCTGCAGCAACTTTAGATTTATCGCTTTGACCACTAATGGGGAGATTGTCAGTATCGTTAGCTATATTATCTACTTTTGATACGATGTATTCACTACCATTTTGGTAAAGTTCTACGTAATCTCCCAGTTGTGGATCGAAACCAAAGCTAGTCCGTGGAATAGCTGTAAACTTCCCGTCAGAACCTTTCCCTACATAAATTGTTTCATCTTCAATTTTAATAATTTTATACATTGGTTTAATTCCTCCTTACCCATGTTTACGTTTTACGACAAATCCTAGTCCAGTGCTTGAAAGGACAGTACCGATAATGCCAAGTATAGATATTGATTCACCTATGCTTGGTAAAGTCTTTTTAATTGTTGATTTTGTTCTCATTGAAAGAGACCTCCTGTTATTTTTGAAGCAATCCCTTGTCCAATAATGTAGGAAATTTTGGACAACTAATATTTCACAATTTTTAATCTAAAATAATGAAAGATTTAGTATTTTGATGGATTATATCTTCTTTATTCATTCTATCAATTTCGTCCATAAAAGTCTACTTTTTTTGACAAAAACAATAGTTTTTTAGCCAATTATGAAAGGTACTTTTTGAAACTCCCAAAATTTCTGCTCCCTCACGAATAGTTATTTCTTTTTGGATATGTTTTTCGGCTAATTCATAAAAATTTTCTGGAATATTTATCTTAGGTCTTCCGAATTGTTTGCCCCTTTTTTGAGCTTCTCGAATTCCTTCTAGTTGTCTTTGCTTGATTTGTTCTCTTTCCATTTGTGACACGTAAGATAGAACTTGTAAAACCAAATCAGAAATTAGTTTACCAGTGATTGTATCGCTGGTATTTTTAGTATTTAAGAGTGGAAAATCTAAAACGCTGATATTTACTTTTTTTGTCTTGGTGAGTAACTGCCATTGTTCTAAAATATCATCGTAGTTCCGTCCGAGTCTATCAATTGATTTAATAACTATCTCATCATCTGCTTCTAGAACTGTTAGCAATTTTTGGTATTCCGTCCTGTCAAAATCTTTTCCAGAGGCCCTATCTATAAAAATTTGATGTTGGGGGATATTTTCTAATGCCAAGGCAGACATTTGTCTATCGACATTTTGCTCCTTAGTGGATACTCGTACATAACCATAACGCATAAGGTTACCACCTATCTTTTTATCTCTATTTTAGACGAAAAGAAAACTACCGCCCATAATGAGTGGTAGTTTGGTGTACTCTTTGCTACTGTATTTTTTTGCCAAGATTTTGTCTTGTTTGCGTGAATAGTAGTGTTGAATAAAAAATCCTAAGGACTTAAAATCCTTTTAAATCAACCTTTTTGATGTTTACAAAAATTAAAAACAGTATGTTCAATTTTTGCATATTCATCATAACGTTTTAAATTTCCTTTTTTTATATTATTCGTTTTTTATTTTATCAATTTTAGCTTTAAAAGTCTAATAATAGTCTATCAGTCAAACATTAAATTTTCTGACAATTTATTGAAAAATGAGTAAAGACATGTTATAATGGGACATAAAATAAATTCAGGATTTCTGAACTAATAGGAGTAAATAATGAAAAAACTAAGTTTCGTCCTTTTATCTTCAGCCTTGCTATTGACAGCTTGTGCCAATAATCAAACCAAACCAAGTGACACGAGTGATTCTTCTAAGGTGACAACTCTGTCAGATGACAAACAAAAATTGCTTGATCAGGCAACCGCAGATTATAAGACCTTTGTTCAAGGACAAATTGATAAATTATTGACGGATACAGAAGGTTTTGTTCAACTCTTAAAGGATGGTAAGTTGGAGGAAGCTAAAAAGGCATATCCATTAATTCGTATGTCTTACGAACGTTCAGAACCAATTGCAGAAAGCTTTGGTGAGTCTGATGTGAAGATAGACTTTCGTTTAGCAGACTATTTAGATGAAAATAAAACTGAAGAAGGTTGGTCTGGTTTCCACCGTATTGAACGTATTTTGTGGGAAGAAAATACAACCAAAGGAACCGAAGCATATGGGGATCAATTAGTAAACGATATTAAGGAATTGAAGGCTAAGATTGCTACTGTAGAAGTAGATTATAAAATTATGCTGACAGGTGCTGTTGACCTGCTTAATGAAGTTGCTACAAGCAAGATTACTGGTGAGGAAGAAATTTATTCTCACACAGATCTATACGATTTCCGCGCCAATATTGAAGGGGCTGAGAAGATTTTCCAACTCTTTAAACCTTTGCTTGAAAAGTCTGATGCAGCTCTGGTTAAAGAATTGGAAGAAGATTTTAAAAATATCAATAAGACAACTCAGGATATTTTAGACAATAAATTTCCTAAAATTCCATATAATCAAAATATCTGTGGACTTTGTGAATTTAAAAACTATTGTTGGGGGATACAATGAAAATAGTGCATTGTTCAGATTTACATTTAGGTAAAAGGTTTAGTGGAAATAAAGACTATGTCAAAAAAAGATATATGGATTTTTTTAATGCTTTTGCAACTTTTGTTGATAAGGTAGAGGAAATAAAACCTGATGTATGTTTGATTGCAGGAGATATTTTTGATAAAAAGGAGATTAATCCTGATATACTTTCTAAAACTGAATGTCTGTTTAAAAGACTAAGAGATAATGTCAAAAAAGATATAATAGCTATTGAGGGAAATCACGATAATTCTAGAATTTTAGAAGAGTCTTGGCTTGAATATCTACAAGAACAAAATATTTTAAAAGTCTTTTACTATAATAAAGATTTTGAAGAGAAAAACTATTTAAAAATAGATGATATAAATTTTTATCCAGTAGGCTATCCTGGTTTTATGATAGATGAAGCCTTGACTAAACTTTCTGAAAAATTAAATCCCCAAGAAAAGAATATAGTTGTGGTTCATACTGGAATTTCAGGGAGTACAAATACTTTACCAGGACTGGTTTCAACTTCTATATTAGATTTATTTAAAGATAAGGCTATATATATTGCAGGTGGGCATATACATTCATTTACAACTTATCCAAAGGAAAAACCTTTCTTTTTTGTTCCAGGTTCTTTAGAGTTTTCTAATGTCCAAAATGAAAAATTGGATAGAAAAGGTTTTATTCTCTTTGATACTGATAGTTTAGAATATGAATTTATAGAATTAGAGCATAGAAAAAGAGTGCAAAAGAACTTTATATACAATGATTCAACAAATATAGAAGCTGAGTTTGAAGCCTTTGTTAAAGAATTAAATCTAACAGGTGAAGAAATTTTAGTCATTTCTATAGGAATAAAGAATAATGAGTATATAAATCTTGAAAACCTAGAAAATATTGCTGAAAACAATGGTGCTTTAAAAACCCATATACTTATTAAAAATATCCTATCTATTGGAAATAGTGAAGAAGGTACTTCTGATTTAAGTATAGAAGAATTAGAAAAAAATCTTATATCTGATTGGAATATCTCAAATATTGAGAAATTTTCTGCAAGTTTTTCTGAGCTTAAGGAACTATTTTCAAATGGTGATAAAGATAGCTTTTTAGAATTATTTGATAAGACTTTGGAGGTAAATGAAGATGATAATTAAAAGAGTTAAACTTGAAAATTATCGTTCTCATTCAAATACAACTGTTGATTTTTCTAAGGGAGTTAATCTTATTTTAGGAAAGAATGGGAAGGGAAAAACTTCTATACTTGAAGCTATCAGCTCAGTTATGTTCAATACAAAAGATAGGTCGGGTAAGGAAACTGGTAAAAACTTTATAAAATTTGGTGAAAAATCTGGGAAGATTGAAGTAGAATTTACAGCTAATGACGGTAGAGACTATATTTTTAAAACTGAATTTTTTAAATCAAAACCTAAAAAACAATCTTTGACTGATATAAATGGTTTGGACTGTGAAGGGGATATTCAAGAAAACTTAGAAGAGCTATGTGGAATAAAAAAGGGCTTTGAAGAAACTTATGAGAATATAGTTATTGCTAAGCAAAATGAATTTATAAATATCTTTAAGGCTAAGCCAAAGGATAGAGAAGAAATATTTAATAAGATTTTTAATACTCAGATATATAAAGAACCTATAATATCTTTTAAAGTTTGTTTTTTAGGTTTTGTTTTAAAAAATTCAGTTTTTAAATTGTATTCTCTACCATCATTGGCTATAAAATCTATATCTACCTTTGAAGATTTTTCACCAAATTTAATATAACTTTTCCCTGTTTCCTTACCAGTTCTATCCTTAGTATTGAACATAAC